>R03__coassemble_12_pt1 | contig 119284 bp, 98 predicted proteins | sample R03__metabat2_low_PE_031 | metagenome-assembled genome bin R03
CATGGTAGGTCACGCCCTCAGGGGCAGCTTCATGTTCACACAGGGCAGTGACTATATCTCCTGCTATGTTATCATTGTCCCCACCGCCGGTTGTGACAAATATATCCGTTACCTCTCCGTCCGTTACAGCCCTGTGGGTGATAAATTCCTCTCTGACGGGAATATAATCCGCCCCCAGTATCAGCTGCGGCACCTTACGTGAGGCATACAGTCTCTTATACTTTTCTTCGTCGGCAAAGGCATTATAGTTAATAAGCGTATCCACTGTCAAAGGGTTATTGCACATATCATCCATAAGTACCACCCGGATATCCTTACCCAGGGCCATAATGTACTCTTCACTTACTGCGTAGCTGTCTATGAGTACGATATCATGTGGTTTAAGTCTCATGGCCGTACCCAGACCGTCCATCAGCGAAAAAGCTTCCGTATCAAGGCTTACAGCCTCAAAGCCGTGCTCATTTACCAGTCTTGCACTGGCCCTGTCTGCACATATGAAGCTCACCTCAGTGTACTTCACGGCCTCTTTTGCTATGGACAGACACCTCATTATATGTCCTGCTCCGATATTGGCATTGCCATCAGCTCTGATCACCAGCATTATTTCTTTTCCACCATAGCCTGATATTTTATCTCGGCTATCTTCCAATCTGACATGTTATCTATATCCTGAACCTCCATTTCTGGCATGATCATGGGCATGATATCACCTCTCATCAGGTCCAGATTTTTCTTAAAGGAGTCAATCCTGAAGGCATAGAACTGTCCCACATCATGATACATGGGCGTAAGATCCTGGCTTCTGCTGTTGATGTACTGAGGCTCCCGTAACTTAAGCCTGCCTTCCTCTATTATCATCCCTCGCTGGGGAGGATAAGAAAATGACACAACGGGAAATACTGTGTCCATGCTGCTCTCTTCCAGCATATTGACCGCATTTTTAAGCTTTTCGGCTGTAATAAAGGGTGCTGTGGGATAAATGCAGCAGCCTGTCTCAAAGCTCATACCTCTCTTTTCATACTCTTCTATTACCTCTGACAGCACATCTGCCGTGGTGGCATAATCATCCGCTGTTTTGGCAGATCTGTAAAAGGGAACGCTTGCGCCGTACTGCTTGGCCACAGCTGCTATTTCCTCGCTGTCCGTAGACACCATGACCTCATCAAATACTCCGCTGCTAATGGCTGCCTCTATGGAATATGAAAGTATGGGCTTGCCCAAAAAGGGCTTGATGTTTTTGCCCGGTATTCTCTTGCTTCCGCCTCTTGCTGTAATTATGGCTATTCTTTTCATGCTTTTCTCCGTATCATCAAATCAGTGTACATGCTCATTTATCCTGTGGATACTGGGCTCCTCATAGTTGTCCATGAAGTCAGCTCCCAGAAATACCCTCTCTTTTGCAAATTTTATGTTCTTAAGAGGCGTAAATACACTGACCAGTTTATCTATCTGCACTCCCTCTAGATCATTCATGATCTCCATGGGAAATCTTCCCTTGATGACCACAGCCTCAGGGAAATCCTTTTCGTAATCCACCTCATCCCTGGGATGGGGCTTGATGATCACATTGGCTCCACAAGCCTGCTCATCTATGATATCCTTAAATATCCTGTGCCTGGTCTCAAGATCACATAAGGGCTCCGATAATATCATTACATTGGGCTTGTCCTTATCCAGTGAGGAGAGCTGCTCCATAAGCTGCGCCGGATTTTCCATGAACATCTCCACCAGAATACGCTTATCCTCCCTGGACAGTCTGGCAAACATCTCATCCCTGCTTTCCTCTACCAGATTTTTTATGGGAAAGGGCTGTATGGAAATATCATTTACCTCAAAATCAATACAGTATCGTCCGTAGCCGTTTTCTATAAATATCAGACCCATTTTGCTCATCAGCTTCTTAAGTCCGAAAAATCCGCTGTTGGAATAGCGCGCAGTGTCGGAATCCACCAGGGTATCCAGGCCTTCCTCCACGGAATGATAATATATTTTCTTATAATTCATATAATATCCGATTGGATCGGAATCACAGAAAATATATATATCCCTGTATTCCCGCAGATCCACCGGCACGTATGGCTCCTGCAATTTTCCAAGCAGCCTTGTATAGGTGATGCGCTGAAGCAGATTGGCTACCACATTTCCCCTGTCCCGATGATACTTCATTACCTCGTCGCTGGTAACATCCTCTTTCTCATCAAACATGTACACATCCGCAAACAGTCCTGTCTTTTCGGCCCTCTCCTTGAGATTTCCGAAATTGTTGGACATTGTGGACAGGATAAGAGTGGCTTCGCCCCTTGCCCCTCTGTTAAGTTCCTTTACTGCGCTTATATATGCATGATAAAAGGTGTGACATATATAAACCCTGCTTTTATTTTTAACCATGTGATAATCTCTTTCTGAAATTACGATAGGCCCATAACAATTTATAATACACGAAGAAATACAGCGTGGATCTCTGGGCCATGGCTATAAGCTTCTTTTCCTCCGCATGGATCCTCTCCTGATAGTAAGGATTGGACTGAAAATCGGGGAAGTACTCTGCCATCTCCTTACTCAAAGCCCTTACAAAGCTCAGCCTTGTCGGCTTGACACAGGGCATGTAGGTAAACAGCGTATTTACGTAGAAAAGTTCCGCAAAGCGGAATTCAAGCTCTGCCCTGTAATCCTCGTAAAAACCCAGCCTTTTAGCCTCATCTATCATGATCCGCCCGGCCACCATACGGTCCTGGCATCTCTTTACATCCACCGTATGCACCGTGGACTCAGCATGCTGGTAATAATAATAAAGGGGCTTGGGAATATATTCATATCTCTCGTTGGTCAGCAGATAGGAATTGCCCATGGCATTGTCCTCATAGAAAATATCCTCCGGAAAGAAGAGGTCGTTTTCAAGGATAATGCTCCTTTTGTATATCTTTACCACCAGGCTTCCGCAATTGAGTATAATGGCCTTTTTCTGTTCAGGCTCCAGCACTCCGGTCTGCTCTGCACAGCTGTTTGCCACAACCTGACCCACTTCAAAGGTATAGTCATTTACCAGGGAATAATCACATCCCACGCAGGTAGCCCCGGTCTCCTCAGCCTTGTCTATCAGCTGCTCGTACATATCGGGTGTGATCCAGTCATCCGCATCTATAAAGCCGATCCAATCTCCCTTGGCAGCCCTGATCCCTATGTTCTTTGCTCCGCCCTGATGTTTGTTGACCTCGCTGTGGATAGCCCTGAATCTGTCAGGGTATTTCTCCTCATAGCTCTTTAAGATCTCATAGGAATCGTCAGTAGAGCAGTCATCCACCCCTATGATCTCGTAGTCTGTAACAGTCTGCGCTATCAGGGAATCCAGACAGTGTTTAAGTTTGTCCTCTGCGGCCATATTGTAGACCGGCACTATGATCGACAGTTTCATTTATTTCTCGTAATACCTTGCTATCTTAGTCACTGCTTCTATAACATCTGCTACATCTTGGTCTGTCATAGCATAATACAAAGGCAGGGAGATGATCTCCTCATAAAGCGCCTCCGCATTGGGGCACAGTCCCCGCTCATATCCCATTTTCTTATACTGGGGGAAATAATATACCGGAATATAATGTACATTGCAGACCACATTTTCCGCACCCAGAGCATCAAAAAACTGTCTGCGGTTTATTTTAAGCCGATCGGATTTGATCCGCAGGATATACAGATGTCTTGCCGTATCGGACTCGGGAATCTCCTTCTGTACTGTGATGCTGTCCAGCTTTTCAAAGGCTTCGTTGTATTTATTCACAATTTCCTGTCTTCTTGCCTTGAACATAGGCAGCTTATCCAGCTGGCTTATGAGAAGCCCCGCCTGGATATCAGTCATTCGATAATTGTAGCCCATGTCCACCATCTCGTAGTACCAGGGGCCCTCGCTCTCCCTGCTCATGAGGCTCTCATCTCTGGTGATCCCATGGGATCTGGCCAAAAGCAGCTTTTTGTACAATTCCTCACTGTTGGTCATAACAGCTCCGCCTTCGCCTGCGGTAACGGTCTTTACCGGATGGAAACTGAAGGTGGTCATGTCAGCAATGGAACCTACAGGCTTACCCCTGTAGAGTGTACCTATACTGTGAGCGCCGTCTTCAATAAGTGTTATATTCCTCTCATGGCAGATCTTAAGCAGTTCATCCAGTTCTACCGCTTGACCTGTATAGTCAACAGCAACAACAGCCTTTGTGTTCTCATTTATATGAGCCTTTACACTGGCCGGATCGATATTATAGGTTTCCGGATTAATATCCGCAAATACAGGCTTTGCTCCTACATACAGAGCGCAGTTGGCACTGGCCGCAAAGGTTATGGGCGTAGTGATCAGCTCATCCCCCTCTTTAAGTCCTGCTGCCATACAGGCAATATGCAGGGCCGCCGTGCCATTGCTGCAGGCTACGGCATACTTTGCCCCGGTTATCTTACACAGCTTCTGCTCCAGTTCGTTTATCTTGGGACCGCAGGTCAGATAGTCACTTCTCAGCACCTCTTCAACCGCCTTGTAATCTGCCTCATCCAGATACTGGTGACCGTAATATATTTTCTTATTTCTGACGGGAGTTCCTCCCTCTATTGCCGGTTTGTTCATATTTCTCGTCCTTCTTTATATACACCGATAGGACATGCGGTCTCCCACATGTCCTATTTGTCCACAACTGTAATATGATCTATTTCTCCAGATCCAGCGTCTTAAGCAGTTCCTTGATCTGATCGACTGTAAGCCACTCTGTATTGTTGCCCGAACTGTAAGAGAAGCCCTCCTCTACCTTTTTTCCGCCGGGTATGGGCTGCTGACGGCTGTTCCAGGTCATCTGGGGGTATACGATAAAATGCTTTTCATATTCGTAGGTGGTCATGGAATCCTCCACTGTCACCATGATCTCATGAAGCTTCTCACCCTCTCTTATGCCCACCTCAGGCATCTCACAGCCGGGCAGCATAGCCTGAGCCAGGTCTGTTATCTTGAAGGAAGGGATCTTGCTTATGAAGGTCTCGCCGCCTCTGGCTTCCTCCAGGGCCTTGATCACCAGCTCCACGCCCTGTGTCAGGCTTATCCAGAATCTGGTCATACGGTAATCGGTGATGGGAAGCTTGTCTCCACCGTTGTTGATGATATTGTTGAAGAAAGGAATTACGCTTCCTCTTGAGCCGGCTACATTGCCGTATCTTACTATGGAGAAATTAATATCCTTCTCACCCGCATAAGCATTGGCGGCTATGAAAAGCTTGTCGCTGACCAGTTTGGTGCCGCCGTAAAGGTTGACCGGATTAACAGCCTTGTCTGTAGACAGGGCAACAACCTTCTTCACGGTTCCGGAATCAAGAGCCGCATCAATGATATTCTGGGCTCCGTTGATGTTGGTCTTAATGGCCTCGCCGGGATTGTATTCACAGGCAGGAACCTGCTTTAAAGCAGCTGCATGGACTACATAGTCCACACCCTCGAAGGCTCTCTCCAGCCTTTCCTTGTCTCTTACATCGCCTATGAAGAATCTGAGCTTGTCAGCATACTCCTTCATATCATTGGCCATTATAAACTGCTTGAATTCATCTCTTGAATAAATGATTATCTTCTTGGGATTGTAATGTGTCAGTACATACTTGGTAAAGCATTTACCAAAGGAACCTGTACCACCTGTGATCAGTATTGTCTTATTGTTTAACATAGCTTCCTTTCCATGCAAGATGCATGTCCATAATATCTGAGCATACGAGCCCACAATTATGAGAATTATAGCATACACCGATTATTATGGCAATGTTGCTTACAACTCAAAAAAGGACTCCCTAAAGGGAAGTCCTCTTTTATTTAAAATAATTTTTTCTTTTTCTTGGAACCCTCTTCCTTATTTTCGGAAAATTTCTTTGCTGCATTAAGTGAATCATCACAGGCTGCATCAAATTTGGTAAGCAGTTCCTTAGCCTCATGTGACAGCTTGTCGGGTACCTGAACTACCAGGGTCACGTAGTGATCACCCCTGACATCCTTATTCCGCAGGGAAGGTACACCCTTGCCCTTGAGTCTGACACGGGTATCGGTCTGGGTTCCGGGCTTGACCTCATATATAACCTTGCCGTCCACTGTATCGATAACTATCTCTCCGCCCAGAGCCGCTACCGCAAAGCTCACCGGAACAGTCGAGAATATATTGGTCTCCTGTCTCTGGAAAATAGGATGACGGCCTACTATCACTTCTACCAGCACATCACCTCTCTGGCCACCGTTGACTCCGGGTTCGCCCTGTCCTGCCAGACGCTTGCACTGACCATTATCGATTCCCGCAGGTATATCCACGGCAAATCTTTTCTTCATGGGAATATAGCCGGTTCCTCTACAGTCGGTACACTTTTCCTTGATGATCTTACCTGAACCATTACAATCGGGACAGGTAGTGACATTTCTTACCATGCCGAAGAAAGACTGCTGGGTAATGACTACCTGGCCCTTGCCCTGACATTTACTACAGGTAACAGGGCTGGTTCCGGGCTTTGCGCCGGATCCGTGACAGGTCTTACATTCATCCTTAACTGTCAGCTCCACTTCCTTTTCACAGCCAAATACAGCCTCCTCAAAGGTTATACGCACGCTGGTACGTATGTTGCTGCCCTTCATGGGACCATTGCTGCTGCGGCTGCTCCTTGAACCGCCAAAGAAATCTCCGAATATATCTCCGAATATATCCGAGAAATCAGCTCCTGAGAAATCAAAACCTCCAAAGCCGCCTGCTCCGCCGCTTCCGTCAAAGGCCGCATGACCAAACTGATCATACTGTCTCCTCTTTTCCGGGTCGGATAACACAGCGTAAGCCTCTGAAGCCTCCTTAAATTTCTTTTCAGCCTCCGCATCGCCCGGATTCATATCCGGATGATACTTCTTGGCCAGAGCCCTGTATGCTTTTTTCAATTCGGCGTCATCGGCGGTTTTCTCTACGCCAAGCACCTCATAATAATCTCTTTTCTGCTCTGCCATAATCTAATCTCCAAATTACGCACAGTAAGGGGACAAGCCTGCCCCCTCTCCTATGCATTATCTTTTGTCTGTCAATTTACGCGCCCTGCGCATGCCGGCTATTGATTATACCTCGCGGAAGTCTCCGTCGATGATATCATCATTTGCACCTGCGTCTGCTGCAGCAGCTGCACCGCCCATGCCTGACATATCAGGACCTGCTGCACCTGCTGCACCCTGAGCCTGCTCATACATCTTGGCAAAGAGTGACTGTGCACCAGTCATCAGCTTCTCCTGGGCAGCCTTCATCTCAGCTACCTGATCTGAGGTCATCTCTGTATCCTTGGTCTTCTCAAGGATATCCTTAAGAGCCTGAAGATCTGCCTCAACATTTGCCTTCTCAGAAGCATCTACCTTGTCACCTACTTCCTTCAGAGCCTTCTCTGTCTGGAATACAAAGCTGTCTGCTTCATTTCTGGCATCTATGGCTTCCTTACGGGCCTTATCCTGTGCCTCATACTCAGCTGCTTCCTTTACAGCCTTATCTATCTCATCATCTGACATTGATGAGCCTGCTGTAATGGTAATATGCTGTTCCTTGCCTGTACCAAGGTCCTTTGCAGATACATTTACAATACCGTTTGCATCTATATCGAAGGTAACCTCGATCTGAGGTACACCTCTCATTGCCGGAGGGATACCATCCAGTCTGAACTGTCCAAGTGACTTGTTGTCCTTGGCAAACTGTCTCTCACCCTGTACTACATTGATATCAACGGCTGTCTGATTATCAGCAGCTGTAGAGAAGATCTGGCTCTTCTTTGTGGGAATGGTTGTATTTCTCTCAATAAGTCTTGTAGCTACGCCGCCCATGGTCTCGATAGAGAGTGAAAGGGGAGTAACATCCAGAAGAAGGATCTCGCCTGCACCGGCATCGCCTGCAAGCTTACCGCCCTGGATTGAAGCACCTATGGCAACACATTCATCAGGGTTAAGGCTCTTTGAAGGCTCCTTGCCTGTAAGCTGTCTTACCTTGTCCTGAACAGCGGGAATACGTGTAGAACCGCCTACCAGGAGAACCTGACCCAAATCTGCATTTGTAAGGCCTGCATCCTTCATTGCATTCTGAACAGGTACTGCTGTTCTCTCTACCAGGTCGCTGGTAAGTTCATCAAACTTGGCTCTTGTAAGGTTCATATCAAAATGCTTGGGACCCTCAGCTGTAGCTGTGATGAAGGGAAGGTTGATATTGGTAGTTGTTGCACTTGAAAGCTCCTTCTTGGCCTTCTCAGCTGCTTCCTTAAGTCTCTGGAGAGCCATCTTATCATTAGACAGATCAACGCCCTCGGCCTTCTTGAATTCAGCAAGCATCCAGTCAATGATCTTCTGGTCGAAGTCATCACCACCAAGGTAAGTATCACCGTTTGTAGACAATACTTCGATTACGCCGTCACCAATCTCGATAATAGATACATCAAAGGTACCACCACCTAAGTCGTATACCATGATCTTCTGTTCTTTTTCATTATCAAGGCCGTATGCAAGGGCTGCACTGGTGGGCTCGTTGATGATACGCTTTACGTCGAGTCCTGCGATCTTACCTGCATCCTTGGTTGCCTGTCTCTGTGCATCATTGAAATATGCGGGAACAGTGATAACTGCCTCTGTAACCTTCTCGCCCAGATAGCTCTCTGCATCTGCCTTAAGCTTCTGAAGGATCATAGCTGAGATCTGCTGAGGTGAATACTTCTTGTCATCTATGGTACGGCCTCTGTCTGTACCCATATCTCTCTTGATAGAAGAGATTGTCTTGTCAGCATTGGTAACTGCCTGACGCTTTGCAGGCTCACCTACAAGTCTCTCACCTGTCTTTGTAAATGCCACAACAGAAGGTGTTGTTCTTGCTCCCTCTGTATTTGCGATAACGGTAGGCTTACCACCTTCCATAACTGCTACGCAGCTGTTTGTAGTTCCTAAGTCAATACCTATGATCTTGCCCATATCTTTTTCCTCCTATATATGTATGTATTGTTTACTTTATTGTGCAACAGCAACCATGCTGTGTCTTACCACGCTGTCTCTGTAGGTGTAACCCTTCTGAAGTTCCTGGGCTACTATACCCTCTTCGTACTCTTCACTTTCCACCTGCATTACCGCATTATGGAAATCCGGATTGAATTCACAGCCCAGAGCCTCTATGGGTTTAACCCCCAGTTTGTCCAGCTCTCCCATGAGCTGCTTGTATATCAGGTTCATGCCCTCATACACCGAATCCTGCTTGTCCTCGGGAATGCTTGCCAGGCCTCTTTCAAAATTGTCTACTACCGGAAGCATTTTTTCTATTACGCTCTTGGCTCCCATTTCAAACATTGCCGCTTTTTCCTTTTCGGTCCTGTTGCGGTAATTCTGAAATTCCGCCATCTGGCGCATTACCTTGTCCTCCAGCTCCTTCTTTGCATTTTCCAGAGCCTCGGTCTTTTTATCCTTTTTTTCCTTCTTTTTGGAAGTCTTTTCTTCAGCCTTGTTTTCCGCAGTGTCTTTAACTTCTTCGGTGTCCTTTGCGGCTTCTTCCTTTACTTCCTCTGCAGTCTCATTATTTTCCTGGGGCTGTTCTTCTGCCGCAGTTTCCTGCTCCTTTAATATCTCCTCATCGGCCATATCTCATACCTCCGTAATCAATTTTCTTTGTATATGGAATCTAACTGCTGCATCACCGTCTTCAGGTTATCGACTACCTTGTCGTAATCCATTCTCTTGGGTCCGATGATACCGATGGTTCCCTTCATGCCCTCGCCCAGATCGTAGGTTGCGGTGACTATGCTGCAGTCGTTCATGCTTTCAATAGGTGATTCACTGCCTATATACACCTGTATGCCTGTGTTGTTCTCATCTGCCAGGGTATCTGTTACCAGCTGGCCCAGTACCTGCTTTTCCTCAAAGGTGGTAATGATCTGACTGGCTCTCTCATTATCCGCAAGTTCGGGATATTTGAAGATGTTGTTGGTACCACTGGTATATATCTCCAGGTCTTCCTCTTCATGAATAGCCGATGCCACTGCATCAATGACCTCGCTGATAATGTCGCTGTGGATACCTGCCTGCTGCTTCATGGACGTTATCATCGCCAGGTTGATCTCCTCTATGGATAAGCCATTCAGATGAGTGTTAAGCAGTATGTTAAGCTTAAGTATGGTCTCCTCATCTATCTCTTCCGCTACTGAGATAACGCTGTTCTTGATCACATTTCCTTCTATCATGACCACCACCAGGAGCTGTCCCTGACCCACCCTGGAAAGCTGTATGAACTTTACCTTATTGCGGTGGATGGTAGGCGCCGACACCATGGTCGCGTAATTGGTATTGGTAGCCAGAAGCTTAGCTGTCTGCTTCAGCAGATGATCCAGCCTTTCTTCTTTGTCCAGAAGCTCAACCTTCAGCTCCTCTACCTCCCTCTGCTTCTCCTCCATCATCTCATCCACATAGAGACGATAGCCTGCATCCGAAGGTATACGGCCTGCAGAGGTATGGGGCTGAAGTATGTATCCCATTTCCTCGAGGTCCGCCATCTCATTTCTTATGGTCGCAGAGCTGAGATTTAAGTCCGTGTACTTGGAAATGGTTCTGCTGCCCACCGGCTCACCGGTCTCAAGATAATTACGTATGATGGCCTGTAGGATTTTTTTCTTTCTTTCAGTAAGTTCCATTCCAAATACCCTTTTGAAGTGTTAGCACTCAATCGATTCGAGTGCTAACATCTTGCATAAGTTAAGATACCACTACCCCTATGCAATGTCAACACAAAGAAATCATAAAATTTATTAAAAAAGAATAAACCTTTACAAATCTGGATTTCCCTCCGATAATTAAAGTGTAAGGAGGATAAAGATATGTCAATTGATAGCATTCCGGCCTTGTCAATGACAATGGCTGACATGGACTCCTTATCAAAGGTTAGCACTGCAGTGCTTGATAAAGCGCTGGATTCCCAGGAATCTGCCGGTGCAGGACTACTCAATATGATCGACTCTGCCGCCATGGAGCGCAGCGTCAATCCCTCAGTTGGTTCCAACTTTGATATGGTAGTCTAACCTAAATAGCGGGCTGATGCCCGATCCAATATAAAAGAGAAGGTGCCGCTTAGGTACCTTCTCTTATTTTTGCATCAAGATCCATACTGTTCTGATCAGACCATTATCATAAGATATGTATCATAGATTATATAGGCCGCAGCCAGACATATTGCCACAACAAGAGGTGCGGTAAGCAGGGGGCCCTTTTTCCCTTTAAGGCTTTTGAAGGGATGTTCATTGCCTTCCCTGTGAGCTATCCAGCCAAGCAGGCACATAGCAAGCACTGTGGTGATCGAAGCAACAATGAATAATACTCCTATCATCATTATCAGAGCATCGCTGCTCATTGCCGCTGCAGCAGCATCAGAGTTGTAATATCCGGGAATCAGCTTATCAATCGCAAACATTTCAATTATGTTTATGGCATTGAACAGGACATGACAGGCTATGGATGCCCAGATCGACCCGGTGGCTTCCACCACCATCGCAAAGCACGTTCCCAGCACAAAGGCATAGGCGCACTGGTTTAAGTTCATATGCATAAGTCCAAACAGCAGGCTGGACAGTATCAGCGCACCCCAGCCCTTATTTTCCTTTGAAAACCCTCTGAAAATAACTCCTCTGAAAGCAAATTCCTCACAAAAGGGACCATACAGGGCCATGATAATAAATGCCGCAGGAAAGCCTATTCCCAATATGGAATCAGAACTTGACACAAAGGTATTATCCACAAAAAGCATGGTTATTGCGTTGATCAATGTGGTCAACGGCATTAATAAAAGCCCATACAGAAGCACTGCCAGCAGTGTGGTAAATTTTATCTTTTTAAAGCCCAGGGACTTAAGCGTATCCTTGCCCTTTGTAGTGACCAGTGCCGCTATAAGAGCGGGTAAAATTATGATCCCTTCGCTCAATATGCAGCTGCCGGCTATGGATATATTGACCCTGTCCGCAGTAACAAGGAGGAATATAACAAGCACAAAATATAATATTATTATCGAAAGAAAGGTTACACCCGCCGTTCTTTTTCCCATTTATTTTCTCCGTATATCCGTATCGTTTATAGTGATCATACCGGCCTTCAAAAGATTGCCTATGGCCCTTTTGAATTCATTCTTGCTCATATCAAAATGTTCTCTGATAAGCTCAGGAGCTGCCTTGTCCGTAAAGGGGATCCGACCGCCGTTCTCGTCCATATATCTGATGATCCTGTCAGAATCTATGCTCATCTGCAGCTCGACCCTTTCCTTGACACTCAAGTCCAGCTTTCCGTCTTCCTTGACCCCTGTAACCCTTGCCTCTATAAGCTGACCGGCTTTGATCTTATTTGTCATTTCCTTAGCCGGTATCAGGGCACAGTATCTGTCATCAACAGCCACAAAGGCTCCGAAGTTTTTGCTTATCTCATAGACTCTGCCCTTTACCCTGTCACCCTTGACATATTCCTTTGCTCTCTCCAGATACTTATACACCTTCATGGTCGCACAGAGCCTGCTGCTCTTATCTATATAGAGAGCTACCAGCACATCATCTCCTGCCTTGACCTCGCAGGTCTGCTCCTTAAAGGGAAGCAGCAGATCCTTTTCCAGTCCCCAGTCCAGGAAGGCTCCTATTTTTCCGGTTTCCTTGACAGTAAGCAGTGCCACCCTGCCCAGAGAGATCTTTGGCTCATTTACCGTAGCTATCAGACGGTCCTTAGAGTCCCTGTATATGAATACAGTCAGTTCATCACCTATTGTCTTTCCTTCCGGTAACTGTTTAATGGGAAGAAGGACCTTTTCTTCATCATTTTTGAATTCAGCCAGATATACACCGAATTCCTTTTTTTCTATTATTGTGAGTTTTTGTTTTTCACCCAGCTTTAACATATCTACGCCTCTGTTTTGAATTCCGATACGGAAAATGCACTGCCCTCTGCATCATTTAATGATACATAAAATGCATCCTCGGTCCTGTAGACCACAGGATAAATATTATCTCCCAGATGGGCCTGTTTGCGGTAATCCACCCTGAGAGCCTTAAGCCCTGACAGATATTTTCTGCACTCAACCTTGGCCTCTCCTTCAAAGGTATCCTCCAGGGCCGCTATTGCCAGCTTAATGTACTGTCCGTTATTTACGTGAGCATTGCCGTCAAGGTGATGATTCTGTACGGTGATAACCTCGCCATTAATAGCCCTGGCATCTTCAGGTGCTATCACCTTACGGGAACTGTAGTTCATTTCAAGCTTGGGCTCGATCGTATAAGCATCCTTGATATCCGCCGGAGTCCTGGCCGGCATCATCTTTTCGCTGTCCAGTAATGTCCAGAGGGAATTGGCCTTGACCAGAAAGTTGCCCGAAGCATCTTTTATATAGAAATTACGATGTCCAAAACATCCCTTGAAATCATAGGGAAAAGTACCCACCGTTATATTCTCACATAGCAGGGGCATCCTCTCAATATTGATCTCCCAGTAATTAAGCACCCACATCAGGTGATCAGGGTCCAGCCTTGAGTATCCCACGCCCAGATCCTCTGAATGAAAAATGGAAGCATCCTGCAGCACGTCCATCATGGCAGTTATGGTCATATTTCTTTCGGCTCCGCATTGTGAAAAGCCCACTCTGTAGCTGTAATCGTACATATTCTCTCCTATTTCAATGTCAGGGTCACAGTAAGCGCGCCCTTATTGGCAGAGGCTGTGATCTGAAGGGGTCTTTTATAGGTATTGACAAATTTAAGGTCCTGGGCGCCCCAGGAAACCGTTGCATCCATACCGGTGGGTATATAATGCACCGGCAAAGAATGGGCATGTCTTTCGGTAATATTTAAACTTGTACCTATGGTCGCAGCATAGAGAGTAGAGGATACCTGACAGATTCCTCCGCCTACACCGCTGCTGACCTTGCCGCTTACGTAAATGGGAGCCACCACATAGCCCGCGGCCGTGGTCCTGGCGCCTACGGTTCCGTTGTATGAAAAAGTCGCACCCGGCTGTATCACAACACCATTTATCTTGGATGCCGCCAGGCCTACATTTACAGCTCTCGCCTCATTGGCTTCATAATAGGTCGTATAGCTTCCTATTACTGTTCCCGCTGTCGCTGCCTTGGCTGCAGTGGTCGTCTTTTTCGCAGTTGATGAGTTTTTATTATTTCCCGCCAGGGCTTTACGTCCCTCTGCCTTGCCGTATACTGCATAATGCTGATGGTAGGATGCCCAGTCATCTCCATATGCCGCATCCAGGTCTGCATTATTTTCCCTATAGGCTTTGGCATTGAACTGGGCTGAAGCATTTCTTCCTTCCTTCACGCCAAAAGCAATATAATGGTCTAACAGCTTATCATAATCATTGCCATAGGCTGCTGCCACATCAGCATAATTATTATAGTAATATTCCGAATCAAATACCAAAGCGTACTTTTTTCGGTCACTCATGCTGCTGGCCTGCGCCTTTAGCGGATCTGCTGCCACCGGCCCTATCAGACAGATCAGGCTCATAACGATCGCTATGAATCTTACAGACAGTTTTCTCATTTCTCCCTCACATCTCACTGAGCCTTTCGCCCAATCAACATCAATGTTTCATTATATATTAAAATACTTTTATTCTCAAATTTTTTATGCAAGATACTGGACCATGCCGACTATAAGGGTCATGGTTATTATGGAAATAAATGTGGACAGGGCCACAAGCTCGGCTGAAAGCTTTGCATCCTGCCCGAATTTTACCGAAAACATGGTTCCCGTAGCCGCAACAGGGGCCGAGCAGGATAAGACACAGGCCACCAGCAGACTGCCCCTTATTCCCAGAGCGTATAGCACGCCGAATACAATAAGCGGTGTCACCACCAGTCTGAGCAGCAGCACCAGATACTCATCCTTGTCCCTGAGCATGGATCTTACATCCAGCTGGGCCGCATAATAGCCAATGATCAGCATGGGAACCGGTGTGTTTAACGCAGCCATATACTGAACCGGCTTAAGTATGAGTTCAGGCAAATGGAAGGAGGTAAAGAAAAATATCAGACCTATGACCACCCCATCTATGCCGGGATTCAAAAGTATCTTCTTTATGGAAAGCTTTCCGCACTCAGGATCCATGATCTTGAGCCCATAAGACCAGCACATTATATTGAACACAGCCACATAGGAAGCTCCGTAAAATACCCCATCCGAGCCAAGCAGTGCCTCCAGCAGGGGCAGGGACATAAAGCCGCAGTTTGAAAATATGACTGCAAAGCGCATGACGCTTTTTCTGTCCGCAGTCTGGCCCTTAAAAAAAAGTTTTCCAAGTAAAATAGCCAGAACATGGGCAAATACAGCAGACCCGCAGGCTATGAGAAAGCCTATGAACATGCTGTAATCAAAATCCTTTTGAAAGGCATTGATCATTACACAGGGAGTTACCAGATAGAGCATTATCTCCGTCATGGTGGATACTCCTTCCTTCGTGATCAGTCTGCATTTTGTGCCGAGCACGCCCAATCCTATCAATATAAAAAGTATGAGCACCTGTGTACCCACGACCATAAAGCTGTTAAGCATTTTTCCACCTGTTTTACGATTGCCTCTGCAATCCGTTCCTTCTATTTGTTATACCGTTCCCCAATATAATACCTTTAAGTTTTAAAGTCAAAATAATTTCCCATCAAAAAAAATTTGCATTTTTCAGCACTTTTGTGATAACCTACCTAGAGTAATGAGCAGCAGAAAGCGTAAGTCCGATTATGGACTTGCGTTTTTTTGTTGCTTTTTGGTTTTGAAAAGGAGTGAAAAAATGAAAGAATTGGATTTGGGTACGGAAAAGATAGGTAAGCTCATCAGGACCTTTTCCATCCCCTGTGTCATCAGTATGGTTGTAGCCGCTCTCTACAATATCGTGGATCAGATATTTATCGGCTGGAGTCAAGCCGGTGCCTATGGCAATGCAGCTACCAATATAGTATATCCCTTTACCGTGTTTGCCCTGGGCCTGGCACTGCTCATAGGCGATGGTGCGGCTGCCGGCTTCAGCATTTCCCTCGGTATGCAGGATAACAGGCAGGCTAACAAAAATATCGGCAATGGCCTGACCCTGCTCATAATATTTTCAGTGCTGTTGTGCGCAGTGGGCTTTCTCAGACAGAGCAGTATACTGGCGCTGTTCGGCGGCAATCCCGATGAGGCTGAGTGCTATGCCTATGCAGTGGATTACTACAGGATAATCTGCGTAGGCATCCCCTTTTACATGATAGGTCAGGGACTTAACGGCTCCATCAGAGCAGACGGCTCACCTAAATATGCCATGGCTTGCACCCTGGCCGGTGCCATTACCAACCTGATCTTCGATCCCATATTTATATTTGCCCTGAACCTGGGTGTAAAGGGAGCTGCCATAGCCACTGTCATGGGACAGGTACTGACCTTTGCAATGAGCGTCTTTTATCTGACACGCTCAAAGAATTTCCATATAAATAAAGAGGGCATGACACTTCAGGGACATACGGTGGGCAGGATCATATCCATAGGTATGGCCTCCCTGATAGTACAGCTTTCCATTGTGGTCATTATAGCCGTCAACAATAATCTGCTGACCAGATACGGCTACGAAACCTATGCAAGTACAGGCGAAGCCTATGGGGCTGTCATTCCCCTGGCTGTAGTGGGCATTGTCATGAAGGTATTCGGTATTGTGGTATCCATCGTTATCGGTATAAGCCTGGGCGGACAGCCAATCCTCGGCTTCAACATGGGAGCCGGCAACATAGACCGTGTCAGGGAGACTATCCTCTATATCACCAGACTGGTGCTCTCAGTGGGAATCATTGCCTTTATAATCTTTGAGATTTTCCCCGATGCGGTCATCTCTCTTTTCGGCAGTCACAATACCGAGGAATACATGGAATACGCCAGACTGTGCATCCGTATATTCTTAGGCGGAATCATCCTGACCTGCTACATTAAGTCAGCCTCCATCATACTTCAGTCCATGGGCAACAGCACCAAATCCACCATCCTTGCCCTGCTTAGGGATGTGATTGTATTTGTGCCGGCTTCGCTTATCATAGCCTATCTTTCCCACAGCATTGTGACCATGCTCTGGGCTGCGGTGATCTCAGATGTAGTTGCCTCAATCATAGGCTTTTTCTTTGTTTCCTCTGAACTGCGCAAATATTCTGCCCAGTCGGCAAAATCCTGAAATCCTTTATAACACTTATAAGCAATAAAAAAGGGTAGGCATAATGCCTACCCTTTAAGATTTCATCACAAATTACTTGTTAACGATATCCTTTAAAGCCTTACCAGCCTTGAACTTAGGTGCCTTAGAAGCTGCGATCTTGATCTTCTCGCCTGTCTGAGGATTCTTACCCTCTCTTGCTGCTCTCTCAGATACTTCGAATGTACCAAAGCCAACTAACTGAACCTTGCCACCCTTTGCTAACTCTGCTGCAACTGCCTCTGTGAAAGCCTTTAATGCTGCCTCTGCATCCTTCTTAGAGATACCAGCGTTCTCAGCCATAACTGCTACTAATTCTGTCTTGTTCATTACTAACTCTCCTCCTAAATTGATTGAGTGTATTTTGCCTTTAAAAGGTCTATTAAGAGAATATAGGATTTTACCCCTTTTGTCAACGATTTTGCCCTTATTTATGGGCTTTTCTCCCCATTTTAAGCCATTTTTAGTCACTTTCAGTCAGGCTTGAGAAGGAAAAGGTCTCATTTTGAAGAAGACTGTCAAGAGTAATGGTGTAGCTTCGGGTCGTATATCCGTCCTTCCTTAGGGTTACCACATGGGTTCCCGCAACCTTGGGAAAAGATACCGGCGCTATACCCACATAGCTTCCGTCCACGTACACCTCCACATCAGTAGGTGATTCTATAGTCACCTTGTAGGCGCTTGTATCCGCACTGATGACTGCGCTTGTCACATAGGTTGTGACTATTGGCGTAGGAGATACCGATGCAGTGTCGCTGTCAGATTTTTCATTTTCCTTTTCAAGGGTTATATCCAGAGTCGCATTGGCCTGTCCTACCTTGATATACTGGGTTGTAGTCGCATAGCCCTCTGCCTTGGCAATAAGCTGGTGTATACCGTATTCCGTCAGATAAGGACCGCTTGTATCCACCAGTTCACCATCAATATACACCTCCGCATCCTGCGGAGTGGTGGCAAATATCAGGGTTCCGTACTGGGTATTGTCCACACTGACAAATTCACTCACGTCCAGTGTGGTTTCCTTATCGGCTTCTATGGTAACCGTAGCTTTGCCCTCATGCCTTTCATTGGATATCAGCACATCATAGGTACCCTCCGGTACGGTAAGGAGCATATTCTCATCCACATTGCGGATTATCTTTCCTACCTCTATGCAGCCTCCCAGGAAATAGTCCTCACCCTTAAGCCTTAAGTAGCCGTGACCCTGATTGACCACAATACTGTAAATATCATGATCATAGCCCTTAACAGTCAGCACATCGCATTCATTGACATCCATAAGCTCTATCCGGTTGCCCTTGGCAAATATAAAGAGCCTGTCATTGTCAAATCTGTAATTCTCCCCTGCGATCACCATCCCGCTTCCGTCTTCATTCAGACTGTAGTCATTAATGCTGTCATATGAAAAAATGCTTGTGGATTCCGTAAGCGTATTTATAAGCTTCTTGGCTTTTAAAAAAGTAAGATCGACCACATCCCCTAAGGCAAACTGGTCCACAACCCTTGATGAGCCGTATTTATCATAAAAACAGCTTGCTCCGTCATAGTTAAGGGTGTATCTTCTGCCTGTGGTGTGGTTCAAAAAAGTAATGCTCTTATTTTCGGTATCGATCGCGGTAATGACCGCATTCATATCCACGCTGTCATAGGTCCCGGCCTTGGTCACCTTAAAACCTGTTTCCACTGTGGGGGTAACCTCAGCACTGCTGCTCATTTCGCCGCAGCCGCACAACACAAGTAAGCACATCAGCAATATGATATTCAATTGTAATCTGCCCAACCTGATCATTTATCCGATCTGTTCCTTTATTTTTTCCAAAAGATATTCTCTCGTGTTGCATTTGGGATCTTCCAGTACCAGCTCCAGCAGCCCAGACAGTATATTTCCCACCTCAGGCCCCGGATTTACTCCCAGGGCTATTACATCAGATCCGTTTACGGCCAGCTCCTTTATGGTCACGCAGTCACCGGCCCTTGTTATACTTTCATATATTTCGGTAAGCCTGTCGATCTTTGCCAGCTTTTCTTCACGTTTATAGGTGCTCTGGGCCAAGACATCTGCTCTCTGCACCTTCATAAGCATTGGGAACATACCTTCTCCCAGCTTATTTACGGCTCTTCGCACGCTTCTGTCATTTTCTTCTATTTTCGCATCATGCCAGACCACCAGTTTCTTTACCTTACCCATGGTATCATTATCAAAATGCAGTCTGCGCATTATATTGCCTGCCAGTTCCTCTGAAACTGCGGCATGCCCATGAAAATGATCTATGCCCTCTGCATCAGTGGTCTTTGTGGCCCCTTTACCCAGGTCATGAAAAAGCATAGTATACCTTAGTACCCTGTCGGGCTCTGCCTCCTCGATTGAACGGATAATATGCTCCCCCACGGTATACATGTGATGGGGATTGTTCTGTCCAATCTCCATCAGGACGTCCAGCTCAGGCAATATAACCTTGAGGATACCAGCCCTGTAAATCTCCCGCAGCATTCCCGGATTGGGGGAAATAAGGAGCTTGGTCAGTTCCGTATTGATCCTTTCCGTGGAAATGGAGGAAAGGTTGCCGCACATATCCGATGCCGCAGTAAGAGTCATTTCCTCAATGTCATAGCCCAGCTGAGCCGCAAATCTTATGGCTCTCATAATCCGCAGGGCATCCTCACTGAAGCGCTCCTTTGCCTCTCCGACACATCTTACCAGCCTGCGATCCATATCGCCTATGCCGTCAAATTCATCCACAATGCCCACCTTATCATTGTAGGCCATGGCATTGATGGTAAAATCCCTTCTTTTAAGGTCCTCAATAAGACTTCCGGTAAATTCTACCTGCTTTGGGTGCCGATTATCCTCATATTCCCCGTCAATGCGATAGGTTGTCACCTCGTAGGTATTTTTCCCGATCAGAACTGTGACTGTACCGTGAGCAATACCTGTATCCACCGTACGTCTGAAGATATCCTTTATTTCCATGGGTTTGGCATTGGTGGTAATATCCCAGTCGTTAGGCTGCCTTCCGAGCAGGGTATCCCTGACACAGCCGCCTACTGCGTAGGCCTCATATCCGGACCGCTCCAGGGCGTCTATTATGTACTTTACATCCTGTGGTAAATCTATTTTCTTCATAAAGTAAAACAGGCCCTGAAGATGTATCCATCCCAGGGCCAAAATCAACTATTTAACCAGTCGAACCGTTTCCCTTGCTATAGCCAGTTCCTCATTGGTGGGAACCACCATTGTCACTACCTTATCAGTGTCTGATGAAAGTATGACCTCTTCTCCTCTGAGCTTATTTTTCTCAGGATCGATACTTGTTCCCAGAAAACTTATATAATCCCCAACCAATGCTCTGACTGCGGCATTATTCTCACCTATTCCTGCCGTAAAGGCTATGACATCCACGCCCTTCATGGCTATTGCATAGGAGCCTATATACTTGGCCACACGGTAAGCGTAGGTATCAAGGGCATCCTTAGCTTTCTCATTGCCTTCGTCTGCTGCAGTGGACAGATCCCTGAAGTCGCTTGAAAGCCCGCCTGAGAGACCTAAGACTCCGGATTTCTTGTTGCAGATACTGATAACCTCAGCTGCGTTAAGTCCTTCCTTCTCAGCAATAAAGCTTACGATTGCGGGATCCATATCACCGCATCTGGTTCCCATGATCAGTCCCTCCAAAGGAGTCAGTCCCATGGAAGTATCCACAGATTTGCCATGGTCTACGGCGGATATGGAAGCACCATTGCCCAGATGGCATACTATTATCTTCAGATCTTCTCTCTTCTTACCCAGGATCTCAGCGGCTCTGGCTGACACAAAATCATGGCTTGTGCCATGGAAGCCATAACGTCTTATCTTGTATTTCTCATAATACTCATAGGGAAGGCCGTACATATACGCCTTCTTGGGCATAGTCTGGTGGAATGCCGTATCAAATACTGCTACCATGGGCACCCCGGGCATTATTGCCTTGCAGGAATTGATGCCTATAAGGTTGGCAGGATTGTGAAGGGGTGCCAGATCGTTGCACTCTTCAATGGCCTTTATCACCTCATCTGTTATGACAACGGAGGTATTGAACTTCTCTCCGCCGTGAACAATACGATGTCCCACTGCATCTATCTCATCAAGAGACTTAACTACACCCACTTCGGGATCCGTAAGCTTCTCTATAACGTATTTTACAGCAGCAGTATGGTCCGGCATGGGAACCTCACTGGTTACCTTGCTGCCCCCTGCAGGCTGATGTGTAATGGCACTTCCGTCAATGCCTATACGCTCACAAAGTCCCTTGGCCATAACCTCTTCGCTGTCTGAAGAGATCAGCTGATATTTCAGTGAAGAACTGCCGCAATTTATAACAAGTACATTCATTTTCAATCTCCTTAATAGGCTCTGCCCCAGTAAACCATCTTCTTAGCCGGCTTGCCACAGCATACACATACATCACTCAACTGCTCCTGCTCAAAAGGCATACATCTGCTGGTAGCAGCATATTTTTCCTTGATCTCATCCTCGCAGGCCTGTTCTCCGCACCACATGGCCTTTACAAAGCCGGGAGTCTCATCTAAGATCCTGCCCATTTCCTCAGCTGTCTTTGCCACATAGGTATGAGCATCGCGGTGAGCTCTGGCTCTTTCAAGCATATCCTTCTGCATGGTCTCAAGCAGCTTTGCTGTCATAGCCTCCAGCTCCTCAAGGCTGCATTCACATTTTTCACCATTGTCACGACGGACAATAATGCATTTTCCTTCTTCTATATCACGGGGACCGATCTCCACTCTAAGCGGGATACCTCTCATCTCCTGCTCGGCGAATTTGTATCCGGGAGACTTATCCGTATCATCTACCTTGACTCTGAAGCCTGCCTTTACCAGCCTCTCCTTAAGCTCGTAAGCCTTATCAAGTACGCCCTCCTTCTTCTGCATTATGGGAACTATGTCCACCTGAATAGGGGCTACCTTGGGCGGCAGCACAAGACCTGAATTGTCTCCGTGCACCATGATAATGGCTCCGATAAGTCTGGTGGTCATGCCCCATGAGGTCTGATGTACATACTTAAGTGTATTGTCCTTATCCGTAAACTGTATGCCAAAGGCCTTTGCAAAGCCATCACCGAAATTATGGCTGGTACCTGACTGAAGAGCCTTGCCGTCATGCATCAGGGCTTCTATGGTATAGGTAGCCTCTGCTCCCGCAAATTTCTCCTTATCAGTCTTGCGTCCCTTGATCACAGGAATAGCCAGTACCTCTTCGCAGAACTTTGCATATACATTCAGCATCTGAATGGTACGCTCCTCAGCTTCCTGCGCAGTAGCATGAGCCGTATGGCCTTCCTGCCACAAAAATTCTCTGGAACGAAGGAAGGGTCTGGTCTCCTTTTCCCAACGTACTACGGAACACCACTGGTTATATACCTTGGGCAGATCCCTGTAGGACTGGATATCATTTTTATAGAAATCACAGAAAAGTGTCTCAGAGGTAGGTCTTACACACATTCTTTCCTGCAGAGGATTGAGTCCGCCGTGGGTGACCCAGGCTACCTCAGGTGCAAAGCCCTCTACGTGATCCTTTTCCTTCTGAAGCAGACTCTCGGGAATAAACATAGGCAGATATACATTCTGTACACCTGTTGCCTTAAACATATCGTCAAGCTGTCTCTGAATCAGTTCCCAGATTGCATAGCCTGCCGGTTTGATGACCATGCAGCCCTTTACGCTTGTATAATCTGTCAGTTCAGCCTTTTTTACTACGTCCGTATACCATTGGGCGAAATCCTCATCCATAGAAGTAATAGCTTCTACCATTTTCTTGTCAGCCATATGTGCCTCCTCGTTATTTTCTAATAAGCCTATATATTATAGCAAAAAACCTCTGCTTTGGCTCTAATTTTCTTCTTTTTGGGCCAAATTTGCCCCCATTCCCAATAAAATATAGAAAAATGGTGTATTGCAGGCATTCTGATAACAGAAGAAATTGTGCAATCCATAAGCCGCCACGCACATTGCAATCCCTGCCGTCAGGCAGCTTTTTCTCTGCTTAAGAAATGCTCTGAGGGCATTTACAAATATGCTTACATAAGCAATAAGTCCGAAAGCCCCCTCATTTACCAGGGTTGTAATAAAATCATTATGGGCGTTGGTCAGTCTTGTGTCACCCAGATAGGTGTCCAGCAGGTCCACGCATTTTTCCACGCTGCAGGTTGCAGGTTCAAAGGCATCAGGCCCCATACCGATCAGGTAATGTATAAGGGAAGGCATGGCACCGTATCCCACAAGTCCCACTGTCCATTCCACACCCCTGTTGTTGCCCCAGGAAGCATTCCAGGTAAAATACTCACCCTCCAGAGCCGGACTGATATATCCAAGAGTATTCAGGATGATAAGAATGAGCAGCAGCAGGACTGACAGTCCCACCACCAGCAGTGCGACAAAGAATACCCATCTGCAGCTGCCTTCCTTAGGTGTAAGCTTAAATTTCATATACAGGTATATGCCCAGCACGACTGCCCACAGCACCCAGGTCAATGCACCCTGACTCATGCTTATGGAAAGGCTGTCAAGCTCCGGGATGCAGCCTACGGCCAGCTGCAGCAGCCCTGTCAGCTTAAAGGCCGACAGTATGATAAGACACACCTCTGTAAACCTCAGCATATCCCGCCTGTCCCTGGATGCCTTGTATAACAGCACAAGCAGCATCCCCACAAGTGCCACATAGGCCGTATCGGAATTCTGTGTGACCAGGGTGGCCGCAGCTATAAATACATAAAAGCCCATAAACAGCCTTCTTTTGCCTGTGGCTGCAAAATAATCATAGATTCCCAATGGCATGACCGTACACATATAGCCCGAATACCAGGTAGACTGTCCTATTGTTGAAAGAAACTGCAGCTTCTGTTCCGTGGTCAGATAGGTGTATAGTCCCAGTGGATCTATATAGAAACGATGCAGATATCCCAGTAAAAATACCAGTCCGCTCACTCCGTACAGCACATAGAGCACCCACTGTCTGTGCTCATACTCTCTGGACATAAACAGATAGCATAAGAAAAATATGATCTGGGATATCAGCCCCATATACCATTCGTAAGCCCCATATGTGATGTAGGATTTATAGGGAGAAAATAAATAAGACAGCAAAACGATCACAAAATATGCCATCACACTTATGTCCAGCATCTTGACCGCGCCAGTCAATGCGTTCCATTGCTCCGCTGTAAATATGAACTGCACCACTGTGGCCAGAAGCAGCATGCTGAAAGCTGCCACCGAACTGTAGAGGAAAAAATTGTACTTTCCCTCTCCCATTTCCACATAATCAAGCCTGAAATACAGGGGAAACAGCCCCAGTATCACCACCAGATAAGCATATAATATTATTCTTTTAATATCAGATATTTTCATAGATCATTCGGCCCCGACAATTTTATACAGCTCCTCTGCAGCCAGTCTGGTCTTGGCCTCCACATCCTTGCAATTTCTAGGGAAACAGTAATACAGAATCTCCTTGTTACCTATGCAGATCATATCACCGATCTCGTACCAGTAATAATCCGAATAAAGACTGTAGGAAGCCCTGGGCGGCTGTCTGTAATCCAGCCTGCCGTCGCAGCCTGTAAGATGAAAGCCCTCCTTAGTATGTATGAGCTGACCCTGACCCACTCTGTACACAGCCTTCATGTCCTTCATTATAATGATATCCACTGCCACGTCCAGACGGTAACTGCCCTCTTCTATTTCCTTTTTTACTTCTTCCCTTTCCCATCTGTACCAGTCGGGAATATGGTCGAATCTGGTATATCCGTCCTCTGCCTCAAGATAGCCGTACTCTGTAAGGGTATGTGTCTTGCCGCAGGCCTTGCAGGTCAGCACGGTCCCCTTTCCCTCCATGCAGCCTTCTTTCCCACAGCTGCAGCATTTATATAATACCCTGTTTAAACCGTCTGCCCTGAAATCCTCTGTTATGGCTATATGATTTTCCTGCTGCCAGCGAAAATTATCAAAGGTAAACTGCTCTTTGAGTATGCTATTTAATTCCTGCACGCTCTTTTCCCTTATTTCCTTTGTATTTAGCAGATAGGTCATGTCGGCACTTACTCTGACATCTCTGGTCTGAAGACAGTTATAGAGAGGATCATAGGAAAAGGAACCATAGGTCTTGATCATTATAACGGGAATATCCAACAGCTTGAGCAGCTTACCCAGGCTGTCAGGCAGGGGTGTGGCTGTCCCATCGAAGCTGTAGCTTGCCTCCGGATACATAAGAACTGAACAGCGGTTATTTTTCACTGTATAAGCCATATCCTTTACCAGATTTACATCCGTTACGAATTTGTGAGTTGGTATACAGCCGATATTCTGCATAAGGGCTTTTTTGCCCACAAAACCATCCGACGTGCATACTATATTGAAGGGTCTTGGATAGAGTAACGTAGCTGCGATCTGCAGATCCAAAAAGCTTGAGTGGTTCATAAGTATCAGTGCCGGCTCATCTGCCTTCCAGTTCTCCATTCCTATGGTATTACAGGTAAAGCCCACCTTTTTAAGTCCCCCCGCAGACGCGGCCTTAAGCAGCTTTCTGGCTGCCATGGAAGGACATTTGGGTTTCAGGTGTCTGTCGCTTTCCATAGCCATTACTTCATCATAATCGGCTTCCTTCACTTTTATTTTCATTTTGATGCTCCCCTCGTACCGGCAAATAAACAGTCTTACCTTGATTCTTTTTTGCTCCATAATGATTTTATCTGTTTCTATTATAATTGTAAAAGAATTTCTAAGGCTTTATAATGTTAATGTAATTTGAAAATACACATTTCAAGGAGATTTATATGGCAAAACAAAACTGGAAACCCGGTAATATGCTTTATCCGCTCCCTGTGGTGATGGTGAGCTGCCAGAGAGAGGGCGAAAAGCCCAACATAGTGACTGTTGCCTGGACCGGTACCATCTGCTCTGATCCTGCAATGGTATCCATTTCCGTAAGAAAAGAGCGCTATTCCTACCCTATCATTAAGGAAACCGGTGAATTCGTTATAAATCTGGTCAACCGGGACCTTGTAAAGGCCTGCGACTTTTGTGGAGTAAAATCCGGCAGGGACATAGACAAATTTGCCGAGCTTAAGCTTACGCCCCAGATTATGGAGCACGTTAAAGCCCCCGGCATAGCCGAAAGCCCTGTTAATATTGAGTGCAGGGTCACTGAGGTAAAGGAGCTGGGCAGTCATGACATGTTCATTGCCCAGGTTGTGGGTGTCACAGTGGACGATGCTTATATGGAGGCTTCGGGCAAGTTCAATCTGAACGATTCCGATCTGGTAGCCTACTCCCACGGCGAATATTTCAGCTTGGGTGAGAAGCTCGGAAGCTTCGGTTACTCAGTCAAGAAGACCAACTAGGAGGAGCATATATGAAATTATCCGAACAATTAGAGCCTTCAAGGGTATTTTATTATTTCGAAGAAATAGCAGCCATCCCCCATGGTTCAAAGAACACTAAAGCCATAAGTGACTACTGCGTGGATTTTGCCAGGGCACATGGTCTTACATATTATCAGGATGATGCCAATAATGTCATCATGATCAAAGAAGCCTCTAAGGGCTGCGAAGCTAAACCGGCCGTCATAATCCAGGGACATCTGGATATGGTATGTGAAAAGGAAGCCGGCTGTCGTAAGAACATGGATACTGAGGGCCTTGACCTTTTCATAGACGGAGAGATGCTTGGGGCCAGGTGCACCACCCTGGGCGGTGATGACGGAATAGCCATAGCCATGGCTCTGGCCATTTTGGAGGATGACAGTCTTAGGGCTCCCCGTATAGAAGCTGTATTTACCACAGACGAGGAGATAGGCATGCTGGGTGCTCAGGCTCTGGACGTGTCAGTTCTTAAGGGACGCAGACTTTTAAATATCGATTCTGAAGTGGAAGGTATCTTTACTGTCAGCTGTGCCGGCGGTCTGGATGCGGAATGCTCCATACCTCTGTATCGCGAGGAGACTGACGGACAGCTTTTGCGTATAGAAATAGGCGGACTTACCGGAGGCCATTCCGGCATAGAGATACATGAAGGCCGTGCCAACGCCAATGTACTCATGGGAGAGCTGCTCAATCAGATATACAATAACCTCAACTTCCTGATCGTGGATATCAATGGAGGATTAAAGAGCAACGCCATTCCCACCTCCTGCACTGCCCATCTGCTGGCGGATGATTCGTCAATGGTGATCAACCGCATGGGTCAGCTTCTGGCTGAGTTCAGAGAATCTGCCAAGGCCAAATATGCTGACACCGATCCCGGGCTCTTTATTGAATACAACTACGCTGATGAAGAGGAATACAATACTCCCCTGGATAAGGAAAGTACCGATAAGGTCCTGCATATACTCTCCCAGCTGCCTGACGGAGTGCAGAAAATGAGCGAAGATGTACCCGGACTGGTTGAGACCTCTCTTAACAACGGCATCCTCGTCACAAGCGATGAATATATGGATATTACCCTGTGCATCAGAAGCAGCATCGATGCCCAAAGGGATGCCCTGACAGACCGTATAAAGGGCCTTTTGGAAAATAAACGCGCAACCCTTTCCATTAAAGGCAAATATCCCGGATGGGCATACCTTAAGGACTCTCCCTTAAGGGACCTTATGGTGGCTCAGTTTACTGCTCTTTACGGACATGCTCCTTCCATCGAAGCTGTTCATGCCGGCGTTGAATGCGGTATTTTCGCAGGCAAACTGCCCGGTCTGGATGCCGTGTCCTATGGACCGGACCTGTTAGATATCCATACCTGCAGGGAGCGCATGGATATAGCTTCCGTAGAAAGAACCTATAAACTTACTTGTTCCGTTTTGGAAAATATGTAAAATACAAAAATGCCGGTGACTGAAAATGATGAACAGCCACCGGCATTTTTTTCTGTCCCCAAACTACTGGGAAATATTTTTTAAGGAATTAAGCATATCTATATCCGACTGCTGCACCTTCATATTGGCTGTAATGGGAGCCTCTCCCGGACGGGTTATGGTGACCTCTATCACAGAATCAATAGGGATACCGCCCTTTACCACCATGCCCACAAAGGCCGCAAACTTGGGATGCGCCTCCTTAAACGAATTCATTGCTCCTATAAACTGCATCATACCTGTTGGGTTCATATATTTTTCCTCCTGTATAGATCATTGCCATTATAGCAGATAATCCATATAAAACCAAAGGGTCCGGCAAATATGCCGAACCCTTCTGTACTGTTATGGACCTGATTACTTCAGCTCGATCTCATCCGCTGAGAAATTCCTGTCATCATTTCTCTCAATTATCTCATCAGCCTTTTTACTGATCTCTTCGGAATTAATGTCCTTTCTCCTGATCCAGTCTATAGCCAGACCGCCTCTCTGTCTTCCCTTGCTTATAAGATGGTAGTCATGAGCCTGCATAAACTCTTCAAGTGTCCTGGTCTCACAGGTATCTTCCCTGTTATGCTCGGCGATTTCCTCAGGCTTCGCAATTGAATCCTCAAACATGAACATAGATCCCTTGTAGCCCACTATGGATACAAAATGTCCTGCTACAGTCAGGGCCACTGTACTGTGCTGGTCCAGGGCCAGTCTTATCTCATCCTCCAGCTTGGCGATATTTCCCTTATTTTGACTATCATGAAGGTTCCAGTACTCGGAATGTCTCAGGCTGCATTTGTTATGGTCAAGCAGCTTTGAGAATACCTCCTGTCTTTCTGCCGGAGAGTAGGTTGTATTAGTAGCCTCATAATAATTATGGGCCGCACTTCTTATACTATTGACTGACGTAGGTATATATCCTGCTATATTATAAGGACTTACATCAACTCCCTGGGCTCTGAGCATAAGCGATGAAGCAAAGGCCCAACAGGTTGAACCCACCTGACGCTCCCTTACATGGAGATTCTTAAACTGGACATTTCCGGGTTTTTGACTGTACTCGGGAATTTCTTCCTGTTTAGACTTGATAAGCGGTATATCTCCACCTACTATATCTTCAAGCCTTACGTGGGATGTGTCCATTCCCTTCCACTTCAGATATCTGACCAGCTCCGAAAGCTCTTTTTCATAATCCTTGCCCAATATATCCCTGTTCAGTCCCGAAAGGAATCCTTGCTCGTCTTCTTTGGCCTTTTGTGCCTGGCTCAGATCCATAGCATCATTTGCTGCCTTTTCCATCTTATCCAGACATTCCTTGCCTGCTGCTATGATGCCCGGCTTGTTGCCTTCACCATTTAACATCTTCTGAGCCCACTCAGCAAATAGAGCTTCCTCGGCAGTGGCATTTCCCGCAGCCAGGTTGGAAAGGAGTGAACTGAGCTTACCATACTCTTCCTTTATGGTAGACATCATATTATGATAATCTCTTATTTTTTCTGATTTTTCCTTTTTATCCAGCATAGCAGAGCCTATATAGGAAATTTCCCTCTGGATCCTGGCAGCATAAAGTTCTACCTTCTGGAAGGTATAATTAAGTTTGGCATACTCATCAAGATTAAGCGCCATTCCCCTGGATATCTCAGCAATACCTTTTCTGACATCTGCAAGACTTCCACCTATCTTGGTCTTGGAGTCATCCCACTTGTCATACAGCTTGCCATAATCAAGCACAACCGGCTCGACCTTCTTCTCCTGCTGTTTCTTAAGTTCTTCCTGGGCCTGCTGCTCCTTTTGCTTTTTAAGCTCTTCCTCTTTGGCTTTCTGCTCTTCAAGCTTCCTGAGTTCCTCTTCCCTGGCCTTCTGTTCTTCAAGCTTCTTAAGCTCTTCCTCTTTGGCTTTCTGCTCTTCAAGCTTCTTGAGTTCCTCTTCCCTGGCTCTCTGCTCCTTTAGCTTCTGGACATCTTCTCCTTTGGACTTTGCCACCTCCTCTAACTGCTTTTCAATCTGGTTTCTGTGGTCTATCTCCTGCATGGTCTTAAGCCTTTTATCAAGCTTATTTAATATTTCCTCGATTTCCTGGGAATCGTCTGCCTTTGACTCCTCTTTGGCTTCCTGCTTTTCCTCCTGCTTTACTTCTTCCTGCTTCTTTTCAGGCTTTGCATCCTTCTCATCTTCCTTAGACTTTGTACCTTCGGTGAAATCAAAGTTCATGATGTTCGCATACAATTCCTTATTAGGACTCATTTCTGCTTCATACTGGATCTGAGGTTTCTTAAGTGTCATTACAATTGAGGCATTGTGAAGCTCCAGAATCTGTCTGTAATACTCAAATTCCCTGTCATCAGCCAACTCATCCAAACCGGTAATATCCAGCCCGTCCTCATCAAAAAGCTCTGACTTTAATGCGGCATATTCGGGCTTGTATCCCAGCTCCTCAGCCTTCTCTATGGCATCACTGAAATACATACCGGTTATGTGACCGCCCTTCATCAGTGAAAGGACTCTGGCTGCACCTGCTCCCTTTATGCCTTCCAAAGATATTGCTGTCTTTACCTTTGCCTTTGCGGAAGCGTTCTCTCCCTCTGTGAGATTTTTCCTATATGCATCAACATAGGCATCAGAGTAGAAATTATAGGTATGGCATAAGATCTCTGCCAGCTTAGCTTCGGCCTCATCATCGTGATTTACCAGATAAGCGTCTATTATCTGACCTATAAGGTGATTCTCGCTTTCCTCATCTTCAAGATTGTCATCAACGCCAAGGGCAACTGACTGATTTCTGATCTCCTGAGCCATAGACAGAGCATATACAAGCGCTGCCACCTCTGCAGGATCATCCACCTTTCCTTCCTCATACTTCTTCTTGACAGCCAGAATGTCATTAAATCTGAGTACACCATTGTCACCGAAATATTTATTCACAAGTACATCTACTGACTTAGCCTGACTGATGGCATGCTCATCTCCGCTGGAGTAAGCCACGTTATTGTACATCTCGGCCATATTCAAGAGACCGCCCAGATAAGGCTTATAATCATTCTCCAACACCTTGATCAGCTTGCTGAAGGCTCCCTTCTTATAGGTTGGCAGTTCAGGATGCTCCTCTGTAGGAGCACTTGCTGCAGTATTCTTGGCCTTAAGCACGCCAATCAGCCTATCATAGGCATCCATGAGACGAAGATGGAGCGTCGCAGCATTTTTTTCATCCCGTCTGACATCGTCCAGCCTTTTCTTTTCCAGTCCTTTATCAGCATTCAGGTAAAGCATCAGCTGAATCCTAAGGTCCTCCATTTCGTCCACAATTCCTCTTACCCCGGCGTCTCGGTAGAGATCATGGTATTTAGTGATTGACGGGAATTGGATCACTGACAGATATTCTACTTCTTTATCTTCTTTGCTATACACTCCGTCAAGTCCGTATTTGGGTCTCTTGGTCCAGTTCTTAAGGTCTGCCCTCTGTCTCTTAAGATCTGCATATCCGTCGTACTGTGTGCCTTCCTTCTTGTATCTGTCCTTTTCCTCAGAAGATACGGCGTCTCTTACAACCTCCATTTCAACCTTTTTGACCTGTACGGTCTGCTCCTGTGCCGGATTCTCCTCACCGTCACCCTCTTCATCATCGCCCGATTTTTTCTCCGTAACAATGCGTTCGTTCTTATTTACTATTACAAAGTCTTCGGAAAGCTCACTGTATATATTGTCAAACATTTCCCTGAGCTTCTTTTTAAGAGGAGTCAGATATTCCTTATTTGTCTTTTCGCTGAAAAGAGGCAATATCTCCTGGGTCTTGGTATCCTGCTCATTCAGGTACAGCTTATCGGCTCTGTCAAGGAACTTGTCACGTCCCAGGCGTTCAGATTCCATTACTGCCTCTATCAGGGGGAAAGCTGTTCCCCAGCCTGCTATGGCATTCGCTCTCGCTATAGCTTTGAGTCCCGCTATGGAGGTACTCATGGAAAGTATAAGCTTTGCATGATCCTCTCTGGTCATGGGTCCATGACTTTTGGCCTCTGCTATTCTCTTATTGTATTCCTCCTGGTATTTTGTGTGGTAGTAAAAGCCCGCGTGGACGATTGCTTCCTGCACTCGCATGTTAAAACGGGCCCCCCGGGTATCCGCCAGTTTGTTTATCATCTTATTTGCCACATCTATAGGATTCGATGCCAGCTGGTTCTCGGATTTGAGTCCCAGAGCAAACATCTTGGCCTGCATGGCATCTGCCATATCGTATGCAAATATCAGCGCAGCTATCGCATTAGGGTCATCACCCTTCAGTATCTTTTCAGACTCTTCAGGACTTGGAAGCTTGAGCATTCCGTTCTTGTCTATATACGTATTCAGACACTTATCCACATCCTGACCTATCTTTACAGATGCTTCGTCTCCACAGCCAGACAGAACTCCGACTGTTCTCTCACCCATATCAAGCAGACATATCAAAGAATTCCTTACGCTGGTATCCAACTCTCTCAAACAGTTGTCTATAGCTGTCTTAGCCTCGGGTGATGCATGCTTTCTGGCGGCCTTCAACTCGGCCTTGAAATCATCATAGGCTCTCTGTGTTTCATAGGGCAGATTGACATCCTGCGGCTTAAATTTATTTTCGTCTTCAACCCCTGCACCCTGATTATATATTCTTCCACTTGCAAGCTTTACCAGTCTGATTGCATTATCTCTGAAAGTTTGCCCTTTCTGCAATAGCTGGGCGTTGTTCTCAGGATCTCCAACACCATTTTTAAGATTTTCAACAGTATTGGCAAAGGTCTCGCGGTGTGCATTATACCAATCACGGGAATCAGCAAATTCTATCTTACCTTCTTCGTTGAGCATACTGTCTACATAGAGAGCCTCATTCTGCCATTTGGTCAGATCTGCCTTTTTTCTGGCTTTATTTCTTTCCCTGTATGCCTGATACTCCTGCTCTCTTTCGGAAAGTACCTCTTCAGACACAGGCTCATCCCAGTTTAATACATGATGAGTCCTTTCATACTCAACATGCTCCTGTATGACCTCATCAGTCTCATCGTCCACAATGTCTGTAAATCCGGTTACAACCGCGCCCTCAAACAGACCTCTCTGACTGATGTATCTCATCTCCTTCTCCAGCTGGTCATCGATATTCCTGTAGTAGAGCTCCTTATCTTCTTTTGACATCCTGTTCAGATTTTTTATTGCCTTTTCGCCGGAAGTCTCAAAGTACTTCACAATTTTTTTATGCTCAGTCAGAACGCCCTCTTCCATATAGAAAGGATTGAGTGCTGTGAAAGTTTTGCACAGATTATGGGTATCACCTACTGCATATATTATTGCTTCATATTTCATGCCCTCGAAGGTATATCTCATCCTTCCCATTATCTGTTTTCTCTTTTCCTCGGTAATGGTTTCGGGATCTTCACCCTCCAGCATACCCTCGGCCATATCTGCAAACTGAATTCTGTGCACATTCTGATAAGCGGTCATATATCTTGCCGCATGTATCTCCGAAATCGGACCGAGAGACTCAATAAAATCATTCTTGTACTTACTAAAGAGATCCTCATATACAGATGGTACCTTCTTGTCCGAATGGACAGTATTATGGAATTCTTCTACCTCAAGGAGCATTTCTATGAGTATATACATACCCAGTCTTTCCGCTATTGTGCCTTCCTTGTGTATTCTGGCTATTTCCTCCTGTGAAGGTACCTCCAGGAAATCTCCTCCCTTATCATAGCGATTGATGACTTCATCAATCTCATCTGCCATCTGTTGCTCCTTATCACTGCCCTTTTCAAGCATGGCATCGTCAATCTCCTGGCACAGAGTAAACATCTGACAGTTCCAGCTATGGAAGATTCCATGATCAAGCTCTCTTAATATAGCATCTACATAGTCCTTTCCATCTGCATCCAGCTGCTTTCTGTAGGTCTTGAGCGCTTTTCTCATAGCATCTGACTTCTCAGCCACAGATATGGCAGGATTACGTCCGTCAGTATTCCACAGCTCCCAGATACCTTCCTTTTCAGACTCCAGCTTCCTGATCTTTATGCTCAAAGCCCTAAAACCATCCACATAGGCCTTTACCTCTGCGGGCACGGGAACACCCGTCCTTTGAGCAATTTCATCCAGTGCATCGGTAATATTGGACTTCATGTTGTCCCTGGCATTTCTGTCCCATTTGCTGTTAAAGCCCTGGAACAGGTCATGCCTCTCATCTGCCTCTTTTAAATCCTCATTGGATATACTCCATCTCTTCTCATCAATCCTGGTTCTGTTCTGGCCCAATTTGCGATACTCTGCCTGATGGTCCGTATTATCTTTTACTTCTTCCTTCTTATCATTCTTATGAAGCTCGTACTCGGCTTCTTTTGTCTTTTCATCCTCAAGATCCTGCATTGCGGGCAGTACGTGGCACAGATAGCCCTTGAGCATACCGCTGTCTAAGTTTTCAAGCAGATTCTCGCAGGTCTGTCTTCTTATCTTTCCGTTACCTTTGATGCCTTTACCCTTATAGACCTTATGGCTGCTGCAATAGTTGCTTACAGCCTTATGAAGCCTGTTATAGGCCTTCTCCAGGTTTCTGGAATCCCCAATCCTGATCTGATTGATATCCCTAAGCATCTCCTGAGAGAACAGGGCATTGGTCATATCAGTAAAATTGGAAAGGGCACTTATTACGGCCAGATACTCATCAGAGCCCTGGTCACCTGTTTGATCAACCAGTGTGGATCTGTATCTTTCTATCTCATCATTCAGACCCTGTTTAAAGGAGGTTGCTGCCTCCCTTTCTGATTTCAGGGCACCATCTATGGGATAAATAAAGCGGTTGCTGCGCTTGGCAACTTCTGCAGACACCTGGGTGTTTATATCCCATATCCTTAAGTCCGCAATCCTGTTTGTGAGCTTCCTATATTCCTCATCCTCTTTATCTAAGGTCACAAATCCCCTTGAGGTGTCTCTTTCGGCCTTATTCACCTCAGTGGGCACTGAACCATTGTCGGCAAACCAGTATTCCAGAGACTTGTCTATGGACCTTCTTCTGTTCCTCTCGGCCTTGGAATCTGCCTCATGCTTTTCCTCTGAACCGTTTATTACATTGTTAAGCAGCTTATTGGCCTCTTCAGCGTTATTCAGCCTTACTAACACATTGTTCTCATCACAAATATACACACCCCTGGGCAGCTCATTTATTGAGGAGCCCCTGTAGGCCATGCCTGTCTTTGCATCAATATATGTCATGGAGTGTGCTCTTTCGGAGGTATCTACCCCATTTTCAGTATTTCTCTGGGAAGAATCCGCAAAAGCCGTACCTGCACTGTGTTTTGAAGGCAGAAGGATTATCCTGTCCTCTCCCCTGCTCCTCTGGGGCTCAAAATAACGCCCTACTATACCGGTATATTCGGGATTGATACAGTAGAACAGCGTACTGTTGACACTGTCTCCCAAGGGAGCCATTTTGTATTTGCTGGAAGTGTAATTTACCGGCTTGGTCGCATCTTTTCTCAGGTCGACCTCCTCCTGATCATCAGAGAAAGCATTACCCGGCACAGGATCATATTTCACAAGTTCAAAGTGAATAAGCTTGACGAAATCAGGGTTATAGTGTTCATTTGCGTAGGCCTTAAGAGCCATTGCCGCAGGTGTTACGCTGGCTGCACCTCTTGAAAATCCCTGCATTATAAGGTTGATGGGCTTGTTGCCGTAGCCTGAAGCATCATGATGGTCCACCCACTCCTTATAGTAGGCATCCAGAGTCTGAGTACCTGCCTTGAAGGCCTCATCTATGATCTCTTCTGTAGTGTGTCCCACCTTATTAAACACTCCGGGACCTGCAATATTGTATTTCTTTACCACATTGCCTTCGCCGTAGGTGGCCTCCTTAAGGCGTATACCATTCATACCCTCGACTTTCTTGCCCAGGGTTGCATCCTTGAATTCATCCTCCGTCATGGTATCCTTGATGGTTCGTCCCTCTACGTTGATGGTGCGGTTCTTTTGCTTACTTTGATTTTTGATAATCTCAGTTGAATTTTCCGATACCGAATCCTGACCCTTGGAGACATTGAAAAATCCATCCATGGTAGTCCCACCGAAGTTTATCTCTATGACCCTCTCACCGCTTTCAGCCAGACGTCTGGTCTTGCCATGTGCCAGCGTAAGAGTTCTTTTTTCCTTATTTCCCTTAACTATCTCCTCAAAATTGTTATAGACCTGTGTGCCCAGTACATCCATAACCCCCAGACGGACGTTTCTCCTTAAGTGATTGCCTGTCATTTGCTCACTTTCAAGCAGCTTATCCTCATCCATGGCGGGAACCACATAGGTATTTTTCTTCTTGGTCCTTGCGTGCTGCCCCTTGTCAGTACCATATTCCTTGGCCAGCTCCTGCTGCCGATAGGTCTTGTAATTATCAGTCTCTCTCTTCATCCTCTCCTCGTCGGATTGGATGGACTGCTTTGCGAGTGTCTCCTGCTGGAATTTTTTGTTGCTTTCCATAATCTAACCCCTTCCTCAAAATGCGCCACAATATAAAACACAGCATTTATTTTATTATAACATGTGTAATAAATTTGTAATTTACCAATAAACTGCCCTGCCTCACAAAAGTTCAGACTTATTTTTGGTCAATATTACCCAACAAAAAAAGACGACATGAAATCATGTCGCCTTTTCCTATGAACTTAATTACTAGATTACACCCTTGGGGTTAGGACCATACTGGTTCTCACCGGGCTCGCTGTCCTTGCATTCCCATACGATCAGGATGATTGAACCAACGATGGGTATCAATATAAGCAGATACCACCAGCCGCTCTTGCCTATATCATGCAGTCTTCTGATAGCTACACAGATACCGGGAAGCAGGACTGCAAGTGAATAAATGGAACTGATGATTGATAAATCCGTAATGTATACGATAATACCAAGTACAAAACTTACGATAAAATTAAAAAGTACAAAGTACCAGTACTCACTTCTTCTTGCTCTTCCGCCTGCCTTTGCATACTGGCTGAATACGCTCTTTACTGCTTCTGTAAAACTCATTTCATATTCTCCCTTCAATTATAAAATTTACTGCCTGTTTGAGAATACAACATTTATCCCCATTAATCAAGAAATTTATATCTTAAAACGATAGCCCACACCCCATATTGTCTCTATATATTGGGGATTGGCACTGTCTATTTCTATCTTTTCCCTGATCTTCTTGATATGCACGGTTACTGTGGCTATGTCTCCAAAGGAATCCATATCCCATATCTCCCTGAAAAGCTCTTCCTTTGAGTATACATGGTTGGGATTTTCAGCCAGAAATGTTAACAGGTCAAACTCCTTGGAGGTAAAATTACGCTCTTCCCCGCCTACAAATACCCTTCTTGCCGTCTTATCTATCTTTATTCCCCTGATCTCAATGATATCATTGCTCTTCTGGTTGCTGCTGATAAGCCGCTCATAACGGGCCAGGTGAGCCTTGACTCTTGCCACCAGCTCACTGGGACTGAAGGGCTTGGTCATATAATCATCTGCCCCCAGGCCCAAGCCTCTTATCTTATCGATATCTTCCTTCTTGGCAGATACCATGATAATGGGGATGTCCTTTTTGTCCCTGATCTGTTTACATACCTCAAAACCGTCTATTCCGGGAAGCATCAGATCCAGTACTATTATATTAAAATCCTCTGAAAGAGCCCTTTTTAAACCGCTGTCTCCGGCATTTTCCACAGCTACCTCAAAATCGCTGAGCTCCAGATAATCCTTCTCCAGCTCTGCTATCGCTACCTCATCCTCAATGATCAGCACCTTACTCATACATTAACCTCTTCTTTCTGTACTTCCACATACTTTCTTATGACAAAATGCATACAGGTTCCTTCACCTTCCTTACCGGTAGCCCATATGTAGCCGCCATGATCCTCTATGATCTTCTTTACAATGGAAAGTCCTATTCCACTGCCGCCCTGAGCCGAATTTCTGGAGGAATCCGTCCTGTAAAACCTGTCAAATATCAGACTTAAGTCCTTGGCCGCTATGCCCTTGCCATTGTCTTCTATCTCCACCCTGATGGAATCCACCTCATCAAGAAGCCTTATGTCTATGATTCCATGGGGCTTATCCATATACTTAATACTGTTGCCGATTATGTTGTTGATGACCTTCTTAAGCTGCTCGGGATCCGCTATTATCCTGGTATCAGGAGGAAGAAGATTGCTGTAATTTAACTCTATATTTCTGTTATCCAGGTCCATTCCCACCTCTTCAATGCAGTCATTAAAATAATCTGCCACATTGATCCTCTGGAAGGAATAAGGAATCTTATTGGAATCCACTCTGGAGTAATAAGTCAGCTCATTGATGAGCTTGTCCATTTCTATGGCCTTGGTATAAATGGTGCGGATATATTTTTCCTTCTTCTCATCCGTATCCGCTACTCCGTCCATGATGCCCTCCACATAGCCCTTGATAGCCGTTATGGGAGTCTTGAGATCATGGGTAATATTGCTTATGAGCTCTCTGTTTAACTGCTCGTCGTTGACCTTGTCATCGGAATTCTCCTTGAGCTTGAGCCTCATGGCCTCGTAGCTCTTATAGAGCTCACCTATCTCACCGTCTACCTCCGCAGCCGGAAGGGCATGATCAAAATCACCCTCCTCTATACACTTCATGGCCTTTTCCAGACGCCTGATATGGCTGAATACTCCCTTATTGATCCAGCTTGTCAGAGCCATGCTCACCAGTACCAGCACCGCAATCAGGGTAAGAAATACCTGGATAAACAAGGGCCTTGGCACCATATTGCTGCCGGAAGCCATGACCACTATAAAGCCCACCAGCGCTATAAACACCGGAACAGACAGCAGTGCTGCAAATGTAATTATCAGTCTTTTACGCAATTTCATATGCCTAGTATAGCACTTTTGCCCCTTCTTTAAATAAATTAAAACTAAGAAGTTTATTAAATAAAAATAAAATGAGTTATCCTGGACTAATCTTTGATTTAAAGTCTTGTATTTATCTTTTTCACTACTTAAAATAGTCCTAAAGGGGAGTACAAAGATAAGAAGAAAAGGAGAGCAAAACTATGAAATTTGTATGTCAGGTATGTGGTTACGTATATGAAGGTGACGAGGCTCCCAAGGAGTGTCCCGTATGTCATGTGGGTGCTGACCAGTTCAAGGCAGTTGAGGGTGAACTTACCCTTGCAGCAGAGCATGAATTCGGCATTTACGGCAAGACAGTAAAGAACAATCCGGACATCAGCGAAGAAGACAAGAAATTCATCTATGATCAGCTGAAGGCCAATTTTGAAGGTGAGTGTTCAGAGGTTGGTATGTATCTGTGCATGGCCAGAGTCGCTCACAGAGAGGGTTATCCCGAGATAGGCCTCTACTGGGAAAAGGCTGCTTACGAGGAGGCCGAGCATGCTGCCAAATTTGCCGAGATGTTAGGTGAGGATCTTGAGCCCAATATGACCGCATCCACCAAGAAGAACCTGGCATGGCGTGTGGACTGCGAGTTCGGTGCAACCTCAGGCAAGGTAGAACTTGCAAAATGTGCAAAGAAGAATAACCTGGATGCAATCCATGACACAGTTCATGAGATGGCCCGTGACGAGGCAAGACACGGCAAGGCCCTGAAGGGACTGCTTGAGAGATATTTTGCAGCAGAACTTGTAGCAGACAAGGTAAACAGCAAGATTGACGATATCGCCGCAGCCGTTGCCAAGAAGCTTGGTAAATAAGATTTATCTCTGAATTTTATATTTTTATTAAAGGAGCGAGACATTTAGTCTCGCTCTTTTTTGCCAAAATAAACATATTATGATAATGTTTATAGAAAATCGGGAGGTATTTATGAGACGAAATCAACTTATCAATGGCATATGCCTGGGATTAACCCTGGTTGGGCTTACTGCCTGCGGCAGTAAAGAAAATGTATACAATGTTGATGATGCTGCCAAGGAAGCTGCCGCAGAAACGCAGGAAGCTTCCAACGAAGGAGAGGCTTCTGACAGCACCGAAGAAGACCTTGAGCTTGAGACCATAGAGGTTTCCTCCGTAGAGGAATTCCTTGACGCGCTGGGCTCAGACAGGGAGATTGTCCTGACTACGGGCACCTACGACCTGAGCAGCGAGCTAAACAATATAGCAGAAGCTGCTAATGATGCTGCTTTCAATGATGGCATAAAGATGCAGGATGTGTTCGACGGCTATGAACTGCAGCTTTCAAATATCAGCAATCTTACCATAAGAGGCGAGGACGAGGGCATAGTAAGACTGCTGTGTGAACCCAGATACGCTGAGGTTCTCCAGTTTGACAACTGTTCAAATATAAAGCTCTCTAATATGACTATGGGACATACCATTGAGCAGGGAAGCTGCGAAGGCGACGTGCTGGAATTCAATAACTGCGAGGACATTACCCTGACAGCCTTAGATCTTTACGGCTGCGGCACCTATGGTATTGCAGGCACTGACACAGATTCAATCCATGCATCCGGCTGTGTCATCAGAGAATGCAGCTACGGAATCATGGATATTACGGGTGGTAAGGATATAAGCTTTACAAATTGTGAATTTAAGGATAATGACGGCTATATTATGCTCAGCTGCTATGGCAATGAGATTGATTTTGATCACTGCGGCTTTGACGGCAATTGCGCCAACTGGGGCTTTATAGATACCGAAGCTACAGATGTTTCCCTGCATTTCACAAGCTGCTCCTTCGGATACGAAGAGACCTATTCCATGAGGGATGTAGATAACGGAGAATATGGTATTGCCGAATTTACAGACTGTACCTTTGCCCAGGTTGATTATGCAGAAAATGAATCTTACATAGATGAATACGGCTTTATACATGTGTATAACGTAGAGCAGCTTTTGACCAATATCTGCCCTTATACCCACGTTTTGCTTGAGCCCGGCTATTACGACCTGAGCACCTATGTGGACAACATTGATGTGGATGAATGGAACGAAGCACATTCATATGTCAAACTGGAAAATACGTATGATGGTGTGGAAGTGATCATCTATAACGTCAACAACCTCTACCTCTCTGCCAATGATGACGTGGAAATGGCCTACGCTGAGATCATTTCAGACAGTCCTCATGCGGATGTCTTAAGACTCGAAAACTGTACAGATGTATATATGACAAACATTATAATGGGACACTCCGAAAGCGGCGACTGTTCCGGAGATGTAATTGAGCTTGAGGATTGTATAAATATAAATCTTACAGGCATGGAATTATACGGCTGCGGTGTCTGCGGTATTAACTCTGTAAGAAGCTATGGCATCAGATGCCTGAACTCATATATATACGACTGTTCAATGTGCAGCGTATGCATTGATACACCCGGAGGTCCTCATGAGTTCATCAGCTGCAATCTGTACAGCAGTGAAGGAGGCGTATGGATCTTTGATAATGATGGTCAGGATATAAGCTTCAATTCCTGCTATTTCGGCGAAGCGGAGTCCAAAAGTATAGAGGAACTGGCCGCAGATAATGAGATCACTCTTACCAACTGTTCACTTACCAGATAATCTGTTCTTTGATTTTAAACGGATATTTAAAAGGCGGTAGTCCCAATCGGAACCACCGCCTTTATATTATCTAGATCATTTATTTTCCGGCAATCAACCCATTACTACTTCTACCGTATGAGTCTTACCATCAGCATATGCAGGAATGATATTGCCATCAATGGCATTACCATCTACGGTTACGCTCCTGATACCCTTGCATACATGATCAGGATTGCTCACCTTGATATCATAGGTTGCGCCGCGGAAGCTTCTGGTAGCTGTCAGGCCATCCCAGGCAGAAGGGATAGAAGGATCTATCCTAAGTCCGTCAAAGTCAGCAGCTATACCCAGGATATACTGGGATATGGCTACCATATTCCATGCAGCTGTACCCGTAAGCCAGCTGTTCTTGCCCTGTCCGAAGTTCTTGCCTGTCTGTCCTATATCGGCACCTGCATCCTTACCACCGATCATCTGACCATATACATAAGGCTCGGTCTTGTGAAGATCCGAGGTCTCCTCTGTAAATGCGGGAGCTATCTCTGAATAATACTTAAAGGCCTGATCTCCTTCGCCTGCATAAGCAGCTGCACAGATGATCCATGCATTGTTATGTGTAAAGATACCGGCATTTTCCTTATATCCACCGGGATATGTGGAAATCTCGCCATACTGCACATAATATTTCGTGAAGGCAGGATTGTTAAGTACGAGACCATGCTTTGTATTAAGTCTCTCATCTATGGCTGCAAGAGTCTTCTTTGTTGCCTCAGCATCAATATCAGACATGATTGCAAAGCCCTGGGGCTCAATGAAGATCTGACCCTCTTCGCATTCCTTGGAGCCCATCTTCTCGCCATTTGCATCATATGCTCTTAAGAACCAGTCGCCATCCCATGCAGACTCCATGATATTGGCCTTCATCTTATCTATCTCAGCCTGAGCCTTAGCTGCTTCATCGTCCTTACCCAGATGCTTTAAGATAGACACATAGTTGGGTCCTGCATAGGTAAAGAGTGTTGCTACCATGACTGACTCAGCTACCTTTGAGTATCCACCCTCAGCTGCGAACTTGGGATTGGTATAGGTCTGGAAGCTCTCACCGGGTGTATCTGAGAAGCATGACAGATTGACACAGTCATTCCAGTCAGCGCGCATTGCAAGAGGCAGCCCATGAGGTCCCAGATTATTTACTATATGATAGAAGGATACCTTCAGATGCTCAAGCATAGGCTGAGCTACTGACATATCATTGTCATAAGGTACCATTTCATCAAGGATACCCCAGTCACCTGTTTCCTTGATATATGCAGCTACAGAAAGGATCAGCCACAAAGGATCGTCTGAGAAATCTCCACCGATGTCCGCATTGCCCTTCTTGGTAAGAGGCTGGTACTGATGATAGCAGCCGCCATCCGGGAACTGGGTTGAAGCTATATCGATGATCCTCTCTCTGGCTCGATCTGGTATCTGATGTACAAAGCCCAGAACATCCTGGTTGGAATCTCTGAAGCCCATTCCACGTCCGATACCTGACTCAAAGTAAGAAGCGGAACGTGACAGATTGAAGGTTACCATACACTGGTACTGGTTCCAGATATTGACCATACGGTTAACCTTATCATCGGGTGTATTTACATTGAGAATACCGAGAAGCTTGTCCCAATAACCCTTAAGTTCAGCCATACCTGCTGCCACCTTTTCGGGGGTATTGTACTTCTCGATCATGGCATTGGCCTTTACCTTATTAATGGTCTTGCCGTCAGCCTCAAACTTCTGATCAACGGGCATCTCCACATATCCCAGGATATATACCAGAGTCTTGGTCTCTCCGGGAGCCAGTGTGATCTTCTTATAATGAGAAGCTACAGGTGACCAGCCATCCGCAAAGGAATTGTTGGCCTGTCCTGCCTCTACAGCCTGAGGATTGTGGAATCCGTTGTACAGGCCTATAAATGCATCTCTGTCTGTATCATAACCATCAATGGCATCATTTACTGTATAGAAAGCAAAATGATCTCGACGGTCTCTGTACTCTGTCTTGTGATAAATAGTAGAGCCAACCACCTCTACACGGCCTGTAGAGAAGTTTCTCTGGAAGTTGGTGCAGTCATCCTGTGCATCCCACAGACACCACTCTGCAAATGAGAACAGTGAGAAGGTCTTGGCTGCCTGACCCTCATTGGTCAGAACTACCTGCTGGATCTCTCCATCGTAGTCCTGAGGTACGAAGAAGGTAACCTCTGCCTTAAGATCGTTCTTCTTACCTGTAATGATTGTATAGCCCATACCATGACGGCACTCATAGGCGTCCAGCTCAGTCTTAACAGGTGACCAGCCCGGATTCCAGATTACGCCTCCGTCATTGATATAGAAGTAACGTCCGCCCATATCAATAGGCACATTGTTGTAACGGTAACGTGTGATCCTTCTCAGTCTCGCATCCTTGTAGAACGAATAACCGCCTGCGGTATTTGAGATCAGTGAAAAGAATCCCTGGGTTCCCAGATAGTTGATCCATGGATACGGAGTTCTGGGAGATGTGATGACGTATTCCCTTTTTGCGTCATCGAAGTAACCAAATTTCATAGTCATTCTCCTTCTTAAATATGTAGTTTTCCCTTCCTGCGCGTGTACACCAAACACGCACATTTGCCCATGTACACCAAACACGGACATTTGTATTAAAATTATACAGAAAATCTACATCCTTTACAAGAAATTTTATACACTTTGCAAAGAAAAAAAGAGGACTGCCTAAGCAGTCCTCTTGTGTAAAGTCTTAAATCTAATAGCTTCCGTTAAATATCTGGGCAACCGGTGAATTTCCATCTAAGAAAATGGTTGTATTTCCATTGGTCACGGCTTCCTTAAGGGAATCCAGCTGCAGGGTAAAGAGATAGAAATCTGCTTTATCCTCATCATTATAGGCCTCTGACAGTATCCTCATATACTCAGCCTCGCCCTCTGCTATGGTCTTATCGGCAGTGGCCTCAGCCTCCGACAGCATAACGGCTACCTCAGCATCTGTGGTATTTTTGATAATCTGAGCCTCTGACTCACCCTGAGCCTTATAGGCTGCGGCAATATTATTACGCTCAGTGATCATACGTGTATATACGGCTTCCTTATTCTCATCGGGAAGGTCCAGTACCTTGATCTTAACATCGCTTATCTTAATGCCATACTGGTCACACTGATTACCAATGCAGGCCAGCAGCTTGTCCGAAATGACGATCACATCCGGATCCTGATCGCTTTCGATCACATTTCCGTCCTCATCCAGCTCCTCGGTCTCGATATCATTGACCTCTATATCCTCATCCGATTCTGCAGCCACATCGATCTTGATAGCTGTGTCCCTGCTGGCGATCAGCTCCTCCTGGGTCATTGATGAAATGGTAGTCTTGATTGCATTATAGACTATTACGTCTATACGTCCCTGGGCCGTTGTAGGGCTGGCATTCAAAGTCTGGGTATAGGCCTTGGCATCTGTTACATTCCAGAGCACATAGGCATCCACTATCATGGTCTTCTTGTCACTGGTAATAACCTCCGACTCAGGAAGGTCATATATCTGGGTAGCCTTGGTTACCGCATTTACGGTCTGCACAAAGGGCAGCTTGGTATGAAGACCCGCTTCATCCGTGGTAGCCACGATCTTACCGAACTGCTTCACTACGGAAAATTCATTTTCCTGAGTAGTGTAGCAGAAGGAGCTTCCCAATATGATCAGGACTATTGCAATAATTATAATTCCTACTGTTTTTTTCTTCATATCTGCTCCCTCCTACTGTGCACTGTCCACGGCTGCTGCCTCGGATGCGTCTATGTCTAAATCAGTTACGGGATAATACTTGGTCACCTGACCGTCGTTGTCTATCACGACCTTGAGAGTGGGGAGCACCTCTTCCATGGTTTCAAGGAACATTCTCTGCTTGGTGATCAGAGGATAATTCTTGTATTCCTCATACTCGGAATTAAATCTGGCTGCCTGACCTGTCGCCTCATTTATACGGGCGGTCTTCTCAGCCTCTGCCTCCTGGATAACCTTATCTGCCTGGGCTTCCGCAGCGGGAATCTGCTCATTTCTGTAGGCGTTGGCCTCATTGATCGCGGACTCCTTGCCCTGCTTGGCAGTCTCTACTGCGGTAAATGCCTCAATTACATCGTCCGTAGGAGGCTCAACATCCTGTATGGAAGCATCCACCAGGGTAATACCAATATCCTCATCCTCCAGCTCGGCTATGATCATGCTCTTTACATTGCTCTGGATCTCGGCCTTGCCTGTGGTGATAGCCGTATCTACCGTATAGGCAGATACTGTGGATCTGATGCAGGACATAGCCATATTTTTAAGGATCACATCAGGCTCCGTTGAGTTGTACAGATACTTTATGGGATCGGTTACCTGATATGAGATGTAGAAATCACAGTCAATGAAATTGTAATCAGAAGTGATCATGATAGATTCATGCTCCACTGTATATACATTTCCCGATGAATCTTCACTGTAACCGATTCGTATTCCCTTTACCGTGGTATCCACGCTGGTCGCCTGCTGTACGAAGGGGATCATAAAATGCAGACCCTTTTCATCTACCAGCTTTGCCTTACCAAAGGTTGTGACTACCACTGATTCCGTTTCATCCACGGTATATACCGAAGACAATGCCACAAAAGAAAGGACCAGAACCACCACTACAGTTGTAATGATCTTACCTATTCCCCCTTTAGAGGGCTTTTTTTCGGCGGTATTTGTCTGAAATACCTCCTTTTCCTTAGCTTCATCAGCCATTTTTTCTTCCTCCTTTATTCCTTCTATTCCAAAAATACACTTATAAGCACCACTGCCAGACCAATGATACCACAGACCACAGAGGTGCATCTGTTCTTATTTTTCCTGATATAAGGCCATAGCTCCAGTATGACTATGTAGGCTATCATCCCCAGGGCCACTCCATAGAGCACACCATCAAATTCTGCGGTAATAAAGGGCTCAAGGCACATCATTACCAGACCTCCCACAAAGGTAGACAGCACCGACATGGTCAAAAATACATTTTTCTTCCAGCCCGTCTTATGTCTCAGAGTGGAATAAATGAACATACCCATGGGAATATTGTGCAGACCAATGCCTATCATCAGCATCAGACCCTCTCTGACAGTCTGTGCAGCCATGGAATATACTGCCATTCCTTCTATAATATTGTGGATTACGATGGCCACAGAGGCGATCATACCTATGTGGACCAGGTTTTCCCCGCTGTAGGTATCCTCATGCTCATCCTCATGCTCCGGTATGAAATGGTCTAAGAGCACCAGCAATCCGAAGCCCACGAAGGCTCCTATTACGGGAAGATACCACTTGGAGGGATCCACTATTTCCATTATTTCCGGAAATATATCAAGCAGGCCTATTCCCAGCATGGCACCGAAGGCCACTGCTACCGACCAGTGTTCAATCAGTTCACTGTTTTTGCTCAGCTTTACCGCCAGCACTCCTATTATGAAAAACAAGCCCAGTATCAGGGTTATGATCAAAGCCATTTTCTACATTCCTCTTTGTTTTGTGTCCAAATATCAGTATCTTCCTATTATACATTGTTCTGTCAATACCTGTACAATTATGTTATATTAATAGGGATCATATGGCATTAAGGAGGTCATAATATGGGAAAAATATTCCGATTCAATAAGGATGTGGACACAGACCAGATCATTGCATCCCAGTATCTGCTCTTCCCCACTATCGATGAGATGAAGGCTCATACCTTTGAGTCACTTAATACAGAGTTTGCTTCGCTTGTAAAACCCGGAGATTTCGTGGTAGCTGACGAGAACTTCGGCTGCGGCTCTTCCAGAGAGCAGGCTCCCAGCGTGCTCAAGGCCCTTGGTGTAAAAGCGGTTATCGCCAAGTCCTTTGCACGTATTTTCTATCGCAATTCCATTAATATAGGTATGCCTGTAATCGTCAGCAAGGAACTCTATGACGTAGTTGCCGATGGCGATGAAATGGAACTGGATCTTGAGCAGGGTATCATCACTACCGGTGGCAAAAGCTATTCCTGCACCAAGCTTCCCGCACAGATGCAGACTATACTGGACCAGGGCGGTCTTATAGCATCGCTCAATAAGGAGGATTAGAAAATGGGTATGACAATGGCGGAAAAGATTATAGCCTGCGCAGCCGGCGTACCTGAGACAAAGGCCGGAGACATTGAGACTGTAACCTTGGACAGACTGATGAGTAATGACGGCACTACTCATCTCACAATAGATATGTATAATAACAAGATCAGGAATCCTCACATTGCTGATGTGAGCAAGCTGGTATGGATCGTAGATCATAATATACCTTCTGACAGCCCCAAGACTGCTGCCTCTCAGAAGAAAATGCGTGATTTTGCCAGGGAGCACGGCATCACATACTACGAGGGAGAAGGTGTATGTCACCAGATCATGATGGAAAATCATGTCCGCCCCGGAGAGCTGATCTTCGGTGCTGATTCCCACACCTGTGCTTATGGTGCACTCGGCGCCTTCGGTACCGGTGTAGGCTGCACTGATTATCTGTATGCCATGGTTACCGGCACCTCCTGGCTGCTGGTACCCGAGACCATTCGTTTCAACTTAAGCGGCAAACTGCCCGAGGGCGTATATGCAAGAGACCTTATACTTACCATCATAGGCCGCATCAGTGCAAATGGTGCCAACTACAAGGCCATGGAATTCGCCGGAGAGGGCCTGCACACTCTTACAATGGCAGACCGTATCTCCATCTGCAATCTCTGCGTGGAAGCCGGAGCCAAGACCGCTCTTATGGAAGTAGATGACATTGCCATGGATTACCTTAAGGAACACGGACGTGAGCCCAAGGCCATATTTACCTCTGATGAGGACGCCGTATTCAGTGAGGTTTATAATATTGACCTGTCTACCATACAGCCTATTGTAGCCAAGCCCCATTTTGTGGACAGTGTAGTGCCTGCTACGGAATGCCTCGGCGTACACATCGATGAAGCCTTCGTAGGCTCCTGCAACAATGGACGTATAGAGGATCTGAGAGTAGCCGCAGCAGTCATCAAGGGCAAAAAGGTTGCTCCCAAGGTAAGATTCTTAGTGGTTCCCGCCAGCCGAAGTGTCTACAGACAGGCTATGGAGGAAGGACTGTTAGACATCTTTATGGAAGCCGGCGCCATAGTCATGAATCCCAACTGCTCTGTATGCTGGGGTGCCTGTCAGGGTGTTATCGGGGAGGGAGAGACCCTCATTTCCACGGGAACACGTAATTTCAAAGGCCGTGCAGGCCACAAGGACAGCTTTGTATATCTGGCCAGTGCTGCTACTGTTACAGCCTCTGCCATAGCAGGTAAGATCACCACAGCTGACAGAATATAAGGAGATTTTACAATGAGTGATACATTTACATCCAAAATATGGGTTTTGGGGGATGATATTGATACAGATATCATTCTTCCCACAGAGTATCTGGCTTTGAAGACCGTAGAGGATATGAAGCCTTATGCATTTTCACCCTTACGGCCTGAGCTTGCGGGGCTGATCAATCCCGGTGACATGATAGTAGCAGGCAAAAATTTCGGCTGCGGCTCCTCAAGGGAACAGGCTCCCGAGGTAGTAAAGGCATTGGGAATTTCCTGCGTTGTAGCCAAGTCCTATGCCAGGATCTTCTTCAGAAATGCCATTAACAACGGCCTGCTGCTCATAGAAAACGCGGACCTTTATGATGAAGTCACCGAAGGCGAGTATGCTACGGTAACTCCCGGAGAAAAGATAGAATACAAGGGCAGGACCTATGAGATTGCCTCTCTTCCGGATAATCTTCTTGAGATACTGGATGCAGGCGGTCTTGTAAAAGCCATGCGTGCTAAGAACGGATTGGAGTAAGAGCATGAAACATACACTTATAGAAAAAGTAATAGGCAACAAGGTAGGACATGATGTACGCCCAGGAGATATAGTCACTGTGGACGTGGACTGGTGCATGGTAGATGATATCATGGCACCCTTTGCCATCCAGAAATTCGAGGAAATGGGCTTTAAAAAGGTATGGAACCCTGACAGGGTGGTGCTTATATATGACCATTTTCTCCCTGCCACACAGACAGATGATTCAAGACATTTCAGAGAGGCCGACGCTTTTGCGGACAATTACGGCATCAAAAATGTCCACCGTACTGATGGTATCTGTCATCAGCTTATGACCGAAGCCGGCTATGTAAAGCCCGGAGATATTGCCTTCGGTACCGACAGCCATACAGTTACCTACGGCTGCGTCGGAGCGTTATCAACAGGCATTGGTTATACGGAAATGGCCGGTATTCTGGGCACAGGCAAACTGTGGATCAAAGTCCCCGAATCCATCAAGGTTGTTATAGACGGCAAGCTCCCCTCAAATGTATATTCAAAGGATGTTATCCTTAGGGTGATCGGAGATCTGACTGCCTCAGGGGCAACCTATCAGTCACTGGAATTTTGCGGAAGTACTATAGATGAGATGAGTGTAGCAGCCCGCATGACCATGTCCAACATGGCTGTGGAAGCCGGAGCAAAATGCGGAATATTTATTCCGGATGAAAAGACCTGCGAATACTGCAATATTGAATATGATGATACTATTAAGGCTCTGAAGCCCGATGAAGATGCTGTCTACAGCCGCGTCCTTCACTATAAGGCAGAGGATCTGGTTCCCGTTATGGCCTGTCCTTCACTGGTAGACAATATCCATCCCGTATCTGAGCTTAAGGGCACTGCTGTCGATCAGGTATTTTTAGGCTCCTGCACCAACGGACGTTTAGAGGATCTTCAGACTGCAGCAGCCATACTCAAGGGCAAGCACATTGCCCCATATATGAAGATGATAGTCACACCGGCCAGCCGCAAGATCTACAGAGAAGCTCTGGCTGACGGCACCCTGGAAATACTTTCCGATGCCGGTGCCATCATTACCACTCCCGGCTGCGGTCTCTGCTGCGGACGCGGAGGCGGAATATTGTGTGACAACGAAGTAGTAGTAGCCACCAACAACCGTAATTTCTTAGGCCGCATGGGCACCAGCAAGGTTAAGATCTACTTAGCCAGTCCTGCCACAGCAGCAGCTACAGCCCTTGCAGGAGTTATTACGGAAGCTTAACCTATGATAGTTCCCCCGCCAAGCACTGTGTCTCCATCGTAGATCACAGCTGCCTGGCCCGGGGTTATGGCTCTCTGAGCTTCATCAAAGATCAGCCTGAAGGTATGCTCATCGATAAAGCGCAGTGTTGCCGCGGCTTCCCTGCCATGATAGCGCACGCGTGCACTGACACGTATGTCATCATCGGGTATTTTCCCGGATATCCAGTTTACATCCTGAGCCTTCAGTTCCCTGCTGAAAAGATCATCATTTGATCCCAGATAAACCAGATTTTTTTCCACATCTATCTTTACCACGTACAGTGACTCTTTATAGGCAATTCCCAGACCCCTTCTCTGACCTATTGTATAATGTATGATTCCTTTATGCCGGCCTATGATTGTACCATCCATGAGCACAAAATCACCGGGCAGACTCTCTTTTTTGCTGATTCTCTTTACTGCTGCCGCATAATCCCCGTCAGGCACAAAGCAAATATCCTGACTGTCCTTCTTATTTGCATTGATAAAGCCATTTTCTTCGGCAATACGTCTGGTCTCTTCCTTGTCCAGCTCACCGAGAGGGAAACTGCAATGGGCCAGAAGCTCCTGATTCAGATTATAGAGAACATAGCTCTGATCCTTTGCAGGGTCCAAGGCTTTTTTTAAGACATAACCTTCTTTAGTCTTTTCTATACGCGCATAATGGCCTGTTACTATCTTATCGCAGCCAAGCTCTATTGCCTTATGGTACAATCGCTCAAATTTAAGATGCCTGTTGCATTCCACACAGGGGTTAGGTGTTCTTCCATTCATATAGTTCTCGGCAAAGGGTTCCATCACGCTTTCATAGAAACCCTCGCAGAAGTTCAGGGTATAATGGGGCATACCCAGTTTGCCCGCTACGGCCTTGGCATCCATAATGTCATCTGTAGAACAACAGCTGCTCTCCTTATCAAGGCCGATCGCCTCATTGTCAAACAGCTTCATTGTACAGCCTACGCATTCATAACCTCTGTTTTTCATGATCAGGGCGGCTACTGACGAATCCACTCCGCCGCTCATTGCAATAAGAGCTCTCATTTCACTCATTTTTTTATCCTCGCTTAAGGGTACGATAGCAACTTTGAATATCCATGTCAACTCATCACATTTGTGATAAAATGTAGGAAAGATAAGTCTGTTGAGGAGGAAATTGGTATATGCTTTTATATTATCAGGCAATGTTCATCATATCAGCGATACTTACCCTTATTTACATCAAAGAGTATCACGAACACTTTACCATACATTTTACCCTGATATTTGCATTGGTTCCTCTGGCCAATGCAGGTCATATGCTGATTGCCCAGGCTGATACCCTGGAGGGTGCCGTACTGGCCAATACCCTGACCTATGTGGGCGGCTGCTTCCTCCAGCCCCTTATGACTTTTCTTATTTTTGAACAGTGTCATATACATCTTAAAAAGTGGATCACTCTTCTGATATCCATTGGCATGACGGGAATATTTGCCTGCGTCCTGACTACAGGCAAAAACGAATTCTTCTACAAATCCGTCGAACTTGCCCAGTATAAGGACGTAACCCTGCTTGAAAAGGATTATGGGCCCATCCACACTGTCTTCTATATTCTGATCATCGCCTTTTTGGTACTCAACCTAGTTTTACTTAACCTGAATATCAATAAGAAAGATGTTTCCCTGAAGATAACCACTTTTTTGCTGATCATCAATATAATTGACCTGCTTTCTTACTTTTTACCGAAATTATTTAAGTCTCCCGTTGATTATATCCCCGCAGCCTACAATATCACTCTTGTGCTGCTGTTGTGGATACTGAAGGATATCTGTCTCTATGATGTTAATGACACTATCATAGATAATATTATACAAAACGGCACCATCGGATATGTTAACTTTGACCTGAAACGCAGATTTCTAGGCGCTAACGAAGCCGCCTTTAAATATTTCCCCGAACTTGCCAATGTACATATCGACAGGCATATTCCTGCGGATATGTCCTGCCAGGCACTGATTGATGAGTGGATCGACAGTGTGGACCGCTTTAAGAAAGCCAGTGAAAAGCGCTGGGAAAATAATGAGATCATCTTCAAAATAACTTCTGATTATCTCTATGACGGCTCCAAGGTCAGAGGATACCAGATTAAGATAGAGGACAATACCAAACAGGAACACTATATCAATCTGATCAATAATTATAATGACGAACTGGAGGAGGCCGTTGCCCAGAAGACCGCCAGACTTATGGATATGCAGGATAAGCTGATCTTAAGCATGGCGGATATGGTAGAAAACCGCGATCCCAATACCGGCGGTCACATCAAGCGAACCAGTGAAGCAGTCAAGATCCTTGTCAGCGAGATGCGTAAGGACAGCGAGCTTAAGCTGACAGATGAATTCTATGATGCGGTGATCAAGGCAGCTCCCATGCATGATCTGGGTAAGATCACCGTAGATGATGCAATCCTTCGTAAACCCGGCAAATTTACTGACGAGGAATTTGCTATCATGAAAAATCACGCGGCCAAGGGCGGTGAGATAGTCAGGCATATCCTTGACAGTATTGATGACAGATATTTTGCTCAGATTGCCGAAAATGTGGCTCATTATCATCATGAGAGGGTCGACGGTTCAGGTTACCCCGACCATCTTAAAAAGGATCAGATACCCTTTGAAGCCCGCATAATGGCTATTGCCGATGTATATGATGCCTTAGTCAGCAAGCGCTGCTACAAAGAAAAATTTGATTATGAAAAGGCCTTTAATATCATCGAGGATGGCATGGGAAGCCAGTTTGATGAGTCCCTGAACAAATACTTTACAGCCTGTCGTCCCCTGTTGGAAGCCTACTACGATACCCAGTCAGATAATTCAGAAAATTAAAAAAACTCGTTGACCTTAAAGGTCAACGAGTTTTTCATACTTAGATCATTTATGCACTCTTCGTGTCTACCAGTTTGGCCGCTCTTTCCAGGGCATCATCAATGTGGCTGCAGTAGTTTTCCACACCGATAAGCTCATCAAAACCGGCTTTTTTCATCATATTCATGGGCTGTTCTTCCACATGTGATAACAGTACGGTAATACCTTCCTTCTTACAGTCCTCAACGATTGCCCTAAGAGTATGAAGGGCAGATATATCCATGGCCGGAACACCACGCATACGCAGGATTATGACCTTGGTATCCTTTGAGCTTGATATGGTCAAAAACTTGTTGGAAGCTGCAAAGAACATGGGTCCGTTGATCTCATATACCAGAGTATGCTTTGGAACCTCTCTTAAAGAGATAGAATCCGGATCCTCATCCTCATCCATATCCTTTACATATATCCAGCTCTTGATATCCGTAACATCCGACATTCTCTTTAGGAAAAGGATTGCCGCAAGCATAAGACCTACCTCTATGGCCACAACCAGGTCAAATACAACTGTAAGGCCAAAGGTCAGTACCATTACCAGGGTATCACTCTTGGGTGATATCTTGCAGAGTCTTACAAATTCCTTCCAGCCACTCATATTATAAGCAACCATGAAGAGGATTGCAGCTATGGCAGGCATGGGAATCCAGGCTGCGTAGGGCATTAGGATCACCAGTACCAATAGCAGGGTAACGGAATGGACCATACCGGCAATGGGTGTACGACCGCCGTTTTTGATATTTGCCGCAGTACGGGCTATGGCTCCTGTTGCAGGGATTCCGCCGAAGAGCGCCGATACCACATTACCTGCACCCTGTGCTATAAGCTCAGCATTGGGCTTGTGATGGCTGCCTATCATACCATCGGCCACTACACAGGAAAGCAATGACTCAATTGCAGCAAGTATTGCTATAGTAAAGGCATTGGGCAAAAGCTCCTTGACCATGGCAAAGGTTATATGTGGAAAGCTTATTGAAGGAATCTTGTTGGAGATGGTATAGAGATCTCCAATGGTTTTTACATCCAGAGGAAGGAACTTTACCATGAGTACCGATACAATGACCACTATGAGGGAAGAAGGTATCTTCTCCAGCTTCTTGGGCCACAGTATCAGTATCAGCAATGATACCATACCCACAATAAAGGCATGCAGATTGAAGGTTCCTATACATGCTATTACCTCTTTTACCTTGTCTATAGTCTCCACAGGAGAATTGGTAAAGGTCAATCCCAGGAAATCCTTGATCTGTCCTAAAAATATGGTCACGGCAATACCGAAGGTAAAACCTGTTGTTATGGTATAGGGAATGAATCTGATAAGATTTCCCAGTTTGCAGAAGCCCATTATTATCAGAATGATACCGGCCATGACCGTGGCAATTACCAGGCCTTCATAGCCATGTTCTGCTATAATGCCCGCAACTATGGTGGCAAATGCCGCTGTCGGTCCTGCTATCTGTACCCTGCTGCCCCCTAAGAAGGCTATTACAAATCCTGCAAAGATAGCCGTATAAATACCCTGTTCCGGGCTGGCACCTGAGGCCAGAGCCAAAGCTATGGACAAGGGCAAAGCTATGATCGCCACTATGATACCGGACACCACATCCTTGATAAATTGTTCTTTGGTATAATTTTTGATCACCGAGAACAGCTTGGGTTTATAATCTTTCATTTTCTCTTATCCCCTTTATAAGCTTACATTGTTGAAAATATCACCAACGTTCACCATTATACCTTTGGCCTTTTGGCCTAACAATAAAAAAAATGCCTAATTTTGCGATAAATTAGGCATTTTCCACATATAAAGTGCTATATTTTCAGATATTATTACTCATCATTTACTGTAAACAAAAGTCTGCTGCATCTTGTAATTGAAGAAAAATAACACAACATCCACTACTATTTTGATCACTACTTCACTGACTGAGCCAAACAGGCCGGTTCCCAGGGTAGTGAACAACGCACTCATAAGCATGGTAAATACTGCAAGAAGTACATATTTTCCAAAGGATCTGCTCTTAGAGGCCCTGCTTTTGAATACAAAATTATAGTTGATCAGATAATTATAGCTGGCTGATACTATCCTTGCCATTATGGTTGCCGCCGTGACGTAAAATACTCCATCGGAAGTCTTCAGCATTTTGCAGAAAAGGGAAAACAAAAGCAAATCTATCACCGAAGAGGACAGGGATGAAATACTGTACCTTATAAGCTCACCTAAGAGTATAATACCTATTTTAACGGAATCCCTGAAAGGTCTGTAATGGGTCTGATGATTTTCCTTGGAATCATATATTGTCTCAATGGTCAGCTCTCTTATGGGATATTTTCCTCTGGTAGCCGCCAGCATCTGGGTCTCAAATTCAAAGCGATTGCTCCTGATATCAAGCAGTCCCGCCATAAATTCTGCCGGTATGCCACGTAATCCGCTCTGGGCATCAGACACCTTTACACCACAGCAAAATCGTGTGGCAAATAACATAAAGGTATTCCCCACGCGGCTCTTGATGGGTACATCATCAGTATCAAAAGCACGACAGCCCATAATGAGACAATTAGGGTGCTCTTTTAACTCCCCGGCCACAGCCATAATATCGCTTATGGAATGCTGCCCATCTGAATCAGCTGTCACCACTCCGCAAACCTCGGACATATTATCAATTATCCACTTAAAGCCATACTTCAGGGCATAGCCCTTGCCGTGATTTTCGGGATATCCCAGGATCTGACCTCTTTCACCCAGCATCTCACCGGCCTTGTCAAATATACACTTGTATTCATCACTGCTTCCGTCATTTACGATCACGCAGTAAAGGTCCTGCCTGATAATATCCTCAAGCAGTTTAAGAAGCCTTTCATCCGGCTCATAAGCCGGTATCAATATGGGAATCATTAACTCTGTCTCAAATCCTCTAAGTTTATTCCATCTGCATATTTACGTTCAGAACCCATCTTTGAGCCCTGACATTCTTATTTATTACGGGAATATGCCTTGTGATCAGATCGATCATTTCTTCATCGTCACAGAAAATATCTATGTCAGCATTAGCCGGCAGGGTATTTTCCATTGCCTGCGTCACACCCATAAGAAGGCGCCTGAAGGTCCTTAAGCTCATCCTTTTATCCACACAGACAAATCGGCTTAAAAAATAACGGTTGTCCCGATATTTTTCACCCATAAGACTGCCCCTAAAGGAATTTTTCGACATATCCATGCTATATCTGCTCATTCGTAAGTCTGTATCTATACCCGGACAGGATATATTCTGTTCCCTTAGTGAATCCACTATTTCCCGGGACATATCATCCCTTCCGTTTACGGCATATAGCTCTTTGCAGTAATTTTCATTTCCCAGAGCTTCCTTATAGAGGCGACTACCTGTCAGATCACTCAAACTATAGCTTAATATCCTGCCTGTTTCTCCTGATCTTTGAAAGCCCCAGTCCTCCAGTATATACCAGAAACTGTCTATATCACACAGATCTTCTCTGGCGTAGCCCTCTATTCGGACCACATCCATACCGGCCATCCTCTCTATGGCATACAAGAGCATTTTTCCACTATAGCCGTTTCCTCTGTATTCTTCATCTATATAGGCATATTCAAGCCTTGCAGTTTGCGCATCCAGACACAGATTAAAGGCCATAAATCCGGCTATTGTTTCCTCATCACAGGCCACCACCATCCAGACATTGGCTGCAGCCGCTATCCTCTTTATTATAGTGTCTTCTATCCCCAGTTGGCTTCTTTCCAGCTCCTGTTCATCTGCTACACGAAATTCCATAAATTTAACCTTCTCTTTCTCACAGGCCTTTTATTTAAGCTTTCTCCTCGTTATCAGCATGATAACATATCAGATCTTCATAGGTTACGCCGTATTTCCTGGCTATATCATCTGCATAGGACTGACCTTCGCAGGGCATTACCTCTACCTTGAAGGACCTTTCCTTTCCATTGGACTTAACCACCAGGGACGCTGCCTTGACTGAATCAAATTCGGCATTTATCTCCTCTATATCCCTTGCCAGCTTATGCATATGCGTATTGTAAATAGTCCTTACACCCTTATTTAATATGGCTCTGACTGAATCCCTGGCTATATAATAACCTTCCTCAAAGGAGGTTGTGGAGAAGGTCTCATTGAGCAGCAGCAGGCTCTTATCCGTACTCTTTGTATAAATATCTTTAAATCTTGAGCACTCCTCACCCAGACGTCCCAGATCCATAGTCTTGTCCTCATCTGCAGGATAATGGGTGTAAATACAGTCCACCGGCTGATAAATAAATTCCTCTGCAGGAACAAATATACCGCCCTGGGCCAATATGAACATTAGTCCCACAGCCTGGGTAATGGTAGTTTTGCCGCCTCTGTTGGCACCTGTGAGCAGATACACCAGATGCTCCTTATCAAAATCCAGGTCATTATCCACAATCTTGAGATTACCATCATCATGAGCTGCTAAAAGCATAAGATTGTACAATCCTCTTGCTTCCATGAGCTTGCCTTCGCTCACAGCCCTGGCCGCACAGAATTTATAACCCTTGTTCATCAAAGGTTCAAGATATTCTGCAAATCTTATATAATAAATAAATTCCGGTATAAGATCGGTTATGGTATTAATGGTGATCATAACATACTTGGACAGTACGTCCCTCAGCTTCTTGACCATATTTCCCAATAGCTGACTTACAATCTTGTCCATATAGTGGGATACACCCGCTCCTGCATCGGCCTCGGGAGTTTTTACAATAGTTGCTGCACCCGCTACCGCATAGGCAGGATTCTGCATCATCTCAAAGGCTGCAAATCTGTCCAGGGCCGTGCTGTCCAGCATGGACTGGTCTACCGGGTGAAAATTCATTTCACCATTCCATTCATTTCCTTCGCGAATGGTATTTTTCCCGGCCAGAGCATCGGCAAAATTATTTACAATGCCTGATTTCTTAAATTCCTTATTATTTACGGATATTAAACCTATACTCTCGGTCTCAAATCTTTCATTCAGGTTGATACCCACCGTAATGCTTTTCAGGTTGGAGGTATCGGCCTTCAGAGCCTCTATGTCAGACTTCATCTCTCCAAAATGAGCATCCTTGTAGATATCATCCACATATTTTTTGAGATTCTTAAGTCCCTCTGAATTGATATTTTTATCAGCAAGACATTCACTGATGGCCTCCACACAGTTGATATAATCATTTATCTCACTCATCCTGTGCAGCAGATCCCATATGCCTGCCTTCTTGTCATAATCACGCTTAAAACTGCCGTAATCCTTAAGAAAAGACACCTTATCCAGCAGTTCCATCATCCGATCTCTCATCTGGGGATATTTGACTATATCCTCAAATACTTCACTTCGAAATTCGGCCACATAAGGATCATCAGTGGTTTTGGCCAGCACATTCATGATCATGCGCTGCTCATTTTCCTTTTTTGACACCTTTTGACATATGGTCTCAAGTCCCAGATCATGACAGGTCACTTCCGATACCTGCTTATAGATTATGCCTTCCTTATTAGGAAAGAGTATGCTTATTTTCTCCATAAAAACCCCCGTTTTTGTGTTTTCGCTACATTCGAAGCATCAGCTCCTGCTCTATTACCTTATCTCCTCTTAAATACATTCTCGGTACCCTCTTACTGACTGCACAAGTCAATTCATAGGGAATAGTCTGTGCTATAGCACTCAGTTCCTCGATGGGATTATCAGGACCAAATATCTCCACCTCATCTCCCACATCAACACCCATTTTATCGGTAAGATCTATCATACACATATCCATGCATATCTTACCTCTCTGCGGAGCCGCCCCCTCCTTGGTCATAAGACTGCATTTATTGGAAAGTGCTCTGAAAAATCCATCCGCATATCCGTAAGGCACTACACCCATACGTGTCTTTTTGTCAGTGGTATATATACCTCCGTAGCTGATCTTTGTCCCGGCCTCGTAGGTCTTAATGGTGCTGACGGTCGTTTTAAGTGACATGGCCGGTTTCAGCCCCAACTGCTTTGCAAATTCTCCATAACCATATAATAAAAGTCCGGGTCTGACCATATCCAGATAAGTCTCCGGATAGCAGGCCACCGCTCCGGTATTGGCACAATGCCTTATTGCAAAGCTTCTGCCCAGCTTTTTTTCCACACCTTCTATCACATCCGTAAACAGCTTAAACTGTCTGAGGGTATATTCTTTATTTTCCTCTCCCGGCTCATCGGATACGGCAAAATGTGTGAATATGCCCTCGGCCTCAAGTCCCGGCATCCTGCAGGCATCCACTATCCCGTCAATAGCTGTATCAAAATGCTCACCCTCACACAGATAGCCCAGCCTCGACATTCCCGTGTCTACTTTAATATGGATCTTAAGACTTTTGCCGCATTTTTCGGCAGCCTCACTGTATTCGATGGCCTTTGCCCTGCAGGTTACGGCCTGGGTAATATTGTATTCTATGAGATTTGCCACCTGTTCCTTTGGAGTATGACCCAGGATAAGCACGGGAATCTTAGTAATGCCATTAAGTCTCAGCTCCATGGCCTCATCAATGGAGCTTACTGCCAGATAATCAGCACCCAGCTCCTCCAAAAGCCTGCTTACCTGCAAAGCACCGTGCCCATAGGCATCGGCCTTGACCACGCCCAAGAATTTTACATTTTCACCCACATGCCTGCGAAGAGCCCTGTAATTATGCTCTATTGCATCCAGGTCTATTTCAGCCCAGGTTCTTCTCAATGTAGATTTCATTTATCTTACCTCTTTTACCCTTATCTATTGCAGAATGTCCAGCACCCTGTTCATCAGCTCCTCATTATCCACAATTATGAGAGCCAGTGCATCCTTTGCCCTGTTCAGCCCATGAAACAGGGTCCTGACCGATCTGTTCTCTGACCTCAGATAGCCTTCTTCATCATAGTAAAAGGAAGCATCCACTATCATCAGCACACTCTCATACTCCATCGAGGCATATTCGGAAACATCCGCCACCGAATAGCTGTTGCCGTCCTGATTGGAAAATTCCATATGACTTATACTTCTGTCTCTTATATAGGTATAACCCTTTTTTATGTAATTTTCTATAAAATATCCCGCTTCCTCCATATTTTTCCCATAGGAAATCTCCACCGAAGGATAAGCCCGCCTGTGGTATTTTGCGGTTAAATGCATAAGCGCCTGTATAAATATTGACAATTCACTTTTGGTCCTGATCCTGTTGGTCAGCCTGTAGCCCACAAAGTCCTCTTTTGCCTGCAGTCGCTTAAGTGCACCTACGTCTATTTCCTTATCCGAAAGCGCGTCCTCATTATCATATGAAAATACTATGGGCAGACCAATGTTCTCAACAATGTCCGCAAGCGTATCCTCCATACGGTGTCCTTCATCTATCAGCACAGCACTGTAGCCTGACAGAATATCGGCATTTACCTCATCGGGCGCATAGAAATCTATTCTTTTCAAGCGATCCGACAGACGCTTCATCCCCTCGGAAAAATTCCCGAGATGTATAAGAGCTACCCTTTTAACAGAAGACAACTGCATGGCAATATCATACAATAGAAGGGTTTTCCCGGTACCCGGAAGCCCTGTAAAGCCCTGCATTCGATGTGTGCCTTCCCTGATATCCCTTAGGATCCTGTTTTCAATATCCCTCTGCTGGGAAGTAAGAAAATATTCATGTTCAAGAAATCGGTCCGGTTCGGCTACCGGAGATATGATAAAGCTGCTCTCATCAAACAGCTCCTCTATATTTCCCGTATAGATTCCCTTTTGCTGCCTAAGCTCCTGACATAATCTTGAAAACTCCGTATCCTTCAGATGCCCGCTGTTTGACAGTCTTACCAGCCGGTCCTGACTGCTTATGTAGGTAAATGACCGTATGGTCAGACCCAGTGTTGACAGATAGTACTGGTTGAGCTTTAGCTGCTTTATCAGCTTTTCATCACTTACAGACTCACTTTTCAGCTCAATATTGATGACTGTATCACTTCCGATCCTCAAAAGGTCAAATTCCTTACCCAGCTTGGGAATCTGGAAGGAATAGAAAAATTCCAGATCATAAGCTTCCGCATCCTCATCAATAAGCCGGTCAACCAGCCTGGAAAGACTTTGTATTTCCCATTTTTTAATTGTAAGGAGCCTTCCCCGGGCTGACATCTGACGCTCCAGCTTTGCCAGATTTTTAATATTCTCAGCCCTGGTCAGTGCATATATATTTACCGGTTTCATTTAGTCACTACATTCCCATACGTTCTCAGTCCAGATAAAGTCTGGCTTCATAAGGCTTTAACACATCCCCATTCTCAGGATAGTTTGACAATTTGAGAGTTCTTCCGGCCAGCTTCCCGGCTAGAGGGCACTCAAGCTCTTTATTATGGAAATTACAGATTACAAACAGACTTTTGTCCTTGTCTGTCCTCTCATAGGCAAATATATCCTCATCTTCCATGAGATACATTTTGAAATCTCCCCTTACAAAGACTTCATTTTCCTTTCTGAGTCTGATCAGTTCCCTGTAATAGTTAAATATGGAAGACTCATCCTCAAGCTGACTCTCCACATTTATTTCTCTGTAATTGGGATTTATCTTAAGCCAGGGTTTTCCCTCCGTAAAGCCTGCATTGTCCAGATCATTCCACTGCATAGGGGTTCTGGCATTATCCCTGCCCTTGGCATATATGGACTCCATTATTTCTTCCCTGCTGTAACCCAGAGCAAGACGATCCCTGTAGAGATTTTTGATCTCTATATCATCATATTCCTCTATGTCATACCTGACATTTGTCATGCCTATCTCTTCACCCTGGTAGATATAAGGTGTGCCCTGCATTCCATGCAGCAGGGTGGCCAACATTTTGGCTGATTCAACCCTGTATTCACCATCATTTCCCCATCTGGACACAATCCTGGGAAGATCATGATTATTCCAGAACAGACTGTTCCAGCCCTTTCCGTTCAGCTCAGTCTGCCATTTGTTCATTATTTCCTTGAATTTCATGAAGGGAAATGGAGCCAGGTCCCATTTATCCTTGCCCTCCTGCTGGTCCAGACATATGTGCTCAAACTGGAACACCATGGAGAACTCACTTCCATCTGGATTACTGTAAATGGGCGCACGCTCAATATTTGCACTCCAGGCCTCACCCACGGTAATATAGTCCCCTCTTCCAAAGGTATTTTTATTAAGTTCCCTTATGAATTCATGCAGTTTTGGACCGTTGGCCGTGATCTTTTTAAAGGGCTCCTTGGCAATCTGGTCTATAACATCCAGCCTGAAGCCTCCTACTCCCTTGTCCAGCCACCAGTTGATCATATCGTAAAGTTCCCTGCGCAGTCTGGGATTTTCCCAGTTAAGATCCGGCTGTTTGACTGAAAACTGATGAAAATAATACTGCTTTAGCTCAGGCACCCACTCCCAGGCCGAGCCTCCGAATACTCCCAGCATATCATTAGGAGGTGTTCCCTCCTTACCGTCAGCCCATACATAATAGTCATGATAAGGGTTATCCTTGCTTTTCTTGGCCTCGATGAACCATTTGTGCTCATCAGAGGAATGGTTGAGCACCAGATCCATTATTATTTTTATATTCCTGTCGGCGGCTTCCTTTATCAGCCTTTCCATGTCGTCCATAGTTCCGAACATGGGCTCAATGTCCTGATAATCGGATATATCATAACCATTGTCATCCTGGGGTGAAGCACATACCGGTGAGAGCCAGATTGCATCTATCCCCAGCCTTTTAAGGTAGTCCAGTCTGCTTATAATCCCGGGAATATCTCCTATTCCATCCCCATTGCTGTCCATAAAGCTCCTGGGATATATCTGATATATGACCGCTTTTTGCCACCATTTTATTTCATTCATGATTCCGCTCCTGTCAGTATTTTCTTACAGCTCTATCTCCAAAAGGATGGGAGCATGGTCCTGCCTGTCACCTGAATCCACCATTTCTGACCTGCTTACCTTCTCCTTAATGCGGTCGCTTACCAGAAAATAGTCAATCCGCCAGCCTGAATTGTTGATCTTGCTGGTCTTTATCCTCTGTCCCCACCAGGAATAAATATTCGGCACGTCGCCGTGAATATATCTGAAGGTGTCCGTAAAGCCCTTCTCCAAAAGTCGGCCAAAACCCTCTCTTTCCTCGTCAGTAAATCCTGCCGACATATGATTGCTCTGGGGATTAGCCAGGTCTATCTCCTTATGGGCCACATTGAAGTCTCCACAGGCTATAACGGGCTTTTTCTCATCCAGAGCGCTTAAATAAGCCGCATAACACTCATCCCACTTTTGCCTGTCAGCCAGTCTCTTAAGCTCACTTCCTGCATTTGGTGTATATACATTTACAAAATAAAAATCATCAAATTCAAGCGTGAGTATCCTGCCTTCCTCATCCATGGTATCGGGTGCACCTATCTTAGGTACAAGGCTTTGCGCCCTTAAAGAATCCTTATACAGTATCATGGTGCCGGCATAACCCTTCTTCGCAGGAGGATTGGAACTCACCCACTCTATCCGGTAATCCGTAAAATAGCTTTTCAGGCACTCGAGATGCTGGTCTGTGGGACCGGCCGGTGACAGCTTGGTCTCCTGTATGGCTATAATATCCGCATCCAGCCCGCTTATTGTGTTAAGCACTGCCTTGGACATCTGGGCTCTGGCTGAATCCGAGGTCAGTGCTGCATTTAAGGAATCAATATTCCAGGAAATCAGTCTTAACATATCCGTATCATCCTTTTTTATTAATCTGATGGATAAATTATAACATTACAGGCCTTAACTGATAAGAATTTTGCACAAATTTCCTCTTTGCTATTGGAAAATAAAGCAAAAAATGGCATACTGTTATTTAGAATAAAGAGTGAGGTGCATATTATGGACGGAACATTTTTATTATTGGCAGGCGGACTTTTGATAATCATCGCCGTAGTCATCACAGTTGTCTCAAGCGTAGTATCCAGCGTTGCCAGCTTTATGGCCACAGGTGCCAGCGTCACTGACGAAGAATAATTTTACTTATATATTGACTACGAAGATTTTCTTCGTAACAGATAAGGCTGCCCTTAGCCAAAGCTTTGGGCAGCCTTATCTGTTCTATGATATTCAATAATATTTATAAGGAAGCATCCAGATATGCCTTCTGCTCCTCAGTCAGTACATCTATCTTCTTTCCGAGGAAAGCCAGCTTTCTGGCTGCTACATCCATGTCCACATCCTTGGGCACGTCTACCAGCATTCCCTCCATCTGACCCTGATGTTCTACCAGATATTTTGCGGAAAGAGCCTGGATTGCAAAGCTCATGTCCATTATCTCCGCAGGATGTCCGTCTCCTGCTGCCAGATTGACCAGACGTCCCTCTGCTATTACACAGAGCCACTGACCTGTAGGCAGCTTATAGCCCTGTATATTATGTCTCATTTCCTTGGATTCCACGGCCATGGCTCTCAGACCTGCCATATCCACCTCACAGTCAAAATGACCTGCATTGGTAAGGATTGCTCCATCCTTCATTACCTTGAAGTCCTCTGTTGTGATTACCTTATCACAGCCTGTAACGGTTACAAAGAAATCACCCAGCTTGGCTGCCTCTCTCATAGGCATTACATCAAATCCATCCATAACTGCCTCAATGGCCTTTACCGGATTGACCTCTGTTACGATAACTCTGGCTCCTAAGCCCTTGGCTCTCATGGCTACACCCTTACCACACCAGCCATAGCCTGCTACTACTACATATTTACCTGCTACGATCAGGTTGGTGGTACGATTGATACCATCCCAAACAGACTGGCCTGTTCCGTATCTGTTGTCAAATAAATGCTTGCAGTCTGCATTATTTACCCTTACCATGGGGAATCTGAGCTCACCCTTCTTGTTCATGGCCTCGAGACGGATGATTCCTGTTGTGGTCTCCTCACATCCTCCGATCACATTGGGAATCAGGTCAGTAAATTCAGTATGCATCATGTGTACCAGATCGCCGCCATCATCAATAATGATATTGGGTCCGATCTCCAGTACCTTACGGATATGCTCATTGTACTCTTCAGGTGTTGAATTATACCAGGCAAATACATTCAGTCCTGCCTTTACAAGTGCTGCTGCCACATCATCCTGGGTTGACAGAGGATTGGAGCCTGTCACATACATTTCAGCGCCGCCTGCTGCCAGTACCTTGCACAGGTAAGCCGTCTTTGCCTCAAGATGCACTGAAAGAGCTATTTTCTTGCCTGCAAAGGGCTTTGTTTTGTCAAATTCCTCCTCAAGTGTGCGAAGTAAATCGCAATTTCTCTTAACCCATTCGATCTTGCGTTCGCCGGATTCGGCCAGGTTAATGTCTCTGATAATACTGTTCATGTTTTTTCCTCCTAAACATTAATCTCACAGCCGAATTTTTACGGATGGTCGTCTGTCCTATCATCCTATACTTGATTTCAGGCTCTATAAAATCCTGAAATTTAAGTCCTGTTTACAGATCTACTCTGTTTCTTAAATCTCCCGCCAGGAATGCCCTGATATTGGCATCCACCTCATGTATACAGCGGGTTCTGGATTCCACACTTGCCCAGGCCATATGAGGAGTGATTATCAGCTTTCTGCCATCCTTGATCTTTATCAGAGGATTATCCTCCCTCATGGGCTCCTGGCTTAATACATCCAGACCGGCTCCGGCTATCATGTCCTCAGTAAGAGCTGTATACAGAGCCTCCTCATCCACTATGGGACCACGGGCCACATTCACAAGTATAGCAGATTTCTTCATCTTCTTAAAGGCTTCGAGATTCATAAGTCCTCTGGTATTATCATTAAGCGGACAATGGATTGATATAACATCACTCTGCGAAAGTAATGTGTCAAAATCCACCTGCTCATAGGCATCACAATGGTTCTTACCGCTGGCAGAATAATATATCACACGAGCGCCAAAGGCCTCTGCCACCTTTGCCACTCCCTTTCCTATATTGCCAAGCCCTATTATACCCCAGGTCTTGCCCTCAAGTTCGTAATAGAGTTCATCAAAATTGGAAAATCCCGCGGCCCTGCAATAATTTCCGCTCTTTACATATTCATCATAATAGGCCAGTTTTTCGTATACATATAATGCCAGCGCAAAGGTATGCTGCACTACTGCCGGTGTGGAGTAGCCCTTTACATTGCATACTGCTATGCCTCTGCTTTTGGCATAATCAAGATCAATATTGTCATAGCCCGTGGCCGTTACACACAAGAGCTTTACCTTCTTAGCCGTTTCCAGCAAAGAGCTGTCTGCTTTTGTTTTATTGAATATGATGACATCCGCATCTTTCACGTATTCAGCACTCTGCTGCTGGCTGCAGGAGTCATATTCCTCATATTCTCCGTATTCCTTCAGAAAATCAATATTAACATCATAACCCAGGGTGTTCCTGTCCAAATAAACTATTTTCATCTTTTTCCCGTCAAACCTTAATTTTTTTTAAGGTTTCTCTTGCTATCCTTAATTTTTCTTGGTACTATGGTTCTATAAATGAGGGAGAGTTTATGAAAAATAACAAAGGTTTTTCATTGGTTGAATTAATCGTCGTCATCGCCATTATGGCCGTACTGGTTGGCTTTCTGGCTCCTCAGTTCTTACGCTATGTGGATAAAGCCCGTATGTCCATTGATATTCAGAATGTGACCCTGCTGTGCCATACTGTAGAGACCTATGCTGCAGATGTTACAAGACACGGTAATGAGATACCGGCCCAGAGTACTATTGAACTCTATCGCACCAGTCATGCCGTAGATCCTGAAAATGTATCCGCAGACAGCCAGTATTGGGAATATTCCCTGGAAAATGCCGGCATCACCGATTATTATCTCAGATCAGACAGCTGGTTTGCAGATCCCAGTCAGCCTATCGTGATCACCGCCTACGAGCTTAACGGTATGCCTTATTTTGAAGAAAGCAATGTTAAAGAAGGCTTAAGCATCCTCAAAGGTGACCGTTATACGGATGATGAGTAATCCATAATATGTTTCTTTTTCATATAAAATAGCGCCCACACAGGGGCGCTATTTTTGTATCCTCATATCTTAGATATTAAACAGATCACTGTATACCTTAAGAGCTCCGTCAGTTTCATGTGCCAGTACCTTCTTGGCAAGAACCTTACCGAGCTGCACGCCTTCCTGGTCAAAGCTGTTCACATTCCATAAGAAGCCCTGGAACATGATCTTATTCTCAAAGTGTGAAAGCAGTGCACCCATGGTTTCGGGAGTCAGCTTTTCACCGATGATAATGCTTGAAGGACGACCGCCCTTAAATTTCTTGTTGTTATTCTCATCATCCTTACCACAGGCAAATGCAACTATCTGAGCTGCAACGTTTGCACAAAGCTTCTGCTGGCTTGTGCTTCCCTGGATATCTACATCTGTACCTATCTGGCTGTTCTTGAAGCCAATAAACTGAAGAGGCACGATATCTGTTCCCTGATGAAGGAGCTGATAGAAGCTGTGCTGTCCATTGGTTCCGGGCTCACCGTAGATAACAGGGCCTGTTACATAATTTACAGGCTCGCCGAATCTGTTGACGCTCTTACCATTGGATTCCATATCAGCCTGCTGAAGATGAGCAGGGAATCTTGAAAGAGCCTGTGAATAGGGAAGAACTGCTGTAGCGGGATATCCCAAAACATTTCTCTCATATACACCGATAAGTGCATCCAGCATAGCAGGATTCTTAAGTATATCCTCATTGGTTGCCAACTTATCCTCTGCTGCTGCACCCTCAAGGAAGCTTGCAAACACTTCAGGGCCAAAGGCAAGTGACAGGATCGCACCGCCTACTGCTGAAGAAGAAGAGAATCTTCCGCCTATATAGTCATCCATGAAGAATGCTGCAAGGTAATCACTGCTCTTTGCGAGAGGTGAGGTCTCACTGGTTACTGCGATCATATGCTTTGAAGCATCCAGACCTGCCTTGGCAAGTGCATCCTTTACAAAGGATTCATTAGTCAATGTCTCAAGTGTAGTACCTGATTTTGATACAAGTACAAATATTGAATGGGCTACATCAATGGAATTAAGGACTGCTGCGGCATCGTCGGGATCTACATTTGAGATGAATTTTGCTTCCATCTTGAAGTTGCCTGTAGCCTTAGCCCAATTCTCCAGAGCCAGATATACTGCACGGGGACCAAGATCCGAGCCGCCGATACCGATCTGTACTGCAGTAGTAAATTTCTCGCCTGCTGCGTTGGTTATCTCACCTGCATGTACCTTCTTGGCAAATTCTGCAATGTTCTTCTGCTGTGTGGTATAGAATTCTCTCTTGTCTACACCATCTGCCTTTACCGCATTGCCCAGCTGACCACGGCAGAGCTGATGAAGTACCAGTCTCTTCTCGCCTGTGTTGATAACCGCACCATTGTAAAGCTCGGCAAATTTCTCAGTAAGCTCAGCTTCCTTGGCTAACTTTGCAAGTACACTCAGTGTGTCATCGTCCACTGCCTTTGCTGCGAAATTGTAATTCATGCCGGCTGCCATAGGTACACTGTAGTTCTTTACTCTCTGTGCACCGTTTTCACCTGACATAACTGACTTAAGATCTACTGCCTTAACCTCTGTAAGCTCCTTATAGCTTGCCAGGGTATCAAGGTTTTTCCATTCTGCCATTGATATTTCCTCCGTTTTTAATATGTACTACCCCCACAGGGGCTTGCAAACCATTAACAGTATAACAATGTAATAGGGGTTTTTCAAGAAATTATGCCCCTGTAGACACTTATTTTGGTTACAGACTTTTAAGTTTCGGTCTCGCCACAACAAAATAGCATATAACATGCGCAGTAAATGTAACTATCCAGGTAATGGGATAAAGCATATAAAGTATCTCCGGTGTGGGATTTGCCTTAAATACCGTAAATATCAGCAGGATCCTCAGTCCACAGGCCCCAAGTAAAGACACCAGCATGGGCATTATGGAGAATCCCATACCCCTGAGCACTCCGACCATTACATCCATGATCCCACATAAGAAATAGGTTGTCAGTATAATGCTCAGTCGCCGCATTCCAAAGGCGATCACCTCTGCCTCGTCTGTATATATCCCAAGGAGTTCGCGACCGAAGATGTATCCCAGTCCTCCCATGACGACCCCGGTCACAACAACGCATCCTAAGCATATAAGCGCGATCTTCTTTACCCGGTCAGTCTTCTTTGCACCCATATTCTGTCCTACGAAGCTGATGGCCGTCTGATGAAAGGCATTCATTCCGTTATATACAAAGCCTTCTATATTGGAAGCAGCCGTATTACCCGCTACCGCAATTGAACCAAAGGAATTTACGCTGGACTGTATCAATACATTGGATAAGGAAAATACCGCACTCTGAAAGCCCGCAGGTATCCCCACTCTCAGGATCTTTAATAGTACGCCTCTGTCAAATCCCAGTTTTTTAATATCAAGCTGCAGGGCTCCCTCATTTTTGATGAGGCATTTCACTATCATAAGAGCACTGTAGGTCTGGGAAATTATAGTGGCCAGAGCCACCCCTCTGACTCCCATACCAAATACTATGACAAATATAAGATTGAGGATTACATTGATCACTCCTGCCTCCAGCAGGTAATAAAGGGGTCTCTTCGTGTCGCCTATCGCCCGCAGTATGGCGGCGCCGAAATTATACAGCAGCGTCACAGGCATACCTATGAAATACACCCGCATATAGGCTACGGCATGGGGCAGGATGTCCTCAGGCGTACCCATAAGGCTGAGTACGGGGGAGGCTATGGCTATGCCCACAACTGACAGAAATACTCCGCCCACAAGGCTTAGGGTCACGGAGGTATGCACAGCTTTGGACAGTTCTTCTTCCTTTTTTGCCCCATAGTAATGGGCGATCGCCACGTTCGCTCCTATGGACAGTCCTATGAACACATTTATCAGCAGATTAAAAAGCGATGAGGTGGATCCGACTGCCGCCAGAGCCACGGAACCGGCATACCTTCCCACAACTATCATATCCGCCGCATTGAAAAGCAGCTGCAGAATGCTGGAGGCCATAAGTGGCAGAGTAAACTTAATGATTTTGAAAAAGAGCGGACCATTACACATATCCACTTCATATTTTTTTGCCATATTTCCTCCTTTCCATCGCATAATACAACCCCTGCTGTTAACAGGGGTTTGTTTTTTGTTTATTTTATCTCTTATAAAAGGCTGTCTTTGATTGCTTTAAGCTCTTCGTCGCCTGGCTCAGTAGGATTCCAGCCGATCCTCTGTCCGTCATCCTTGTATCTGGGAATCAGATGCATATGAAAATGAAATACCGTCTGTCCCGCTACTTCATTATTGTTCTGCACAATGTTAAATCCATCCGCTCCAAGCTTTTGTGTCATTTCCTTTGCCAGCTTCTTTGCCAGCTTGAAAGCATCTCCGGCCAGGTCCTCGGGAAGCTCATATATATTCTTATAATGCTCCTTGGGTAATATCAGCGCATGTCCCTTTGTTGCCGGGCCTGCATCCAGTATCACATTAAATCTGTCATCCTCATATATGGAGTTGGTAGGAAATACCCCATTAGCCAATTTGCAAAAAATACAATTTTCGTCCATCATAGCCTCCTTACATAAATGTATACAATTCATCAAGGGTTCTGAGTATCTTGAAATCACCCTTCATTTTCATTTCTCCGCCCATAAAGGCTCTCTGGAAGGTCATCCTTCCCGCAAGGATCTCCTGCATACTGTCTTCACTCAATGTAATCTCCACATCTGCCTTATCCACTGTTTCCAATGCATACTGGGCATTGGCACCGTCTACTTTTATGGACAACGGTCTCTTACCTATGGTTATCTTATAGGTAGCCTTAAACCCGGCAATAGGATTAAAATGCTCCTTAAAAGCACTGATATAGGTCTCACCTTCCGTCGGCTGATTGCCCATCATGCCTTTGAACATACTGGCAAGCTGTGCTATATCTTCCTTCTGTCTCTGAACATATCCGTCATCTGCCGCATACTGACTTAGCTGTTCTGATTCCTGTGGTGTAAGATCTATATTGGTAGATACGGATACCATCTGCTTTACAGCCTGATTGCTGGCCGGAAAACTGGTAACCTTCTGCTTAATGGTCCTGTATACATTCTCCGCCTTCTTTTCTATGAGCGTTGCATACTGATCATTCATTTCCAGTGAAGCCGCATCGGCTATATATCCACACAGACCGCTGCAGGGCAATCCTCCCAGGATTTCCCAGGCTGTCTGAAGATTCAGCTTTCCTTCTCTCTCCCCATACGTGGTGGACATTACTACAGGACACATGTAGATCCTGGCAATTTTTTCCTTATCACCGTATAACCAGCAGGCATCAAGAAACTGCTGCATATATCCGCCGATCCCGTACCACTCGACAGTAGTAGCCAGGATTATACCGTCTGCATCCTTAAGTGTCTGCGGCAAAGTAGTTATGGAGCTTCTTTGCTCACATAGCATGAACCTTTCCACTCTTACATTCAATTCCTCGAGGACCGACTGCATTTTGTTTATAACAAAGAGAGTCGGATCATCCATCAGACCTCTTCCACCATAATATATATTAACCTTCATTGTCAGCCTTTCTCCTTCCAAAGAGTATCAGTGCCATCACGAATCCAACTAAAAGTCCACCTATGTGGGCTGCATAATCAATATTTGGTTCTGCAAAGCTGCTGTATATACAGAATGCCAGTATAAATACCATCCTGCTTATGGGAATCTTAAAACCATCATATTTATATATGACCAGGACCAGAGCTGCGCCCATCAGTCCGTAAACGGCTCCTGAGGCGCCTATAGCCACATATTCCTTGGCACTTGCGAGCTCATAACAGTATGATACCACATTTCCCAGTATTCCGCTTGTCATATATATTATGGCGACCTTAGGTGTACCTACCACATGCTCCATCATTTCCCCCAGGAAATAAAGTATGATCATATTGCTCATGATATGATCCACACTGGCATGCATAAACATTGCAGTCAGCAGTCTGTAATATTCCCCATCCTTTATATAAGAAACACCCATTTGACCTGATTCAATAAAGGGTTCACCTATGATCAGATAGGTAGCAAATACTATGAGATTCAGTGCCACAAACAGAATGGAAGCCGGCGCGGGTTTCCTTTTGGGCGGATTATAGGGCTTCTTTTCCTCTGTGACCAGCGCTTTTTCTATTTCCTTAAGGTCATTGCTTTTTAAGATTCTGCCACATTCCTGCAGATATCCTTCAAGTTCGGCCCTCAGGCCATAAAAGTCCTCTACCCTGCTGTCATCAGCATCGATCTGAAGGGTACTTTTATCCACAAGCCAGCAAAAATAATCATCTCCCGCCAGCATTTTGGCCTTATCCACGTTATCGTAAAGGATCACTGTCATCACATGACCGTCTTTATTAAGATTTTTCCTGGTCTGCTCAGCCAACTGTTTTTTTATCTCGCAATATTCATCATGGGAAATATGCAGATCATTGGTATAATCCACAAGATGCAGATATAAATAAGCACTGGCCTCCTGTTTTATATATACGCTGTATTCAGCTATATCTGAATGAAGCTTGCGATATTTATTGTTTTCCAGTTGTTGTCCTAAAAGTTTTGCTATCATAATCCTAAAAAGGGACAAAACTTAAGGTTTTGTCCCCATTTCTTAACTGTTTTTCTCTTCTGCACATTCCTCGATCAGACCCATTATGGTCTTGATCGAATTCATTTGCCCGCTCTGCTTCATATTTTCTATGTAGGTATTCCGGTTCAGATATACCTCATGTACCTTACCTACGAGATTAATAGGATCTAAGGACTCTTCCCTGATGACTATGCTGAATCCCTGTCCTTCAAAGGATGAAGCATTCAATATCTGGTCTCCTCTGCTTCCCATGGAAAGAGGTATCAGTATATTGGGCTTATTCAAGGACAGCAGCTCACAGATTGCATTGGCTCCGGCTCTGGAAATTACCACATCCGCCATAGCAAATACATCCTTAAGCTCCGCTTTAAGATATTCAAACTGCTTATATCCCTCTACAGAAAGCATCAGATTATCCATCTTATCTTTTCCGCATATATGAACCACCTGAAAATCTTTGAGTAATGTGGGAAGAGCTTCCCTGACAGCCTCATTCACACTCTGAGCACCCTGGGATCCTCCAATAACCATTACCACAGGCTTATCCGCTGTAAAACCACACAGCTTTAAGCCCGCTTCTTTACTGCCCTTGGACAGCTCAGCTCTTATGGGTGAGCCTGTAAGTACAGCTTTATCAGTCGGAACCTTTGCCAGGGTTTCCGGGAAATTGCAGCATATCTTCTTAGCTGAAGAAATGCAGAGTCTGTTTGCCAGTCCCGGAGACATATCAGATTCATGTATGATACAGGGGATCTTAAGATCCGATGCTGCCCTTACTACCGGTACGGAGACAAATCCTCCCTTACTGAATACCACATCCGGCTTGAGTTCCTTAAGTATTTTTTTGGCCTCGCCATATCCCTTGATCACTCTGAAGGGATCCGAGAAATTCTTCAGATCAAAGTATCGTCTGAATTTCCCTGTGGCTATCCCGTAATATTTAATATCAAAATCAGCTATAAGCTTCTTTTCCACGCCTTCATAGGAGCCTATATAAAATATCTCATAGCCCGCTTCTCTCAAAGAGGGCAGCAATGCTATATTAGGAGTTACATGTCCTGCGGTGCCTCCACCTGTCAGTACAATTCGTTTCATTTGATAACGCCTTCTTTCTGTTTCTTATCCTAAATAGAGATTATAACAGATTGAAGATTATCAGACCATATTATTTTGAAATATGAGTTTATACCAGCCTCAGCACCACCTGCCCCAGCATTATTTCCGAACGAAAACCTATTGGAACTTCCTCCCCCGGGCGCAGCTGCCTGCCGTCAACGCAGGTTCCATTAGTGGAATTAAGGTCCAGGGCAAATAATTTTCCATGTTCATTGGTGATCTTAAGATGCATCCGGCTTATTGAAGGATCATCTATCCTGCAGTCCACCTCATTTATCAGCTTTCCTATCACTACAGGATAATGGGTGATGCGATATTTCTTTGAAATGCCCTTTTCTTTCCATTCAAGGCTTACATCTGTATCAGTGTTTCCCTCATCCAGATACGTGGTTTTGTCATCAATATAGCAGGTATCATCATTACCGTCCCAGTATTCTTCCACGGATATATCTTTATTCTGTACAGCCTCTGTTTTTTCCTGCCTTCTTTCCCAGAGTATATATATATTTCTGATCATGCAGACCAACAGGGATATGACCATGACAACCTCCAGTATCAGCAGATAGGAGCTGTATAACCAGCTGTCCCCTATCACATAATAGACGACTGGGATGATTATAGATCCAACCGTTAGAAGTATGGGCATCAGCCAGATATTTTGCTGCTCTTCACCATCATATTGGACTACCTGCCCGGATTGATCTTCAACCACAGGCTCTGCAACCTGCTTAGCCTTATTCAGTGCACCTTCTTTATTGATGATATTAATGAAAAGCCTGATGGAGAATGTCTCTTCCTTTGACATACTGTAGAACTGGTAAGCCACATTTACGGACAATTCATCCTTATGATTGATTCTGTCTATCATAAAATCTGCCAGCTTATGATAGATATTTTCAGAGTTATTCGGACATTCCACGGGCATATACAGGAAAGACAGCTCTCCGCTCTCCATATCGGTAAATATATATTCCGGATCCAACAGTATATTCTTCTCATCAAGTAGATATTGTTCAGCCTCAGAGATCACTTGGCAAATATCTTCAAACAGCGCTTTTATCTGTGCATAGGTTATATCTCTGTCCTTATAGCATTTTCTCAAAGAAACCTTATTTGTAATATCGTATTTGATCACCTGCCTGCCTTCTTCATACCCGCTTCTGGACTGCAGCAGACCCTTAATTTTATTATCTGTTATCATCCGAAGTTTGTAATAACGGACGGTATCATCCTCAGGTAATATTACATAGCTCTTTCCGAGCTCCTGCTTTGTATATAGCATACTCTTTTCCTCCCCGGCCTAATGCCTCAGTCTCAGTTCCCTTACAGGATCCGACTTTCTTACAGCAACTGATGTTGACCTGCTCTCCTCTGTGTTTTTTAAGATTCCCAATCCATTTATATACATATCCATACCCCCGGTGATATCCAGTCTTATTTCCGGCCACGAAATGCTGACCTCCACATTTTGTACATATTCATACAACTGATTTTCCAATAATTTAACAGCCTGGGAACTTGTATATTCCACAAGCTCACTTTCATTTTCAATACTCTGCTGTGAAGCCCTTAATGCAGCTATATATCCATCCTGTCTTACAACGCAGCAATTATATAGATAAAACAGATAAAATATAGTCGCCAGTATGATGATCACCGTCCAGGGGATGATTAAAGTAGCCTCCAGGGTCATATATCCCCTTATTTTTATATGATCTTTGATAATTCTTTTCCAATACATATGACATATCCCATAAAAAGGAATGGAACGAAGGGTATTTCGATCTTTATATCTTTTCTTAAGATAAAGCGACCAAATATATAGATATATATAATAAGAAATGTCAGCCCTAATACAGACAGGACTTGGAAAGGAGGCAAGATAAATCCTGTCATAATTAAAATTAACCCATCGCCCATTCCTACATGTTTTGAGAATAAACAGGAAATTACAATTGTGATCAAACCCGGACTGACGGCCATTATTTCTTCGTAAACGGTCATCCCACGAACACTCACATTACTTACACCGTATAAGAATGCTGCTGTCAATCCCATCAATACCGGCCATAAGGGAATACTCTTATTTCTGGCGTCCTCCCCGGCCAATATCCCTAATAACACACCTAACGCTATTTTTGCTGACATTTCATATTACCTATTTAGCACAGTCGCTACAGGGTGGTCTTCCCCCCGCTTGTGACAGTTTTATTGTTTTCACAGTACGTTTGAGTCCGCTGCAGGAAGCACTGCTGTGATATTTATCCCCCTCCTCGGTTATAAACAGCAGTCCGGCTGATACAGCCTGGCATTTTTCGCATGGCTTATATATTTTGCCGTATTTATTTCTGCATACTGAAAGCTGGGATGCCTCGATGCTTTTTATTGATATATTTAAATGGCTGCAGTTTAAGGATCTGTGATAAACACTGCCATTGGGGGTAATATATACATATTCCTCACTATCTGCTTCGGACCATCCCCCGCATACATCATATCCATTCCACTTGCGATAACTCATGGATACATATGTCACTGCGGGATTGAAGGCAATTATTCCGACTATGGGTTCAATTTTTTGTTCAACAGTCCTAGTAACAAGATCATTACCCGAAGGTTCAAAGCTTGCGCAGGCTTCCTGCCTGGCCTCCCCTGCTACCAGAGCAAGATTATCACTGTACGTCTCATACATAGTGATAAGAGACAGTAGATTGATCATAAAGAACAGGAAAAAGGAAAGTGCCATAGCCGCCTCCACTGTCATGGAAGCCCTGATCCGGCAAGGGAAATATGGTGATATCCTCTTCATATAAATACCTTTAGATTTATATTTGGGATTGTAATATGCGTGTTTTTCGGCCCTGACCGTATTGGGGACTGTCGAGGCCGAAGCTGTCCTTTCTGTGATTAATATGTGTTGTATGTGCCTGTATCTTATTGAAAAGGACATCATCATATCTCCCTAGTCGTATGAAAATTGTCTGCATATATCATAGGCATATCCGTATCCGCTGCTTACATTAACCTTTGCCTCTAACTGGTAAATGAGATTATCTGCTTTAAAATTGCTATTCCCTTCTGTCATCCTTATATCCATCTCAAAAATGTCCATAAGTCTTAAATTTTGCTCCCTTTCCGAAAGCAGGTTAAGAAATCCTGCCAGGTAATCTTCATATTTGATTTCAGAATTACCGCCTCCGGCTGTGGATAATCTGTTCTTAAAATCTCCCAATTCAGACAGAGGGATGTTCCAGTTGCCCGAAGTCTTGCATTTTGCTACACCGCCACCGTCAAAAACCCTTCTTACATCAGCTGCGCTTTCCGCATATCCCCAGGCCAAAAGAATAGAATCCCTGACACATTGCGTAAGCTCTTCATTGTTATATACTGCCACTGCAGCCTCTGCTTCCCTATAGGCTTCTTCCTGCATGGACCCGTTACTCATAAGACAGTCCATATTGACTGAATATCTTACCTTAAATATATCTGAAGCAACCAGGCTTAGATTTATCAGATCCTCAGCCTCACCTTCCAGGATATATTCCACCTGATAATTAAGCCTGCTACCCTCCCTTGGATGATCAAAATAGCCGCATTCCTCCAATACGTATGATATAAATTTCTGTTCCGCTATTTCCCCATAAGGATCTTCCTGTCCCTCGTACAGGCCATAACCCTCTGTATAATCCCTGTGACTGATATACTGATCCGGTTCAATTATTGCGGCCGTGAGTTCCACACCTGATCCCAGAGCATAAGCCAGGGCATTATCCTGCGACAAAGTCTCCACTGAATCTGCTATGGTGCTTATTGTTATCTCATCTTCCTTTGCAGCTCTTTTTCTTTGATTGATCTCTTCCTCTATCTCTTTTATCCTGTTATTTACTTCTTCCCGCCTTTCGCAGTATATATCATACTTATCAAGCTGTTCGTCCAGATCGGATAAAAGTGCTCTATCATAGCTGTTACTACCATTTGTCTCTGAAAGTCTGAGTATCTGATATCTAAGCACCGTGCCATCTTTATCCGTGGCAAAACTGACCTTATCAATCTGGCCATTATCAGCTCTTATATCCGTCAGTTCCTTGCCTTCCCTGCCTGCATTTTCAAAATTGATATTCATATAGGACAGCAGATGTACCTTGGTATTCTCCGTACTTCCACAGGAACCTCCATATGCATCATCAATAAACAGAAGACCGTATCTCTCATACATTTTTCTGTGGTACTCGGCAAAAATACTGTTCATACCCGCATCCATCACATATTCTGTTTCATATCTGACCGTCTGTCTTCTGACTCCATCCATTATCATCAGTACCAGCACCAGCAGGACTCCTATGACGAGCGTAAGATATACCGTTATATAAGCTCTGACCCTTTTCATTTATATAGAGCCTGCAGCTGTGGTTATCTTTTCAAACAACTCATTGACCAGTGTTGTTATCTGTGCCTTAAAGATTACCACCAGTCCTATAAGTACCACGATTATCAATATAACCTCCACAGTACCCATTCCCTTGTTTTCTCTCCATACCTTTTTTGATGTATTTTTGATCCTCATACTCAACATATTCTCCCTTCTAAGACCCAAAATTAACATATGCCGGTATCATTATGATCACCATAACGACCATCAGCATCAGCATCATGGGCATCAATAATTTTGTTTGTGCTTCCTCTCCCAGTCTTTTGGCGGAATTTTTGCGCTCCTCAAAAGCCAGGCTGCTCTCCAGTGCCAGGGCATTTACCAGGCTGTTATTGCCCTTTTTTAAATTTTGTATCAATAATGCCGCCAGCTTCCGATAAGGCATGAGCGCGCATCTGTTCCCAAAGGCTTCATAACACTGTATTTCTCCCACTCCATCCCTCATCTGTCTGTTGCAAATGAGCAGTTCTTCATATACATATTGCCTGCTGCCCCCTTCACCAAGCTTATTTTTATAATCATCCCCCATTCGCATTAAAGCACCTCGCAGAGTCATGCCTGAGCTTACAAGAAGCTGCAGCTTACTTACAAACTCGGGATAATCCAGGTATAGTGATTGATTTCTTTTCCTGTATCTGTCTGCCAAATCCTTATCCATGCCTACCCAGACTGCTAACGGTGTTATCCCTGACAGTACGGCCAATACTGCCAACATCGGATCCCCGGCTTCACTCCAGCTTATATATCCTTTACTTCCTGTTTCGGGAAGTGAAACATATGGTACATATTTCGTATTTTCCGATGCTTCCCGAATGGAGGTGATTATCTCATTTTTATATATCTCATCTTCTGTAAGAGGTTTTTCATACAGAGTTACCCTGTAATAAAAATCTCTCTTTACCTCTCCATAGGTCATAGTGCATTTAAGCCCAACCTCTTCACCTTTTTCTGTTAATTTTGTCTCATCCAAAGTCCCATTATTTTTCAACAATGCATAATTTTCGCTTTCCCAGCTTAATATAAAGGGGTATCCCTCAGCTTTATTTGTAAGAGAAAGCTTTTGAGTCACATAGTTAAGCGAATCATTTTCACCCTTTATGATATCCTCTAACTTAGAGGACAATTCATTCATAAGATCTATGACCTCTTCCTCCGTATATTGCTGTTCCTCCACCTCAATCTCAAGGCTTTGTCTGGATTCCTCAGCTTCAGCTATCAGGTCAACCTTATAGCTCCCCTCCCCATATCCGTTCCTTGTCAGGATATTACCATCCTTTATAACTCTGTTTTTATAGGAAGCTGCAACAGACAGAAGCATAAACAGGATGATTGCAGCAATTATCAGTACGGTTTTGACTAGCTTTCCCTTATAATAGTCTTTTAAAAGCTCTTCCCTCCTGATTCCGGGATTCAAGCCGCTTAATTCTTTCTCGACCTTTAAATTTCCGGCCTTTTTACCTTTTTTGCGACAAAATTTCAGATATAGCTCATATAGTTTATCCGCAAATATTCTTATCACTTTCATATTCAGATCCTTATTTGCATTATTTTCTCCGAAAAATATAAGGCTGCCAGATAAAACAGCAGACAAATAGTCATGATCACTCTTCCTCCAATATCCGAATACAATGGATCAAAATAACCCGGAGATGTCAGTTCCACATAAAATATGATAAAAAAGGGAACTATATACATGATCTTAAGTTCATATCTTCTGGCACTGATGATTGTAGCTATCTCTTCCATAACGCTTACTTTCTCCTCTATAAGACTTACATAGGAGGAAAGGATCTCTCTGAGATTGCCGCCGGTCTGCATACCTATGGTCAGTACTTCTGTCAGTTCTCTGATATCATCAATATCACTTCTTTTTGCCAGTTGCCTCAGCATTTCCGTCAGTGTACGACCATTTAGCAGTCCCTGTGAAATCTCTTTGAGTTCCATTGCTATAAGACTGTCAGTTCCATAAAAGGAAACCATATCCCGCTCGCTTTCCCTAAAGGCATTTTCAAGACTGTAGCCCGCTTTCAGAGCAGCGTTAACTGATAGTATTGCTTCCTTAAACTGCATATGAAGTTCCTGCTTTTTCTTTTCCTTAAGTTCCCTTTTTTTCCGTAGGAGAAACACATATATCAGAGGCATTCCCATAACCGTTATGATAATTGACCTGTAAAAAAAATATCCAAACAGCGTAATCAGTCCCATTCCCTGCAGTCCGTATAACAGGACCTCCCGGGAGCTCATTATATATTTATCATAACGTAATACCTGCTGATTTGAGCTTTTCATCATGTATGATGTCTCCCTTTTTATTAAGCCTTCCCTGCACCCTTTGAGACGTGGAACCTTCCTCCTCTTCAAATTCATAAAGTGTGTTAAATATGACTTCACCTTTTGAATATTGCGCTAATTCCACTATCTTAAGGACTCTCCTGGATTTGTCTCTCAGCCTGCCCAAATGAACTATTATATCCACTCCGCTGCAAATCTGCCTCTGAATGGCAGATAATGGCAGCTCCACTCCCATGAGTATCATGGTTTCCAGTCTGGATACTGTGTCCTCCGCGCTATTGGCATGAACTGTGGACATGCTCCCATCATGACCGCAATTCATCGCCGAACATACCATATCCATAGCCTCAGCACCCCTTACTTCCCCTACTATTATCCTGTCAGGTCTCATTCTGAGACTGGTCTTTATCAGATCACGGATACCTATAGGCCTCACCCCATCCATATTGGCATTTTTGGTTTCCATTCTTATTAGATTGTCTATGCCCTGAATCTGCAGTTCTGCTGAATCCTCTATGGTAATGATTCTTTCATCCTTTGGTATATATGCGGATAAGGCATTTAAAAATGTGGTTTTTCCGCTACCGGTCCCTCCACTCACTATGATGTTATAGCCGGATATCACCAGTTTTTCCAACAGATCAGCCGCCTCTTCACATATAGACTGCTTACATATCAGATCCTTCATTATCAGAGGTGTCTCGGGAAATCGCCTTATTGTAAGTATGGGGCCATTGATAGCCACGGGATTTAATACAACATTGACTCTTGAGCCGTCATCCAGTCGTGCGTCCACAATTGGTGATGAATCATTGACCACTCTGTTGCAGGAGGCTACAATCTGCTGGATGATATCTTTAAGCTTTTTTTCTGATTCAAAGCTAGTGTCCAGCCTTGAGAGTCTGCCCTCTCTTTCTATGAAAATATTATCAGGGCCATTGACCATGATTTCAGTGACTGAAGGATCTTCAATGATATTCTGGAGGATATCCAGCTTCCTCATGGAGTGGAATATGCTGCGTCCTATAGCCAGCTTATCCGCCACAGTGAGATAGTTATCCCTGGAGTAATCTCTAAGCTTTTCTGCAATGATCTCTTCGAGCTTCTCATCGCTTATGTCTTCACAAAATTCCAGGTCCTTTTGTATCCGGTCTCTTATACAACCGCTTATTTCCTCAATTGACTGCATAGGCATCTTTACCGATCAGCTGATCTAACAGTATCTTTATCTCTTCTTTGGGAGTCTCAGACTGCCATTTTATGGTTTTGTTACATATCGCTTCATAACCCTTGCGTTTAAGCATCTGTTCATATTCCTCAAGCTTGATCAGGGATACCGGGTCAGCTGACGAAACTGTTACGACCCTGTCGGCCTCACTGAGTAATTCTCCAAGACCCTGTACTCCATCCCCGAGATCCACTATCAAATATTCATAATCTGTATCATTTTCAATATTTTTCAACAGCTCCTTCCATTGGTCAATGGATATGGAAGCCATCTCATCATGTCCTCTTATGGAGGGCAATATATCCAATCCCTTTATCTTTTCGATTATGCCGGCAAGTACTGTCGTACAGTTGCTCTGTCCACTTGCATGACTATACATATAGTCTCCTGCATCCCTGTCAATTTCCCTTCCGAGCTCTCCTTCAAGACCACTGTAGCTCTCCATATTCATATACAGTGTCCTGGTATTCTGGGATAATAATTCTCCCACTCTTCTTGAAAGGCTGCTTTGTCCGCACCTTTTTACGGGACTGTAAAAAATTATGATCTTCAATGCTGACTTTCTGCTGACCAGCAGGGAAATATCCCTGATCTGGGAAGCAAAATTCAATATATCCCTGATCATCAATCCGGCTCTTTGATACTTTCCCAGCTGTTTGATGTTTTCATATTCCCCGGAAAGTCCTCCTGTCATTACTATTAATTTGTCTTTAGGAATTTTCTCCTTTGCAGAACCGTACAGCTCTTCATCTACCAGAAAAAGATCTATTCCTTCAACAGATAAATCCTCCTCGTCTCTAAGAGCTATCGAATTAACCAAAAAAGGAAAGCCCTCTTCAGCATTCAGATACTCCGCAAGCTTATCTGCATATTCACAGTCACGGTCTACAATAGTGAGATAATGTCTCATGCTTTATCTCCTTTGTAATATATTCTCTTGTTTAAAGGATCCCGAGCGATTACTGCCAGCTCCAGGATATGTTAAAGATTTGTATTTGTTTGATTGATATGGAGTATATTATTTAACTGCCCGATTGTCCACCCTTTTTTGGGCTGTTTTTTCATCTTTGTTAGTTACGTCTAAAATACTTATTGCAATTTTGTTATTATCGATATAGTTTTGAGAAAATTTATTTAAAAAAAGAGGATTTCTTTCGAAACCCTCTGCATTCATACCCTGAAGCCTCTGTTGCCGCATTCATTGGACAATTCATCAAGTATTTTATTTTTTCCGTAAGTCATACCCACCATGACCGCCTGTGTATTTTGCATCAGGGGAAGAGAATTGTCCTCATCCTTTATTTTGACATAGGAATCATGCAGATCACCCATGATCTTTTCAGCCCTTTTTACAGCTTCTGTATCTTTACTGTACTTTCCGTCCCTGATCAGGTTTTTTACATAGATATAAAGCTGCTTCAAACTCTTTGCAGGTTCGTATTCATAATGAAGATTGGCCTGCATTTCTTCTACACATCTGGATGCCATATCCAGCGCAGACTGATATTCCGCATCATTCTCCGACCCAAGGGCATCTTCCAGATAAGTATTGATTATTTCATAGCTGACTATGATCATTTCCACATTATTAGCCTGGGAAATCCGCATAGCATAAGCTTTTTTCTGTTCACTGTTCATATCCGCCCTCTATCACTGCAGCAGCTGTAACATTGTTGACGGGCGCTCATTAGCCTGAGCAAGTATGGAGGTTGCAGCCTGCGTAATAACCTGAAGATTACTGTAATTTGCCATTTCTTCAGACATATCCGTATCCATGATTCTTGAGTAAGCCGCTGTCATATTTTCCTCTGAGGTATCCAGATTGCTCTGTGTATGCTCAAGTCTGTTCTGATATGCTCCCAGACGGCTTCTGGTCTCAGATACAAAATCGATAGCCTTGGAAATAAGTTCAATGGCATCATTGCTTGACTGCTGATAATCTGTTGCATAGGTTCCGTCTTCGCTTATTACATCCGGTCCAAGTTTAATGATAAAATTACCCTCTGTATCTCCCAATGACAGGTTCAAAAGCGATATTTCCGGTATTCGCATATCCAGAGTCTGGCCCTCATTGGCACCTATCTGAAGCGTCATGGCACCATAACCGGTGAAATCAATGTTCAGTGTTTTTTCAGATTCCCAGCCACTTCTCATATCCAATCTTACTTCATAGGAATCAGAGCCCTTAAGTGTAAGCTGTCCGTTTTCCAGCTTACCTTCCATGTTTATGACCTCACCATTTCCTGTATTAGTGAAAACAGCACTGTATACATCAGATCCGGCTACAGGATCCTTGATTTCCACGGTGTAATTTCCATATTCAAGGTTATCCGAATAATAATTTACCTTAACATTATTATTATTATTAACGTAACCCTTAAGGTCAAAGGATCCATCTAACAGATTCTGCCCATTATATTGTGTCGTCTGACCTATTCTTGTTACCTCAGTTGCCAGCTCTTCGACCTCTGTCTGCACAGCGGCCCTGTCTTCATCTGTCATCGTTCCATTGGTTGATTTAACAGCCAATTCGTTCATTCTCTGCAAAATATCATGTACTTCAGACAATGCTCCGTCAGCAATTTCCACAACGGAAACGCCATCCTTGGCATCCTGATTTGCTGCCTGCAATCCTTTAATCTGAGCATTCATACGTCTGGAGATAGCTAACCCTGCTGCATTATCCTTGGCACTGTTGATCTTATAACCGCTGGATAATCTTGTCAGGGACTCTGACAGCTTATTGTCATTGATCTTCAACTGATTATTGGCAACCATAGCTGACACATTGTAATTGATCTTCAAGCCCATAACGTTTCTCCTCTACCTGAATGCATTTATAAATGTCTTTGCCACCCTGTACAGTTCCCGGGTGTCTACATTATTATTATCGGCATTTTCCGGCAATTGATTACCTTCAGCAGAATTGCTTTTGAGATTTTGTTTCCCCAAAACGGCTTTAATATCACATTCCTTTCCCAACTCCTGCGACATTTTATCACAGACCTCTTTTAGTCTTTCAAGTCCTTTTCTGCTGTCTGTTGCCATAAGTCCCTTAACCGAATCTCCATCGACCTTCAGATCCAGGCTCATGTAACCGTATTCCTCTGATTCCATACTTGCCGTGATCCTGCCCCTGTCTGAAGCATCATGCCTGAGAGTCAGATTGATTGTGGAAATATCTCCGTTTTCATTCTCAAAAGGCAGGATATAACTCTCACTTTTAGCATAATTCATTGCAAGACTCAGCTGTTTATTGCACAGGCTCAGGGCCTTTAGATCGATGCTGGTTGAGGCAATATATTCGGACATATCTGCTATAGTTTCTTTCATGGATGACAGCATCTGTTCATATGCTCTGCCGGCATTTTCCTTATTATCAAAGGCCTCCATGAATACTTCCATTCCATCCACATCCGCATCTTCGTCTCCGGATTTGTTTAACAGGCCCTGTTGAGCTTCCTTTATCTCATCATTGTAATTCTTTACCTTATTAAAGACATTTTCCTTCGGATCTTTGAGCAATGCCGCACTCACAAGGTTATTTACAGTTACCTCGACCTTATTTTCGTCCAGCTCCTCTGCTTCACCGGCATACATTTCTATATTTTTTCTAAGTTCCTTAGCCTGCTCAGCATTATACCGATCCATAAGTTCCTTATAATTATCATCACCTACTTTTGCAACAAAGGCCTGCTCTATCTGATCTGTGATTGAAGCACCTCTCTTGACTACATCAGTCAACATTCCGAAATCATCATCTATCTTTACATTAAATTTTGCCTTTCTGCTCCTTATTCCGGACAAAAGATTACCAAAGGTCATCTCATTATTTCCCTTTACTAAGGATCCTACTGAGGCAAAATCGGTTTTTTCCAGCCTGTTGACCATACGGTAGATGCCTATGTAAGCTTCTCTTTCCGACTCGGTTATATCTTCAGACTGCTCCAGTTTATATAAGAACTGCGCATATTTCTGTGCTGAATCCTCCCCTTCCTTAAGCTCATTAAGAGTATTATCCAGTTCCTCCATGGACATTTCCATGGGATTTACTCCCTGCCTGATAAGTTCAAGAGTTCTTGCGGGAGTCATTTCATTTACTACCTTTTCTACCTGTTCGCAGGCATCCCGGATGGCCGATATCTGGTCTTCATTTATGGTCATATTGTTGTAGCCCAGTATCCTTACTGCCTTACGATTTTCGTCATTTACTTCAAGACCCAGATCACTTAAGATATCATCCACATTTCGAAATGCCTTCTGTATGCTGTCTCCCATATCCGCTCTGGGTGATGTCATCAGGGTTTCGTAGGAACTTTGAGCGGCTTCGTAGGATTTTTTTAACGCCTCACCGGTCTGTCTTAAGTCTCTTAAACTATAATCTTCATCTTCATAGAGCCGCCCAATAGCAGCCGCAGGTAAAGTAGGAATTTCATTGATCGTCTGCCTTGTTTCTTTATAAAGGCTTTCCTTTTGTGAAAGCACCTCTTCACTGCCTTCACCAAACAGATCTGCTCTAAGGCTCTGTTCCTGCTTTTTCAACTCATCCACCAGATTACTTAGTGGCAGAGTATCTATTTCCACACCGCGCTTCAGCATTCCCACATTGACTTCCAGCGTCATGCGCAGTCTGATCTCTTCAAGATTTCTTCTTGCAGCTACCGTCGTAGCATCTTCGGTCAGAGAGACCTCTTCACCCTCCATGGACTCCCAGATATTTTTCAGATTAAGAGTCTGATCCTCCCCTACTTTTGACAGATCACTGTCCTTTACAGCCTTTGTTTTCTCTAAAATATCTGTAGCTTTTTCATATATGCTTTCACTGTTCTTTATAAGGTTTGCGCTTTTAGCGGTTTTTCCCTCTGCAACGCTGTTTGCAGCTATCTTTAATGCTTCCTCATAGCTTACGGGAAACTCCAGATTGCTTATTTCATCAAGCCTTAATATATTCTGCTCATTTAATTCCAGTCCATTATTTATCAGCCACTTTGCCTCTGTCCTCAGTTGATCCCTTTCAATATCTTCTATATCCATATCATCAAGAGCCTTATCAATCTGAGAATCCAGCTTATCCGTATCCTTTAGATCGGCTCTTTTAGCCAAATAACCCTGCATTCCCACACTGTAATAACCACCGTTTAGTCTGCCCGCATCCGATACTGAGCTGTATTTTGCGGTATAAATATTTTCTATAGTCGGCTCCAGCTTATTTTCCACCATATATTTAATGGCGTTTTCATTAAGCTCATCTATTTGGGATAATTCCCCAGCTGCCTGATTTATTTTTCTTCCGTTTTCCTTATTTACGGGAAGATCCGCCTGCTTCATTGCATTAGCCAGCTTACCGGCATCGGCCCTGTTGCCGGTTATGGCTTCAAGCTCCCCGGCAGACATATCATCATTAAACCCTTCGGTTATTTCTCCGCTTTTGGCCATTTCCACTTTAATATGGTCGAGAATAGTAACCGATTCCTTTGCTGACATATCAGAAGGGTCAAATCCCTCTTCGCACATTTTCTTATAATCTTCTTCGGACATGGTATTTGACGCCACAGTCATCATATCCTGCTTTGTCTGCACATCGACAGCGCTTTCCTGGTCTGCAAGCTCTGACAGAGATTTCCCCTGATCCAGCATAAAATCCGTACTCCGGGCCTGTCCGGTGATATCCATCTTAATGGCACTTTGTATTTCACTTTTGGAGAAATTTCCTGTTCTTTGCAGATTCAATCCGACTTCTGATGTGTAGGTATCCAGATCCATTGCGACTTTCATATATTTCATCTCCGCTAAAAAAAACAAAAAGTGAAGGAAATTTCCTTCACTTTTTATTTCGGTAAATTTATATGATTTTTGAAGACTAAATCTCAAAAACAGCTGCTGAGAAAGGTGCAAGATCAAATACCAATTTGTAAGGTCTGTTATCACATTCCTCATGATAAGGTGTAATGATATCCGGTATAACATGTCCATTACCACCAAATCTCTCTTCATCTGAATTGAGCACCAGCTTCGCCTTCTTGGCTGTGGGAACACCTACTGTATAATTATCTCTCATCATAGGTGTCATATTCAGAACAAAAAGAAGCTTCTTTCTGCCATTTGCGGATTTCCTGATAAAGCTGTAGGTACTCCTGTCTGCATCATCTGCATTGATCCATTCAAATCCACCCCAGTCATTATCTATCTCATACATCGCTTTATTGCTGCGGTAAAGATTCAGAAGTTCCTTGACATAGTCCAGCATACCCTTATTAAGAGGCTCACTCAGAAGATACCAGTCTAACTCTCTTGCCTCTGACCACTCTCTTTCCTGACCAAATTCCTGGCCCATAAAAAGCAGCTTCTTTCCGCTGTGACCAAACATAAATGTATAGCCTACTCTCAGATTGGCATACTTATCTACCTGGTAACCAGGCATCTTATTGACCATTGAACACTTCAGATGAACTACCTCATCATGGGAAAGAGGAAGAATATAATTCTCCGAACTGTTATAGCTCATGGCAAATGTCAGAGCGTGATGGTTATTTTTCTTAAAGTACGGATCCAGTTTCATATATTCACAGAAATCATGCATCCATCCCATATTCCACTTAAAGCTGAAGCCAAGTCCGCCATCCTCGGGCTTTGCGGTGATCTTCGGCCAGGCTGTAGATTCTTCTGCTATGGTCACAATACCCATATCCAGACGGGCAATAACAGAATTGAGATGCTTGAAGAATTCTATGGCGTCCAGGTTTTCATTTCCACCATACTGATTGGGAAGCCATTCACCCGCTTTCCGTCCATAATCCAGATAAAGCATGGAAGCAACTGCATCTACACGGAGTCCGTCAATATGAAACTCTTTTATCCAGTAAAGGGCATTGGCTATGAGGAAATTCTTGACCTCTGTCTTGGCATAGTTAAATATCTTGGTACCCCAGTCCGGATGTTCTCCGCGTCTCTTGTCCGGATGCTCATACAGACAGGTTCCGTCAAATTCTGACAGGCCATGTGCATCTCTCGGGAAATGTGCAGGTACCCAGTCAAGGATAACTCCTACTCCTGCCTTATGCAGTGAATTAACCAAATATGCAAAATCCTCAGGCGTACCGTATCTTGAGGTGGGTGCATAATAACCCGTTACCTGATAGCCCCAGCTTCCGTCAAAAGGAAACTCAGCTATACCCATGAGTTCAACATGCGTATATTTCATCTCTGACAGGTAATCCACGATCCTGTCCGCAAACTCTCTGTAATTATAAAAGCCATCATCTCCATTTGGATGCTTCATCCATGAGCCTATATGACACTCGTAAATAGCCATAGGCTGTTTATTGGGATCAGCCGCTGCTCTGTTTTTGAGCCAGGTGGAATCTGTCCACTTGATCCTTGACATATCCGCTATTTTTGATGCAGTACCGGGTCTCATTTCGGCACTGTTTGCATAAGGATCTGCCTTGTACAGCTTATCTCCCTTGGGAGTGATTATCAGGAATTTATACAGATCCCCTTCCTTTGGACCCTGGAAAAATCCGGCATATATGCCTCCGGGACCCAGTTTTGTAAGAGGATGAGATGTTTCATTCCATCCATTAAATGTACCTATGACATATACCTGAGCTGCATTTGGCGCCCATACGGCAAAGTAAACCCCAACTTTACCATCCTCACACGAAATGTGCGCACCCAGCTTTTTATAGATATCATAGTGTGTTCCCTGGGCAAACAGATACTGATCGTCCTGGGAAATAAATACTTTCTCCTGCATTTTTGTAGTTTTTACTGCCACGTCTTTTTTAACCTAACCCTCTCTTTTATTCCATAAAATCTTTTTCACGGAGAATAATCATATCCTCATCATCATATCTCTTGGACAACAATACATCAGTAAAATGCTTAAAGCTCTTGCGGTTGGCGTTACTGATAGCCTCATCCACTATAGCTCTTACATCACTGACTGTTACCATATGATCACTGGTCTGCATTGCATCTATTCTGGTATGAAGCGCAAGTACCCCCATATCATCTATAGAATATTCAAGATGCTCTGCGTACTTTCTGCCATATGCTACTAAAGCTTCGTCGCTGAGCTCTTCAACTTCTATATGTACATTAAATATCTGCTTCATGCCTTCAAAATGCTCCAGCATCTTGCGCATTTGCTTCTTGGAATCCTGCATTACAACCACAATGCCTGTCTTTTCCTGATTAAGTGCTTTTAAAAGATTTTTGGTTGTTTCGGCACTCATACCTGAAGCTTTTTCAATTATCAGTCCGCCATTAGCCAGCTTTTCAACCATTATGGCGACTGATTTATTGTTAAGAGACACGCCTGTAACCTTGGCAATCTTTCCTGAGAAATTATGATCCGTGCTCTGTATATATCTTACCACATTTTTAGCTAACTCTAAAGACTCTTCTGATGTATCGCCTGTTACATATATATTTCCCGTATATGCAGCCAGACTTACCCTGTCCAGAGCCCACAATAATTTCTGTCTCGCCCTCTTGGTCTGAGCAAACTGACCAAATAGTGCCAGCTCATCCTCTGTCATGCTACGGTCAATAGTACCATCCTCCTCATCTTCGGAGTCGGCATCTTCTTCATCTTCCTCATCCTCATATTCTTCGGACTCATACTCTTCTTCTGTATATGCTTCTTCGGAATATGTATCATCGCCTGATTCTGTATTATCAAGGTCTGATTCTTCTGATATTTCGTCTGCTACATTCTCTTCATCTTCCGGGATACCCTCAGATTCGAAGACTTCTTCAATTTCCTCTACGCCCTCATCCTCATATTCATCATTTAAAGGCGCACTGTCTGTATCTGTAACAGGCTGTGCCTCCTTATCGGCGCCATTTGCTTCAGCCTCTGCCTGTTCTACAAACTTACGATACTCCTCATCAGCATCTATCTTTTCTGAATCAGATGGATCTTCAGCCTCCAGCTTTTCGAGAATGCTGTCCCTGGCCTTTGCCTCAAACTCCGTAAACAGCTGACCGGTCCTCTCCTGAACCCTGTATGAGGTTTCAGCAACCTGCTTTTCCTGACTGTGCTTCTTTGTATTTTCCCACTCTCCCAGCAGATCCTCTATGTTAAGCTGACCTGTGATCTGTTTTTCCACAGGGGCTGCTGTGGGAAATACCATACTTATCTGGCCATCATATTCCTGTGCCAGCATTCTATCCAATCCTGATATTGGAGCTGTAACTGTATGGTTGGCCATCTGTGACTGAGTCCTTGCGTAAATACGATCTGAATTCAATGCATTAGCCAGAGCCTCCTGCACCTTTTCATCTATGATACGCATCAGCTCTTCTTTGTTGCGGTCTCCTATATCTTCGCTGGGGAAATGCTCAATTACCGCATCCTTTGCATTATTTAATATATCCAGATCTTCTTTTGTAAATACTCTTGTAGCCGCAACATCCTTGGGTGCTTTATCGGCATTCACAACAGGAGGAATATCTATTCTGCGGGTAGGCTCAGCCTCTGCATTTATTTCAGTACTTTCTTCCTCTTTATTTTCAGGTTCTGCAGCCAATCCCTCAGGTAAGAGGGAAGGATCATAGACCATGGTAAGTTCCAGTTCTCTCACAGGATCATACTGAGGAATCTCTCCCGTAGGCTCATTTTTAACGTCTCCGTCTATGGTCTGAGGAATCTCCTCTTCTTCCTTGGAGTCCTCTGCTGTTTCCTCTGCAGTCTCCATGGCCTTTAAGGATTCCATTACATCCATTTTCAGCTCGGCTGTACTTCTGTTGCCGTCATCAAAGAACAATTCTTCCAATTCCCCGGTATCATTCATCTGCGTTGTATTCTGCAGCATGGGTGCAATGATAGCCTGGGTTATGGCTCCTGTTCTGGTCAAAGGCTTATCAGGCTGGGGATCAATGGGCTTTTCCAGCTGTTCCACTACTTCCTGGACCTCCAGCTCCTGAGTCAGCTGGTCCTTCATGACCATGGGCTCCACCAAGGGTGCAAAACCATTGTCTGCCACAAGCACATCCTTCATGGATTCCGCAAGTTCCTTTTGCAGGTTTATGGTATTATACTGTCCCATATCCATGGTCTTGACCATGATATCATCTTCAGCAGGCTTTTCAGGTGTAATCTCCTGTGTAACTGCGTTGGGTCTTTTTCCGGGGGGAAGCATACTTTCATACAGATTCATCTGGCTGTCCGTAAGCTGCTGATGGAGCATCTTAAGTTCCATAGCCTTCTTTACATAGGGTCCTTCCCTGAACCATATGATAAGCTCATCACATTCCTCGACGCACTTGGTAGCCAGACCCATCCTGTGATACAGGTTGGCCAGCTCATATCCCCATTTCTCCTCGTAATTGCGCTTTTTGAGTTCTTCAAGTACTGCAATACGTTCTTCCAGAGATACATCCTGAGTCTCATATATCTTATACTGAAGTATGAATTTACCCTTATCCGTAGGCCACTGTGACACATACTGCTTATAATATTCTATAGCCAGTACTATCTCGCCCATCCTTATACATAATTCGCACAGGGAATAGACGATCATTCGACCGTTAGGATATTTTTCATAGGCCTGTTCCAGTAAAACCTTGGCCTCCGCATATCTTCTGTTTACCTTATATAGATCACTGATAGTACATAGCGTAGTTACTGACCTTACTCGTGTCCAGTCTATGGTATCTGCTATCTCTACTGCCTTTTGGAATTCTCTTTGCTTGATCAGAGACTTGATCTCATCATAACGAATTTTATACTCTTGCTTATCCAAAGCCGTTCCCTACCTGTCTTTATTCTATAACTGCATAGTTTCCCACTTTTTATCGTTTACAAGTGTATCATAGTGGTAGAAAAAACACAAGAAAACGTACTATAAAAAAAGGAAAAATACAATATCTTGTATTTTTCCTTTTCACCTTTAATCATTCTCAAATAATGGTGTGGAGAAGTACCTCTCAGCAGTATCCGGGAGTACTGTGACCACTGTTTTTCCCGGCCCGAGCTTCTTGGCAAGCTTCAGAGCCGCAGCAACATTTGTACCTGAGGATATGCCGCACATGATGCCTTCCTTTTTTGCCAGGTCTTTGGCTGTCTGTATAGCCTCCTCATCTGTAACTATATAAATATCATCATATATGTTCTGATTTAAATTATCAGGTATGATACCGTCGCCAATACCCATCTGCAGATGGGTTCCGATATTTCCACCTGCCAAAATAGCTGCGTTTTCCGGTTCAACAGCCCATATTTCTATATCCGGGTACTGTGCCTTCAGCACTTCCCCGATACCGCTTATGGTGCCGCCGGTCCCTATCCCGGAACAAAATCCATGTATAGGTCCTGCTACCTGTTCCATTATCTCCAGTCCTGTATGATGCTTATGTACCTTGGGATTATTTGGGTTACTAAACTGTTCCGGTATATAAATATTTGGATCTTCCTTGGCCATTCTCAAAGCTGTCTGGAGACATTCCTCTATGCAGGCTCCTATATCTCCTGCGTCATGGACCAGTATGACTTCCGCCCCATAATGCTTTACCAGCATCCTTCTTTCCTGACTTACGCTGTCAGGCATTATGATTATGGTCCTGTAACCCTTTACTGCACCGATCAGTGCCAGCCCGATTCCCTGATTTCCACTCGTAGGCTCCACTATTATTGTATTTTCATTTATCAGACCTTCCTTTTCGGCTTTGCTTATCATATTGTAAGCTGTCCTGGTCTTTATGGATCCTCCCACATTTAAACCTTCAAATTTGACAAGCACCTCTGCTGCGTCTTTTGAATTCATTCTGTTTAATCTGACCATAGGAGTGTGTCCTATATATTCCAATACGTTATCACATATCATCTTTTTTCCCTGCCACTTTCTGTTTTTTATCCTGACATACCTGTAATATTATAGCCATTTTTCCCTTACTTGCAAAGTTTCTTTTTTGTGCTATATTTACCATTATGGATAAGGAACGGAGGCATCATCATGGATAATAACAATATAAATCCTCAAAATTCAATATATGTAGCAAGGCCGCAGTCCTCTTCAGCCGCTGCCAATGAATCTGCAAAGGCTAATGTTAGCAGACCCGTTAAACCCAAACGTGCTGAACAGTTTGGACTTTTTGGCATAGCTTCGATCATCTACGCTGTCTTCTACACCTTCTGTATGTTTAAGAATTCCCAGGGTGTAACTGCCCCCTTTATGACTGGGGCAACAATAGCATATTTTGTTTTCTGCATCAGCAGCTTCAGTGAATGCACCATAAAGGAATTGCTGGGCAAACATGGCAATAAATTCTATATAATAAGCATTATGCTCCTCGGTATAAGTATTTTTCTTACAACCGATACCTCAGCGCAAGTGATAAGTAAGATAGGGATATTTCTGCTTGTCATAGCCTTTTGTCTTCACAATGTATATGATGATTCAAACTGGAATTTTTACCATTTTCTTTCCGCGATTGGATCATTTTTACTTTCAACCTGCGAAAATATGAATGCTCCCTTTTCGGATATTTTCTCTCATATAAAGAATAAAAAGATTGTAACAGATGAAGAGGGCAACCCCGTTGAGAAGAAAAACAGTGTATTTTTCTATATTCTTTTGGGAATTCTCATATCCATTCCCCTGGTCATCCTTCTGCTTTCCCTTTTGAGCAAAGCGGATGCTGTATTCGCAGAGGCCGTAAAAAAGCTTTTGGAATTTCTTAATCTGGTCAATATCCTTCAGATGATCCTTTTGGCCGTTTTTATATATTTTATATTCTACAGTGCCGTAGCAGCTCTTTCCAAAAAGGATTATTCGCCAAAATCCGTTAAAAATCCCGATTATGCAGCTGCCCTGGGTATTACCATTACTTCAATCATCAGTGTTATTTATCTGGTATTTTCAGTCATACAGATTATTTATCTGTTCCTTGGAGAATTAAAACTTCCAGATGGTTACACCTATGCAAGCTATGCAAAAACCGGTTTTTATGAACTGCTTGCAGTCTGTGTCATCAATCTTATACTGGTGCTGGTATGCGTGGGCATTTTCAAAAATAATACAGCTTTAAATATCATCCTCACGATCATATGTGTATGTACTTATATAATGATCGCATCCAGTGCCTTCAGGATGTATATTTACATTTGTGCATACAGCCTTACCAAGCAGCGTCTATTCACCTATCTTGCCCTGGCTGTTATTGCCGTAATGATGGTGGGACTGCTAATCTTCATTTATAACAGAAATTTCAAACTTTTTACTTTCTGTATGATAGTCATTACCTGTGCAACTGTCCTGTATTCTTATTCTCATACAGATTACTGGATTGCAAGATATAATCTTTCCCATTATGGAAAGAGAGTGGATATATTTGAGGAAAATAATCAGGTTTACGTTAATCTTGATACCTTTTATCTTTTAAATAATCTGTCAGATGATGCATCACCTGTTATCATGAATCAGGACAATTTCAAAATAATATATGAAGAAACCTCTTCTCAGAATGCCCTGAGAAGATATTATGAAGAAAAACAGACTGAATACGAAGAAGGACTTGGTATCAGAACCTTTAATGTATCAGAATTGTTAAATAACATCGCCTTTGAAAATATTAAGGATGAATATCATGACAGGCTCTATGACACCGAAGATGATATATCCGAAGATTATTTCTATTTTTACTAATTAATATCCTTTCACAGATATAAAGAAAACCCGGCCTAGTGCCGGGTTTCTTTATATCTTCCGTTTTCTTTTTTCGCAACAAATATTTCACTAAAGGCCGGTATAAAGCCACTTGACAAAGCTACGTTCTGCGATAATATGTGTGACTGATTTGTTCCGTAAAAAGGCAGGCTTCCGCTCTCAATTATCCTTTGCTTAAGCAGTCTTACCAAATGAACTGACAAGCCTAGGCCTCTGTAATCCGGCAGTACATCTACTCCTATCTGCCTGACATATTTTCCATCCATACCGGACCCTGCCATGGCAATATATTTATCAGCCTCTTTTATTGCGATTGCCATCTCACAGGGCTGGTTCTTTGAATATCTCAAAGCATTTTTAAATATTTCTTTTTCCTTATATTCTTTAATGGCCTTTTCATCAAGCCATATTTCATTCCCCTTAAGACTTTCCATAGGAAAATCAGAAACCGGCAGATAATATATATGAGTATCTACTATACTGCGTCCGTATTCTCCAAGTATGTGATCGATCTTCCTTAGGGTAAAATATTCAAAAAGCCACTCAGGTTTTATTTCTGAAAAAAAATCTTCACAGCCACCAAGTACTGACTCATCTGCCATTATGTAGGCTCTTCCCCTAAAGACAATGATCTTCATGAAAAGATCCATTTTGTCCATGATTCTGGCACCTTTGATCTTTTTTGACGGAGCCAGGATCACGTCCTTCGCAATTTCATAGGATTCACCCAGATTACAATCCAGTGCAATCTGCTTCATCATTGTATCAATCGTTTCCTGTGACAGTTTCATATCAGTATAATGCAATATTTAGGTCCGTATCACCCTTTATTCCGTCTACGCTTCCGGTGGATGAATACTGCCAAACTCTGAATTTATAAGGGTATCTTAAGGGGAATCTGTAATAAGCAAACCACTTATCATACTCCTCAAGTTCCTCTATATTGGTCATTCTCATATGGCTCTTAAGATTACCGTATATCATGGGAGTATATCCGGCTTCCTTTACTCTCTCACAGAAAGCAATCACTATCCTGGTCCTGTCATCCTGAGTCAGATCCTTGGTTCTTGATTTTGATACATTTGATGATTGTTCCACATCAATCACTATCGGTAAGTTTATGCTGTAACCATCCAGAAGGTCTAATACAAATTCAGCCTCTTCTCTGCCCTCGGCTTCAGACACCGCCTCTGTGAAAAAATAAACTCCTACATCCATTCCGGCGTCACTTGCGCCTTCTATATTATCCTTAAATTTTTCATCCTCTACCAGGGTACCCTGCTCATAGCCTCTGTAGCCGGCACGTATATAAGCAAATTCATAACCGTCATTTTTTACCTTGACCCAGTCAATATCACCCTGGAATTTTGATACATCTACTCCCTTTTTGAAGCTTACTGAATCATCTGCGTACCCAAGTTCTCCTTCATACTCTTCGGTTTCTTCATTATATTCAGGGTAAATGATCTTGTCCAAATCCAGTTCATTTTTGGCAAGATCCTCCATTATTTCAAAGAAATAATAATTTCCCGTATCAGGAACTACGATCATATCGCTGTAGACTGTCTCAAGTATATTGAGTATGGTACTTCCCTCCTCAAACATACCCCTTACCATATCCTTATGTTCCTCTACAGCTTCTGCCTTTATATCGTCTACTTCATCTACAGATATATACTTGTCGCTGTTCATCACTGAAGAAAGATCTTCGCTAAGGCTCTCATTTTCAGCTTCAAGACTGCTGTTTTCAACAGTAAGCTGCTCATTTATCGTCTTCTGATCCTTATACATATGCATAAGGATTGCATCCAGCGATACTGCCAGTATACATACGACAAGGATCATCGCAAAAATTATATTTCTTCTTTTGCGTCTTACGCGCGCTTTTTTTCTTTTTTCTTCTTTGTTTAATTCTTCGTAATTAGTCATCCAGTTTTTCTTTCTTATAGAGGAAGGCCTCATGATCACGCTTGTTCTCTGAATCTTCCTTAGCATACAAAAGCTTCATAAGTATAGGAGTCGATATTGATGAAACTATGATCAGCAAAATAACCGATGTAAAATATACCGGCTCCAAAAGTCCCACCGAAAGTCCTTTTTGAGATATTATAAGAGCTACCTCACCTCTGGTCATCATACCGACACCGAGCTTGAGGGAATCATTGAAATTATACTTACATATCTTTCCCACAAGACCACAGCCTATGACCTTACATATTATAGCTACGATTACAAATCCTATGGAAAACAGTAATATTTCCCCATTAAGATTATCTATATTAGTCTTAAGACCTATACTTGCAAAAAATATGGGACCGAAAAGCATATATGAGTTTATATTGAGCTTTTCATCTATATACTCTGAATCCCTCATTGAACACAGGATTATTCCGGCTACATAAGCACCCGTAATATCTGCAATTCCAAAATATTCCTCAGCTATGTATGCCATTGCAAAACAAAAGGCAAGGCTGGCAATGGGAATCCTTCTGGTCTTTGGGTATCTGTTATCTGCCCATTTAAACAGCTTATATACAATGTAACCCACTACTATGGCAAATGCAAAGAATAATACCACCTTTAGGATCACACTGCCCAGATTTGTTCCGGGCTGTTTAAATCCAAGTACAAAGGTAAGTACTACTATACCTATTACATCATCGATTATAGCCGCACTGATAATGGTTGTGCCTATTTTGGTCTTGATCTTTCCCAGTTCCTTTAGACACTGCACAGTTATACTTACACTCGTGGCAGTCATTATGACACCAATGAATACGGCCTTATAAAAGTCATCATTTCCCGAAGGACTCACTCCGTAAAATGCCATATAAAACAGTGTTCCGCCTGCCAGGGATACAAATACACCTGCCAAAGCCACCATAAATGCAACAAGACCTGTTTTTCTCATATCCTTCAGATCTGTTTCAAGTCCTGCTGAAAACATCAGCAGAATAACGCCTATTTCAGCCATCTCAGCCAAAAAATCAGTCTGTTCCACCAGACCAAGCACACATGGACCTATGAGCAGGCCGGCTATGATTTCTCCCACCACCTGCGGAGCCTTGCATTTTCTGGCCAAAAGCCCGAAAAACTTGGCAAAAATAATGATAATTGCAAGATCCTTTAGTACTAAATACGATTCCATTTCTATACCTTCTTTTTATATTATCCCATTTAACTCCTGGTACAGATTTTTGGCAAAACTGTCAGTCATTCCGCTTATATAATCCGTAACCATTAGAAGTCTGAGATATAATTTTTCTGTTTCATCCTTATCTTTTGAAAAAATCCTGTATATTCTCCTGTAGTCATCACTGACCAATTCGATCATTCTCTGTCCTACTACACTCTGCTTTTCATCCGTATCATAATTTACAGCAGCCGACACAAATCTTTCAAGAAGAAAATTAAATATTGTATCTGCAGCTATCTCCAGTTTGTATATCGGTTTAGAGGTAAATGCATATTTATATTCGATTTCTCCCAGAATATTGAGTATGGTCTCTGCTTCCGTATTATGAAAAAGATCATACTTATAGCTTCCGTCCATTATTTCACGATAATTAGCTATAAAGCAGTCTGATGCAGCATAAAGCATTTTGCCCTGGATGGTAACTATCCAGTTTTGAACCGCATATTCATCAGGCTTTTCATAATTCATTTTCAAAGCCTTATTATATTTTTTCTCCAGCTCATCAACCATCAGCCTATAGGCTGAATCTGGATTATCATACTCCTCTGATCCTCTCAATTCTTCCATAAGCCGCCTGTAATCTATACAACCCTTCTTTACGGAATCCTCTATATCAGCGGTTTTATATGCTATATCATCTGCAGCTTCAAGTAAATAGGTCAAGGGATGTCTGCAGCCATTTGTTCCGGTACTTCTTTCTATGTCTTCAAAAATATCCTTATCGGCATAGAAATATCCCATTTTCTTTGTTATTATATTTCCGCTATTTTTATCTATCTGAGTAGATGCCACCGGATACTTTATGATAGTCGCAAGCAATGCCTTGGTCAGATTCATTCCATGCTCATCAACCAGAAAATGAAGTTTATTGACTACTCTGAGTGCCTGGGTATTTCCTTCAAAATTATAAAGATCATACAGCATCTGCTCATTATAATCCCTTAATACCTTTTCTATAGGTATTTCCTTAAAAGTATATAATGAAAGATTCTTCTTGAACCAATCCTGTATTGCGGTTTCTCCGAAATGTCCAAAGGGGGGATTACCTATATCATGTATAAGACCGGCACATTGCAATATAGCACATATATCTTCCTTATTTTGCAATGTAAAATCCTTATCTATGCCTGAAGATACTATTTTTTCTCCCACATTTTGTCCAAGAGACTTTGCAAAGGAGGATACTTCCAGAGAATGAGTCAGTCTGGTTCTTATAAAATCATTCTTATCCAATGGAAAAACCTGGGTTTTATCCTGAAGTCTTCTGAAAGACGCACTTCCTATTATTCTGTGATAGTCCTTCTCAAACTCAGTTCTCAGGTCCCTGCTGCTGGATTTTCTTGTAAGAGTCCTTATCCTGTCAGGACATAACAATTGCTCCCAGTTCATTTTACCCTTTCGCAATATTAAGCCAGTTCATAACGAACTGGCTTAATTTTTATTCTTCGTCAGTAACTTCCTGTGATGGCTCCTCATCTGGATCTTCCTGATAGTCATCACCTTCTATCTTTTCCCTTACCTTTGCAATTTTAGCAACCTTAACATCATTATTGATATTTATAAGTTTGACTCCGGAGGTTATCCTGCTTAAATTTCTTAGGTCTGTCATGGGAATCTGTATGATAATGCCTTCATTGGTTATCATCATTATCTCATTCTCATCCGTAACAGCCTTAACACCGATTATATATCCGGTCTTTTCGGTTATCTTATAGCACTTAAGTCCCTTACCACCACGTTTCTGTATGTGGAATTCCTCAAGTAAGGTTCTCTTACCCATACCGTTTTCGGATACTATAAGAAGAGAATCTCCCTGATGGTCAAGCTGCATTCCTATTATTTCATCACCATCTGTAAGATTCATACCTATGACACCCATTGTATCACGCCCGGTAGCTCTTACATCTGTTTCCTTAAATCTGATACACATTCCGTACTTTGTGACTAAGAAAAGCTCAGATTCCTTAGTGGTAGTCTTTACTTCTATAAGCTCATCATCATCCCTAAGCTTCATAGCTATAAGACCGTTCTTTCTGATATTTGCAAATTCAGTGACAGATGTCTTTTTAACAATTCCTTTTCTTGTAACCATAAAGAGGTTACTTCCTTCTTCATCACTGGTTACAGGTATGATTGCGGAAATCTTCTCGCCGGGATTCAACTGAAGCAGGTTAACTATTGCCGTACCTCTTGCTGTTCTTCCGGATTCTGGAATCTCATAAACCTTAAGTCTGTATACCCTGCCCATATTTGTAAAGAACATTACGGAATTATGAGTATTGGTCATCAGCAGATCCTCTATATAATCATCTGCTATTGTAGACATTCCCTTTATTCCCTTTCCACCTCTGTGCTGGGCATGGAAATTATCCATAGTCATACGTTTGATATATCCGAGATTAGACATTGCTATGACTACATTTTCATTGGGTATGAGATCTTCCATACTTATATCGTACTCGTCAAAGCCTATCTGTGTTCTTCTGTCATCACCGTATTTATCCGATATTTCCTGTATTTCTGTTTTTATAACACCCAAAAGGAGCTTCTCGTCAGCAAGTATTGCTCTGTACTCTGCAATTCTTTTTACCAGTTCAGCATGCTCCGTTTCGATCTTTTCTCTTTCCAAACCGGTCAGACGCTTTAACTGCATATTTACAATGTTCTGCGCCTGGATTTCCGAAAGAGCAAATCTTTCAATCAATTTTTCCTCAGCTTCCTGAGTATTTTTTGAATGTCTTATTATCTCTATTACTTCATCGATATTATCAAGTGCTATAAGTAAGCCCTGTAAAATATGATCTCTTTCTTCAGCCTTTGCCAGATCATATTTTGTTCTTCTTGTTACTACATCCTCCTGATGCTTAAGATAATATCCAAGCATTTCAAGCAGTGTCATTACCTTGGGCTGATTATTGACCAATGCCAGCATTATAACACCAAAAGTATCCTGAAGCTGAGTATGCTTGTAAAGGGTATTCAGAACTATATTGGCATTTACATCCTTTCTGAGTTCCACGACTACCCTCATACCTTCTCTGTCGGATTCATCTCTTAAGTCTGTTATACCATCTATCTTTTTATCCTTATGAAGTTCGGCTATTTTTTCAATAAGACGTGCCTTATTTACCATATAAGGAAGCTCGGTTATGATGATCTGACTCTTGCCATTAGGCAGGGTTTCTATATTTGTTACACCTCTTACCTTTATCTTCGCACGTCCGGTTCTGTAGGCTTCTTCTATGGCACGAGTACCGATTATGACACCACCTGTAGGAAAATCAGGTCCCTTCACCAACGGAAGTATTTCCTCTATATCTGTTTTTCTGTCTTCTTCGACCTTATTATCTATGATCTTTACTACCGCATTTACCACTTCTTTAAGATTATGAGGTGGTATATTGGTAGCCATACCTACAGCTATACCTGTAGTACCGTTTACCAAAAGATTTGGATAACGGCTTGGTAAAACAGTAGGCTCCTTTTCTGTTTCATCAAAGTTAGGAACAAAATCAACCGTATCCTTATCTATATCAGATATGAGCTTCATGGAAATTTTGGACAATCTGGCCTCTGTATAACGCATGGCAGCTGCACCATCTCCGTCTACCGAACCAAAATTTCCGTGTCCGTCAACCAAAGGATATCTGAAGGACCATTCCTGAGCCATATTTACTAAAGCTCCGTATATTGAGCTGTCACCATGGGGATGGTACTTACCCATTGTATCACCAACTATACGGGCACTTTTTCTATGCGGCTTATCGGGAGTATTGTTAAGCTCTATCATAGAATATAATACTCTTCTCTGAACAGGCTTAAGTCCGTCTCTTACATCAGGCAACGCTCTTGAAGCAATAACGCTCATGGCATAATCTATATAAGAGTCCTCCATTGTTTTTTTCAGTTCTACCTGTTTTATTTTGTCAAAAATTGTTTCTTCCATTTTGATTCCTTCTTATACTGGATCAATTTTTTTAAATATCAAGATTCTTTACGTATTTGGCGTTTTCCTCAATAAATTCACGTCTTGGTTCTACCTTATCACCCATTAAAGTGGTAAAAGTAAGGTCTAATTCACTTTCAGAATCTTCTCCCATATTTACCTTTAGAAGAACCCTGGTATTAGGATCCATGGTAGTATCCCAAAGCTGTTCAGCATCCATTTCACCAAGACCTTTATATCTCTGTATCTTATTATTCTGATCCCTGCCTACTTCTTCTATTATGTTTGCAAGCTCCTCATCAGAGTATGCATACCAGACCTTCTTATTTTTTTCCAGCTTAAAAAGAGGGGGCTGTGCAAGGTATACATGTCCCTGTTTAATAAGTTCAGGCATAAATCTATACAGGAAGGTCAGCATCAATGTAGCTATATGAGCTCCATCAACATCGGCATCCGTCATGATTATTATCTTATGATATCTTAATTTACTTATATCAAAATCATCATAGATTCCGGTACCAAAGGCTGTGATCATTGATTTAATTTCTTCGTTTCCCAAAATTCGATCAAGTCTTGCTTTTTCTACATTCAGGATTTTACCTCTTAAAGGAAGTATTGCCTGGGTTGCACGGCTTCTGGCAGTTTTTGCTGAGCCTCCTGCGGAATCTCCCTCAACTATGAAAATTTCACAATTTTCAGGATTCTTATCAGAACAGTCAGCTAATTTTCCAGGTAATGCCATTCCTTCAAGTGCTGTTTTTCTTCTTGTAAGATCACGCGCTTTGCGCGCTGCTTCTCTCGCCCTTTGGGCGAGCAGCGATTTTTCGCAAATTGTCTTTGCTACAGCAGGATTTTGCTCAAGGAAATATGTAAGCTGCTCAGTTACTATGGATTCAACAGCACCTCTTGCTTCTGAATTGCCCAGCTTCTGCTTTGTCTGACCTTCAAACTGGGGATCCTCAACCTTTATACTTATGATTGCAGTTAGACCTTCTCTTATATCTTCACCCGTAAGATTAGGTTCGCTGTCTTTAAGTATTTTGTTTGTTCTTCCATAATCATTGAAGGTTTTGGTCAGAGCATTTCTGAATCCAATAAGATGGGTTCCGCCCTCAGGAGTATTTATATTATTTACAAAGGACTCAACAATTTCCGTATATGAATCATTATGCTGAAAAGCAACTTCAACATATACACCGTTCTTTGTACCTTCAAAGTACATTATATCGTTATATAACGCGGTTTTACTCTTGTTAAGATACTCTACAAACTGCTTTATACCGCCTTCATAATGGAAGGTTTTGGTCAAAACTATCTTGTTACCTTCCTCATCAATCTCTCTCTTATCATTAAGATTGATCTTGAGTCCCTTTGTAAGAAAAGCAGTTTCTCTAAGTCTTGTTTTTAAAATATCATACTCATATACAGTGGTCTCAAATATAGTGGAATCAGGCTTAAAGTCTACTCTTGTTCCTGTTTTTTCAGGTTCACACTCGCCAACCAGTTTAAGGTCATACATGACCTTGCCTCTTTCATAGCGCTGCTTATATATATTTCCATCCTTATATACCTGTACCTCAAGCCATTCGGACAGAGCATTTACAACTGATGCACCTACACCATGCAAACCACCTGATACCTTGTATCCCCCACCACCGAATTTTCCACCGGCATGCAATATGGTAAATACTACTTCAACTGCAGGTTTTCCGGCCTTTGAATTGATTCCTATGGGAATACCTCTACCATTATCAATAACAGTTATTGAATTATCTTCATTTATAGTTACATCAATTTCGCTGCAGTATCCTGCAAGAGCTTCATCAACTGCATTATCAACTATCTCATATACAAGATGGTGAAGTCCTCTTGATGATGTACTTCCTATATACATACCCGGTCTTTTTCTTACTGCCTCAAGACCTTCAAGTATCTGTATCTGGTCTGCTCCATATTCCGTAATTTTTGTGTCTGCCATAAATGCCTTCCTTTACGAAGCTTCTTCAACGCTTCCTTTAGTAACTTTGAAAACTTTATTTATTTTAAATCTGTTATTAACAAATTCATCTAATCCCGTACAGGTTATTATTGTCTGTATATCACCTATACTGTTTAATAAGTAATTTTGCCTATTTGAATCAAGTTCAGACAAAACATCATCAAGTAATAAAACAGGCGTATCATTGGTTATTTTCTTTACCAGCTCTATTTCAGACAGCTTAAGTGATAAAGCTGCAGTTCTCTGCTGTCCCTGGGATCCATATTTTCTTATATCAATTTCAATGCCCTTATTATCCTCACTTTTAACCAAAAAAGATATATCGTCCCTGTGAGGTCCTACAGTAGTCTGTTTAAGCTTTATATCCTTATCCCTGCTGGCTGTAAGTATTTTTTCATAATCATTTATAATGACATCAGGCTCATACTTTATCCTCAAAATTTCTTTATTTCCGGAAAGATTGCAATGTATGTCCTGTATTATGTCATTAAGCTGACTGACAAACTGTTCTCTTCTTTCTATTATCTTACTTCCATAAGAAACAAGCTGAGCATCCCAGATGCTCAAGGTTTCTTTAAGTTCAGGATTAAAATAAAGGTTTTTAAGAAGATTATTTCTCTGATTTACTATCTTATTGTAGTTATTAAGATTATAAAGATAAAAACTGTCCAGCTGGCACAGTTCCCTATCAATAAATCTTCTTCTGTCTGAAGGTCCGTTTTTTATTATGCTAAGATCTTCAGGAGAAAAAAATACAACATTAAGAAGTCCAAGAAGTTCGGCTGCCTTTTTTATTTTTATTCCGTCAATTGCTATTCCCTTACTTTTTGAACTTCTAAGGTGCATATCGACTCTTGATTCAACACCGTCTTTTTCAAGATATGTTCTTATATGAGCTTCCTGTTTATCAAATCTTATTATTTCTTTATCTTTACTTAATTTATGAGACTTAGTGGTAGCCGATAAATAAATAGCCTCCAGTATATTGGTTTTACCCTGGGCATTATCACCGTAAAGTATATTTGTACCTTTATCAAAATTAATATTTAAAGATTCATAATTACGATAATCACTAAGTTCAAGTGATTTAATTATCATGATTAGCCTCTATTAAAATGGTATTACCGTCAAATTCAACAACATCTCCGCCATAAAGCTTTTTTCCACGCTGCAATTCAACTTTACCGTTAACATTTACCAATCCATCCTGTATAACAAATTTAGCGTCTACACCGGATTCAACAAAGCCCACTGCTTTCAAAGCCTGGCCTAATTTTATATATTCATCTCTTAATACTAATTTTTCTTCCATGCTACTAACCAACTGTATTAAAATTAACAGGCAAAACAAGATATATATATGTATTTTCGGCGTCTCTTATAAAACAGGGTGCTTTTGAATTCACAAGATATATATCTATCATTTCATCATCTATAACCTTAAGGGCATCAATAAGGAATTTAGGATTAAAGCCTATCATAAGATCATTGCCTTCCTTGCTTATGTCTATGTCTTCATCCATGGATCCTACTGTTGAATTTATCTTAAGTTCCATATTATTTTCAGTAATATTTACTATAATAGGCTTCTTATCACCCTCTTTTACAAGAAGAGTGGCTCTGTCTATACATGAAAGCAGCTCTTTTTTATTGATAGACACCTTTGTACCATAGCTATTATTGAGCATCTGATCTATCTTAAAATACTCGCCTTCAATAATACGTGAAATAACAGTAGTATTATCAAATTCGAAAACAACATGTTTCTCAGCTATATAAATAGCTACATCACTTTCATCACTGCCGCTTACTATCTTACTTACTTCATTAAGTGTTTTTCCAGGAATTATCACCTTATTGGCAGGATAATCATTTTTCATTGTTATATTTCTGATTGATATTCTATGTCCATCAAGGGCTACAACTCTCAGGTTATTACCATTAATTTCAAAATATTCACCTGTCATTGCCTTATTATTATCATTATCGGCAATTGAGAAAATGGTCTGTCTTACAACATCCTTAAGAGTAAACTGGGAAAGTATTATAGGATTACTTCTGTTTACATTAGGAAGATAAGAGAAATCCTCACCTGATTTACCAATGATAGTGAATTTTGATTTTTCACAGGTTATATATGTCATATAATCATCATCTGTATCTATATTTATAACAGAATCAGGCAGTCTTCTTACTATTTCAAGGAAAATCTTTGCATCAAGGGCAACTATTCCTTTTTCTATTATCTGACCTTCAATAATGGTTTCTATACCAAGCTCCATATCATTTGCTGTAAGTCTTATATCACCCTTTGTTGAATCAACAAGTATACATTCAAGTATTGACATTGTTGTTTTACTTGGAACAGCCTTCGATACTATTTGTAATCCATTAAGTAGATCAGCTTTCTGACATAATATTCTCATAGTCATTTTCCTTTCTGGCAGTGCATTAATATAATATATAAATTAATATTATTAATATTAATAAGGGTTAATAAGTGTATAACCCTTAAAAAGTGCAAATTTACGCATTTTTCTAAGATAATAAGTATGTGTATAAATTATTTTTATTATGCTAATAAAAGCTTAAATTTGTGAATTTATCTTATTCTTTATATTGTTGACCTTTATTTCAAATTCAGGATTTGAAGCCATTTCTTCCTTTATTTTTCTGTAACCGTGCATAACTGTTGTATGATCCTTACGATTAAGATATTTTGCTATATCATCATAGGTCATATCAATTATTACCCTGCAAAGATACATAAATATAAATCTTGCATTTGATAATTCCTGATTTCTTCTTGAGGATTTTATATCTTCAGGGCTCACATTACATTCCTTACATATGATATCAAGTATGTAATCAGGAGTTATTATATTGTTAACATTGTTATTTACAATATTTTTAAGAGCAATTTCAGCATCCTTAAGTGTTATGTCAGCAGCATTTTCTGTCCTGAAAAGGTTGATTATCTGATTAAATGCTCCTTCCAGCTCTCTTATATTAGATTTAACATTTTCAGCAATATATTTGATAATACTGTCATCAATGTTTTTATTATTATTTTCAGCTAACTGGCGAAGGATTGCCATTCTTGTTTCAAAGTCAGGAGCCTGTATATCCACTATAAGCCCCATTCCGAATCTTGTTTTTAACCTTTCTTCCAGAGTTTCCAGTTCTTTAGGCGGTTTATCAGAAGAAATTATTATCTGTTTACCGGCTAAATGCATCTCATTAAAGGTATTGAAAAATTCTTCCTGAGTACTTTCTTTTCCTATTATAAATTGTATATCATCTACCATCAGTACGTCGGCGTTTCTGTATTTATCTCTCATTTTTGAGATATTCGACTGACTTTTACTTCTGATAGATTCAATCACATCATTTGTAAAGGCTTCACTTGTTACATATATAACCTTTGTATCAGGCTTACTTTCCAAAACAAAATGGCCTATTGAATGCATAAGGTGTGTTTTTCCAAGCCCGGCTCCTCCGTAAATGTAGAGAGGATTAAATACTTCTCCGGGAGATTCTGCTACTGCAAGAGCAGCTGAATGAGCCATTTTGTTATTACTTCCTATTACAAATGTGTCAAATCTGTATTTTGGATTCAGATTAGCATTTTTATAATTGATGTTTGAAGAAAGACTATAATAATCATATTCTTCGTTAAAATCTGTATCTTTTTCAAGTATGAACTGGACATCATAGCTTCCATTGAACATTTCCGAAATGGTAACCTGAAAGTAAGATTTATATTTTGTATTTATGTAGTTTAATGCATGGGAATTCTCTGAAGGTATTATAATGCGTACGGTATTATCTACAACATCATAGAATTTAAGTGGCAGAATCCATGTTTCATAAGATACAGGGTTAAGATTGTATTCCACCTTAACATAGTCTTTAATTTCGTCCCATTTTTCCTTGATATCAGGCATTTTAAGCACCACTTTCAGAAAAAAACAAATAACCTCTTATATATTACTCTAAAACCCCTAAAAATTCAATTTTTAATTATTAGCCATGTAATCCACAAAAAAATTATGTTAATCTTAAAAAAAAGCCCTGAAAATGTGCATTTGTGTATAAAAATGTGGATAAGTGGATAATATTAAAAAATTAAATAAATGGCTTAAATATGGGATTTTATATTTATTTTTTTATTAAATCCACTATTTTATGCACAATTTATTCACAAAATGTGGATAAAAAATATCATTTATAAACTTATTCACATTTTTTTGTGGATAACTACATATTGTGGTGGATAAAATTTATTTGTAACAATATGTAGTCAGAACTTTTATTCGATTTAATTATTATGTAATTCTTGGCTTAAATAAGGGATTTATTTGACTTGACGTAATTTTGTTTTTCTAATATAATTCATACGATTGTTTCCTATATAGTAAAGGAGGTGTTAATTATGAAGATGACATTTCAGCCTAAGAAGAGACAGCGTTCAAAGGTTCATGGTTTCCGTGCAAGAATGAGTTCTCAGGGTGGAAGAAAGGTTTTAGCTTCCAGAAGAGCAAAAGGAAGAAAAAAATTATCAGCATAGGCCACATTTGTGGCCTTTATTTCTTCTTATAATAATATGAGAAAATAAAGGTATGCAATTTTCAACAAGTTTAAAAAGTAATAGAGATTTCAAATATGTTTATGGCAATGGTAAGGTAAAAGCCAATAAATATTTGGTTATGTATTTAATAGGAAATGATCTTGCCATTAATCGTATTGGAATATCTGTCAGTAAAAAAGTGGGTAATTCTGTTGTAAGACACAGGCTTACAAGACTTATCCGAGAAAGTTACAGACTATCGGAAAAGGTATTCAATAGTGGTTTGGATATGGTAGTCGTAGTTAAACCAAGCGCTAAAGAGTGTACATATAAGGAAATCGAAAGCGCATTATTACATCTGGCGAAGCTTCATGGAATATTAAATGAAGTTGATTAGAATTTATAATGAAGAAATTATTAATAGCTTTAATAAAGTTCTATCAGAAATTTTTATCTCCGTTAAAAAGCACAAAATGTCCTTATTATCCAACATGCTCCTGTTATGGACTTGAAGCAGTAGAGAAATACGGAGCACTTAAGGGTGGAAGGATGGCTGCTTGGAGAGTTTTAAGATGTAATCCTTTTTCTAAGGGAGGATATGATCCGGTTCCCTAAATTTACAGGAGAATTATATGTCAGATATGTTATTGACACAATATGATGGTGCAATACTCGGACCTATAGCAAAAGTACTGGGCTATTTAATGAATTTTATCTTTAATTGCCTGGTTAAGATCAATTTACCTTATGTAGGTCTTGCCATTATAATTTTTACTATTGTTATTTATATGCTGCTTTTACCTTTAACGATAAAACAGCAGAAGTTTTCAAAGTTATCTGCAAAGATGAATCCTGAACTTCAGGCTATAAGAGATAAATATGCCAATAAGAAGGACAATGATTCAATGATGGCTATGAATGCAGAAACACAGGAGGTTTATGCAAAGTATGGCGTATCTCCTTCCGGTTCATGTGTTCAAATGCTTATACAGATGCCGATTTTATTTGCACTTTACAGAGTTATATATGCAATACCGGCATATGTGCCTATAGTTAAGGATACTTTTACTGATCTTGTGGATAAGCTTTATCTTCAATATGAAAGTGCCGGTGAATTTTTAAGTGGATTAGCTAATTCAAATATTTTCAGTAAGCAGTTTACAAATGATCTTTATTTAGCTGGTGATAAAACCTACGTTACTAATACATTTATAGACTGTCTGAACAGAGCATCTACACAGGATTGGGCAGATCTTGCTTCTAAATTTCCTTCACTGACAGAAGAAATCACAAAAGCACAGTCACAGTTAGAGATTTACAATAATTTTCTTGGAATGAATATTGCCAATTCACCCAAGTTTATGTTCACCACAGCATACAGTAGTCATAATGTGTGGATGGCAATCGGTGCTATAGCTGTTCCTGTACTTGCTGCTTTTACCCAGTGGTTAAATACCAAGTTAATGCCTCAGGCTACCAACAATAAAGAAGTAGATCCTAATGATACTATGGCTCAGACAATGAAGAGCATGAATATAATGATGCCTCTTATGTCAGCTTTCTTCTGTTGGGCTCTTCCTTCAGGTATGGGTATTTACTGGATTGCCGGTGCTGTTATAAGATGTATTCAGCAGATTGCAATAAATAAGCACATTGATAAGATTGATTTCGATGCTGAAATCGAGAAAAATAAGGAAAAAGCAAAGGCAAAGGCTCAGAAAAAGAAAGATTATGTAGCAAATCTCAATGCCAAAGCCAATGTAAGTACAAGAAATGTGGAAAATAAGCCTTCAATGACACAGGAACAGAAAGATGAAGCTTATAAAAAGGCCACAGAAAGAAATAAAAATGCCAAACCCGGAAGTATAGCTGCAAAGGCTAATATGGTAAGGCAATATAATGAAAAAAATAATTGATAAGGGGTATTTGTCATGGATTTTAAAGAATTTAGTGCAAAAACGGTTGATGATGCCATAACAGAAGCATGCAAAAGTTTGGGTGTAACAAGTGATAAGCTTGAATATCAGGTAATTGAAGAGGGTTCAAACGGATTTTTAGGTATTGGTTCAAAGGATGCCGTGATCAAAGCTAAAACAAAGGAAGCTTCAGTTGAAGAAATTGCAAAGAAGTTTTTAGATGAAGTATTTACGGCTATGAAGATGACCGTTGTTGTAGATATTGATTATAATGCAGATGAGAAGGAAATGAATATTGATCTCTCCGGAGATGATATGGGTGTTCTCATAGGTAAGAGAGGACAGACTCTTGACTCAATCCAGTATCTTGCATCTTTGGTTGTTAATAAGGGCGCTGAGGAATATATAAGAGTTAAGGTGGATACCGAAAATTACAGACAAAGAAGACAGGATACCTTGGAAAACCTGGCAAAGAACATTGCTTTTAAGGTTAAAAGAACAAAAAGAAGCGTTTCTTTGGAGCCTATGAATCCATATGAGAGAAGAATAATTCATTCAGCTCTTCAAAATGACAAGTTTGTTACTACACATAGTGAAGGTGAAGAGCCGTTCAGACATGTGGTTGTTACAATGAAAAAGTAGTTGTTTAAAGAGGAGGATTTATTCCTCCTCTTTGATTATATTGATATGAAAAATTCAGATACTATAGCTGCCATAGCTACAGCTGCAAGTGAATCAGGTATAAGTATTATAAGAGTGAGTGGACCAGACTCACTTTCTATTGGTGACCGCATTTTTAAGAGCATTGATAATAAACGTGTTAGTGAATATAAGACTCATACTATTCATTATGGCTTCATTGTTGAGGGTGAAAATGTTGTTGATGAAGTTATACTGAGTATTATGAAGGCACCTAAAAGCTATACTACTGAAGATACCATAGAAATCAATTGTCATGGGGGTCTTCTTATAACTCAGAAAATACTTGGTATAGTTATTGCAAATGGTGCCAGAATTGCCATGCCTGGTGAATTTACCAAGAGAGCCTTTTTAAATGGACGTATTGATCTTACCAAGGCTGAAGCAATTATGGACATCATAAGTGCTGACAATGATTTTGCGCTCAAGACCGGTATCAGGCAGCTAAGAGGCGACCTTTATGAAGCTATCAGACAAATAAGAGCTGATATTATTCATGAGATTGCATTTATAGAGTCAGCTTTAGATGATCCTGAACATATCAGCCTTGATGGATATAATGATAGGCTTTTTTTAATTTTATCTGATATTTTAAACAGGATCAGTAAGCTTTCATCAAGCTATGATAATGGAAAAATTGTTAAGGATGGCATTTTAACTGTTATTGTAGGTAAACCAAATGCGGGAAAATCTTCATTTTTAAATATTTTACTTGGTGAAGATAAGGCAATAGTTACTGATATTGCTGGTACTACAAGAGATGCTTTGGAAGAAAATATAAAGATCAATAATATAAGTCTTAATATTGTTGATACAGCCGGTATTAGATTTACCTCAGATGAAGTCGAAAAAATTGGAGTTCATAAGGCAAAGCAGTATATAAATCAGGCTGATCTTGTCTTATATATGGTGGATGTTTCCACTGAAATAGATGAAAATGACAGGGAGATAATTAAGCTTCTTAAAGATAAAAAGGTAATTGTCCTCTTTAATAAATGTGATCTTGAAGCTAAGGTTACAAAAAAAGAGGTTATTGACGAATTAAAGCAAAATGGAGTTATATCTGAAAATGTTATTTCTCATATGATATCCGCAAAAGAACAGACAGGTATAGATGAATTTGAAGACATTATAGGAAAATTCGTTTTTGATAATGACCTAAGTGTAAACAGTGAACTTCTTATTACAAGTTTAAGACAAAAAGAGCAGCTTGATGTTGCATTTGAAAGTATAAACATGGTTATTAACAGCATAAATGATGGAATGCCTGAAGATTTTTATACTATAGATATGATGAATGCATATTCAGCACTTGGAAATATAATAGGCGAAGAAGTTAATGAAGATCTGGTAAATGAAATATTTGCCAAATTCTGCATGGGTAAATGATTATGAGCAGGATAAGAGAAAAAGTTGATGTTTGTATAGTTGGAGCCGGGCATGCCGGATGTGAGGCTGCACTTGCCTGCGCCAGACTTGGGCTGGAAACTGTTATTTTTACTGTCAGTGTGGACAGTATAGCACTCATGCCCTGTAATCCAAATGTTGGAGGAAGTTCAAAGGGTCATCTTGTGAGAGAAATAGATGCTTTGGGCGGACAAATGGGAAAGGTTATAGATGAGACCTTTATCCAGTCAAAAATGCTGAATATCTCGAAAGGACCTGCGGTTCATTCTTTACGTGCTCAGGCTGATAAAGCTGAATATTCCAGAGCTATGAGAAAAGTTTTGGAAAATCAGGACAGGCTTACCATCAAACAGGCTGAGGTTGTTGAATTATTAACAACAGAAGATATTGAACATCTTAACGAAAAAAATGAAGTTGAAGATTATGATAAATCCTCATCTAAAGTGATTATTGGCGGTGTAAAGATTTTCAGTGGTGCCATATATGAATGTAAGGCAGTAGTTCTTTGTACCGGAACATATTTAAGAGCAAGATGTCTTTGCGGCGAGGCCATAACATATACAGGTCCAAATGGTCTTCAGGCTGCCAATTATCTTCCGGATTCCATAAAGAAATTGGGAATCGAACTTAGGAGATTCAAAACAGGTACACCTGCGAGAATGGATAAGCGTTCAATTGATTTTTCCAAAATGACTGAACAGTTTGGTGATGAAAAGATAGTTCCTTTTTCTTTTTCAACCGATCCAGCTTCAATACAAAAAGAGCAGGCTTCCTGCTGGCTTACCTATACAAATGAAGAAACTCATAAGATCATAAGAAGCAATCTTGACAGATCTCCTATTTATGCCGGTGTTATTGAGGGTACCGGCCCGAGATATTGCCCTTCAATAGAAGATAAAGTTGTTAAATTTCCCGATAAGGATAAACATCAGGTTTTTATTGAACCTGAAGGTTTACATACAAATGAAATGTATGTTGGGGGCATGAGTTCTTCTTTGCCTGAAGATGTTCAGCTTGCTATGTACAGAACTGTTCCCGGTCTTGAGAATTGTAAGATTGTCAGAAATGCTTATGCGATTGAATATGATTGCATTGATGCCATGCAGCTTAAGTCCACTCTTGAATTTAAAAAGGTATCAGGACTTTTTGCAGGTGGACAGTTTAATGGCAGCAGCGGTTATGAAGAAGCAGCAGCCCAGGGATTAATGGCGGGCATAAATGCGGCACTCAAAGTTCTTGGCAGAGATCAGGTTATTATTGACAGATCTCAGGGTTACATAGGAGTTCTGATTGATGATCTTGTTACTAAGGAAAGTTTTGAACCCTATCGTATGATGACATCCAGGGCTGAGTATAGATTACTGCTTAGACAGGATAATGCAGACCTTAGACTCAGAAAAATTGGTTATGATATAGGATTAGTATCGAAAGAGGATTATGAAAAGCTTCTGCTGAAGCAAAAGCTTATACAGGAAGAAGTTGAAAGACTTCATAATACTACCGTGGGGGCTAATGACAGGATAAATAATTTTCTTATTTCCTGTGGCAGTTCTCCTCTTAAAACCGGCAGTACTCTTGCTGATATTTTATGCAGACCGGAAATTGATTATTATAAGATGGAAGCCATAGATACCTATCGTAAGCCTTTACCTGAAGAGGTTATTGAACAGGTTTTGATAGAAATTAAATACGAAGGATATATAGCCAGACAGATTCATCAGGTTGAACAGTTCAAAAAAATGGAAAATAAGCTTATACCTTCTGATATAGATTATGATGATATTAACAGTTTAAGAAAAGAAGCAAGACAAAAACTAAAAGATTTTAATCCTGCCAGTGTTGGACAGGCTTCCAGAATTTCAGGTGTCTCACCTGCTGATATTTCTGTCCTTTTAGTATATTTGTCTTCAAAATATCCAAGAAATAATGAATAATACTCAATATATTATTGAAAGATTTAACAAATTCGGATTTGAAATTTCCGATTTGCAGGCTGATAAATTCAATCGTTATTATGAAATGCTGGTTGAATGGAATGCAAAAATGAACCTTACTGCTATTACTGATTTTAAAGATGTAGTAGATAAGCATTTTATAGACAGTCTTTGTATTAAAAGAGTTCTTGATGATAATTTGGATTTCAGCCTGATCGATGTAGGTACAGGTGGAGGATTTCCGGGAATTCCGATTAAGATACTGTTTTCTGACACACGTGTCACTTTATTAGATTCTCTTCAAAAAAGGATCAATTTTCTTGATGCAGTTATTGATGAATTAGAACTATCTGATATATATACTATCCATGGCAGAGCTGAGGATTTTGGTCGTGATCCTGAATATAGAGAAAAGTATGACATATGTGTTTCAAGAGCTGTTGCTAATCTCAGTACGCTTTCTGAATTTTGTCTTCCCTTTGTGAAAGTAAATGGCAGCTTTATTTCTTACAAATCCGAGAAAACCGAGGAGGAATTGATCCAGGCTAAATCTGCAATCAATAAACTTGGGGGAAAAGTCAGAATTACTGAGGAATTTTCAATAGATAATAATAAGCGTACTCTGATAGTTATTGATAAAGTAACTGCTACCGATAATTTTTTTCCGAGAAAAGCCGGTGTCCCATTAAAGAAACCGCTTAAGTAGTATTATGAATAATAATGATATTGAAACAATAATATATGGGATTGATAAGGAAAGAGAAAGAATAGCAAAGGATCTTCATGATTCTTCTCTTCAAAATATTGTCCACCTGATACATAAAATCGATATTGCACAGATATATTTGGATCGTGGTGATAATGAATCAGTCAGAATTCAGCTTGATGAAGTTAATGATGGTCTGAAAAATATTGTTGATAATATAAGATCAGTTATTTATGACCTTAAGCCTATGTCATTTTGTGATGTTGGTTTTAAGCCTGCATTGGAACAATATATCAATAGATTAAAATTTGAAACAGATATTGAGTTTGTTTACTCAATAGAAGATATAAAATTTGATGATAATATTCTAGTCTGTATTTTCAGGGTAATACAGGAATGTCTTATTAATGTGATTAAACATTCTGAGGCAGACAGATGCACTATTAATATACATACTCAAAATGGCATTTTAAATATTCAAATAACTGACAATGGTAAAGGCTATGATGTGGATAGTATAGATAGCCTTAATCATTTTGGTATTTCTTTTGCAAAAGAGAGAATTAATAGTATTGGAGGTAAGATGGATATTTTATCTTCAGATGAAGGAACCGAATATAATATTGTAATTTAAACAGGGGAATGCAATGATCAATGTTATGCTGGTGGATGATCACCGACTTATAAGAGAAAGTATGAAGCAGCTTCTTGAAATGGAGGGGGATATTAAAGTTACCTGTGAAGCTGAAGATGGTAATGAATGTCTCAAACTAATCAATGAATATCCAATTGATATTATACTGCTTGATATTAATATGCCTAACAAAAATGGTATAGAGACTCTTTCGGAAATTCGTAATAAAAAATATCCTGTTAAGGTCCTTATGCTCACTATGCATAATGAAATTGAATATTTAGTTAAAGCTACTGATATAGGTGTTGACGGATATATTTTAAAGGAAGCCGGATACCGTGAATTAAAAGAGGCAATAGAAAATATTTACAGAGGTGAAAATTATATTCAGACTGATTTAATTCCCTTGCTAAACAATTATCTTATTAATAAAGATACAGATCTTGATAAGATAGAATCTCTGACAAAAAGGGAGCTGGAGGTTCTTAAAGAAATTGCCAGGGGTGGTTTCAACAAGGATATAGCAGCTAAGCTAAATATAAGTGAAAGAACGATTAAAAATCACATTTCAAATATTTTTAAGAAAATTGGAGTTAATGATAGGACTCAGGCCGCTGTTTTTGCTATAAAAAATAATCTTATTTCCATAAAATAAATGTTTCACGTGAAACATTTATTTACATAGTAAAATTTAAAACAAAATATTGTTTCACGTGAAACATAAAACCCCAAGATTTAGATTTTAAATCGTGAAACATCAAAAAATAGTATTCTGTGAAACAATTTATAAGCTTTAGCGCTATAGATAAAGCAAGGATTTAGTGATATAATCACTTACGGACAAAAAGACTGGAGAAAATGAATGAGTAAAATAATAGCAATAGCTAATCAAAAAGGCGGAGTAGGAAAAACAACCACTTCAATTAATCTGTCAGCAGCACTTGCTGAACAGGGCAAAAAGGTTTTGGTAATAGACCTTGATCCCCAGGGAAATACCACCAGTGGACTTGGTGTAGATAAAAATAATCTTGAAAATACAGTATATGAACTGATTTTGGGAGAATGTTCCATAAAAGAATGTATCCTGAAAAATGTACTTGATAATGTATCAGTTGTTCCGGCAAATGTTAATCTTGCTGCAGCCGAGATTGAATTAATAGGTGTAGATAAAAAAGAGTTTATCTTAAAAAAGGAAATAGAGTGGATTGATGGAGAATATGATTATATAATGATCGACTGTCCTCCCTCTTTGAATATGCTGACTATAAATGCTATGACTACGGCCAACTCAGTTCTGGTTCCTATACAGTGTGAATTTTATGCATTGGAAGGATTGAGCCAGCTTATACATACAGTAAATCTGGTTAAAGAAAGATTGAATCCACCACTTTCAATGGAAGGTGTTGTATTTACAATGTATGATTCGAGGACCAATTTAAGCCAGCAGGTTGTGGAAAATGTAAAGGATAACTTTCATCAAAAAGTTTTTGAAACATTAATACCGAGAAATATAAGACTGGCTGAGGCTCCAAGTTATGGTATGCCTATAACAGTATATGATTCAAAGAGTTCTGGTGCAGAGAGTTATAGAAATCTTGCACAGGAACTTATTAAAGGAGAAAAGTAATGGCATCGAAAAAAGGCGGACTGGGTAAAGGATTGGATAGTCTTATACCTGTAAATGTATTGGATACAAAAGAAAATACTCAATCTGTTGAGAAGTCTCAAACACCGGATACAGTTGTAGATATAGAAAAAGTATATCCCAACAGAGAACAGCCGAGAAAACAATTTGATGAAGATGCTCTTCTTGAGTTAGCAGATTCAATAAAACAGGTTGGACTTCTTCAGCCAATACTTGTACAGGATAGAGACAGCTATTATGAAATAATTGCAGGTGAGAGAAGATGGAGAGCGTGTATGCTTGCCGGACTTAAGGAAGTACCTGTAATTATACGTAAATTCACAGAACAGGAAATAGTGGAGATATCCATTATTGAGAATATCCAGAGAGAGGATCTCAATCCCATAGAAGAAGCTATGGCATATAAGAGATTGCTCGATGAGTTTAATTTGAAACAGGATGAAGTAGCTGAAAAGGTTTCAAAAAACAGAACTACTATAACCAATTCAATCCGTCTGCTTAAACTGTGTGAAGATGTAAGACAGATGGTGATTGACAAAAAGCTCAGTACAGGACATGCAAGAGCTATATTATCAATA
>R03__coassemble_76_pt1 | contig 60151 bp, 47 predicted proteins | sample R03__metabat2_low_PE_031 | metagenome-assembled genome bin R03
AAGGCATATTCCACAGGATAGCCCTCGGGGATAAAGTTGATGGAAATGACCACAGGGGACTTCTCATCTATGTAGGCCCTGACCTTATCAGCCTCGGCAAAGACTCTCTTGCCGGGTCCAAGCAGGAGTATATCCCTGCCGGTCAGCTTTTCACTAAGTGCTCGGTAGTCCGCAGTGTCCTCGCATTCCCTGTTCTGGTACTGCACGTACAGGCTCTCTATATAGTCCGCATCATAGAGCAGTTTTTTATCTCCCTCCAGGCGGCCCAGTATATGATTGATAGAACTCATGGACAGCTTCTTTTTGTCCATAAGATAGGTCACATAGTTGGGGTGACAGTCATTGGAAGCTGACACGAAAAATTTAAGATTATAGCCCCAGGGTATCTGTCTGTAGATATCCATAATGGTCACGTCTATGGCCTCCAACATCTGGTTCACATGGTAATGCCTGTCCAGGTGGGTATTCATGTAGTTGGCCAGCAGTTCAATGGGGGCATTGCCTGCGCTCTTGCCCATGCCGTAGAGAGTACCGTCCACCAGAATGGGACGTCTGTCGTCTGCAGATTCAATGAGCTCCACACAGTTGGCAAAGGCCAGCTGGAAATTATTATGGGCATGATAGCCCAGTCTTATGTGATTATTCAGGTGTACATTTGCAAAATTATAGTAGTGTAAAAGGGTCTCCTTGTGCAGCAGACCGTAGGTGTCCACCAGGGAAAAGGCGTAGGGGTCCAGCTCATTTACCAGATCAATGAGTTCTTCCAGTTCCTCGTCATTGTAGCTGGTAATGGATACCGCCTGGGTAAATACCTTATAGCCAAGGGCCTTGACCTGCTTCATGAAATCTATGGCTTCATGCATCTTCTGTTTCTTGAAGATGACTCTGATGCCGTCCAAGATGGATTCCTCAGCCGGTGCAATATAGGAAATATCACAGGTACCGTAGTCGATCATGCCCACCACCTGTGAATTTTTCTTATCCATCCTCGCAAGGATCCTGTCCATGGCAGCACTGCCCGGGGTAATGCTCCTGTCCATATCAAAGGGCCTTCTGTCATCCAGGAAACCCACCTCTATGTAGTCCACCTCGGAGCTTACCAGTCTCTCAAAGAGATTCACTATATTGTCATGTCCGAAATTCCAGTCATTGACGTATCCCCCGTCTCTCAGGGTACAGTCAAGCAATTCCACCTTTTTCATCAGTTCACCTATTATTTCTTAGAGTACTCTATGAGCCTCTTAATGATATAGTCGGCACCTACCCTGGCACTCTTGCCCACATTATACAGGTACTGCTCTCTTACCAGCTTCAGGCTCTCGGGAGCATATATTTCCTCGGTAAAGAGTCTGTCCACCACTTCACCTATATTATCAAGATCATCAGTCTCCACGGATATGCCCACCTTGTCCCTGATCTCGATATCGAAGGGCACTATGTCGATCTCCTTATAATCCGGATTCATGATCTTCATGGGTGTGTTGATAAACAGAGTAGGCTTCAAAGTGGTAAAGGAATACTCATAGGCGATTCCCGACCAGTCCGTTACCAGCACGTCTGCATTGAATACGGTACTGTTGGATGAGAAATCCATCTGCAGTTCAAAGTCCGAATGATCCTTATATTTTTCCTGCAGATCAAGCAGTCTGGCCTTGCAGTGTCTTACATACTGGGGATGGGGTCTGACAATGACCTTGTAACCATTGCCCAGCATACCGTCCAGCATCTGTTCCACACAGGAATCCAGGATATTGCCCTCCTGCCATGAGGGTGCTATAAGCACGGTCTTTTCATCAGATACATGCTCGCCTGCCTCATAGTTTGCGATCATGTTGTCAATAAGATTGTAGCCGTATTCCACGATGGTCTTCTCTTTGAGTCCGTAGACCTCCTCCATCTTGCGCATCTCAAGCTTCATAAGCTCATTGGTGGCAAAGATGGTATCGAAATTGTCCAGGGCATGCTTGCGCAGGGTCAGATTGGCACTGGCTACGGCGTGATCCATATAGATATATTCTATGTCCTTTCTGACTATGGAACGCTTGACCTGATAATTCTGCAGATCCGGCATGGTCATGACCACTATGTCTGCATCCATCTCCATGCTCAGCATGATGAACTTGTTGCTGCTGATGTAATAGGTCTTAAAGTTGTCACTTGTAAGCTTAAATATCTCATCCTCAGGATCACTGGTGATATAGTGGATCACTATGTCGGTCTTCTTAAGGATAGTCTCGATGACATCCTTGTAATATTTGTAGAATCCGTTCTTCTCCGAATAAAATACCAACTGCTTGGCAGGATATTTCTTAAAGGCCTTGTAATCCGCCTTTTCCCTGGCCTTGTATTCCTGATTTTCCTCTGTATCGGCAATGGCCTCTGTGGCTTTGGCCAGTTCCTTACGGCTTTCCTCCAGGTCCTCATAATCAATATATTTCTTTGGATTGATGCAGACATTTAAGATATACATCTGGGCTGTGCTCATAAGGTTGCTCAGTATCCAGTAAAAGCCCACTCCCGCGGGTACGAAAAGTCCCAGATAGAGTGACAGTGCCACGGATATTCCTAAGGTTGTATACTGGTTGACCTTGCCCTGCTCTGACTGCAGTACATTTGACTTATTCTGACAGAAGCACATAAACCAGGCTGACAGTGCTGCCAGTATGGGCATGAGTAAGGAGCTGCCCTTGGCCTCCCAGGGTACCAGCCCCAGGTCAAAGCCCAGGAAATGTAAGTTAATGCTGCAGGCCTGTGATATCTGCTCACTTAAGTCAGGCAAAAGAGCCTTAAAGCTTTCCAGATTGGCTGCATCGGATATGTAGCTGACCAACTGCACCTGGAGGGATCCCGATTCGGGATTTGCCCCTGACAAGGTGACATATGCGTCAGTCATTTGGGCTATAATGCCGCTGTCCATTCTGAGCAGCTGATGCAGGGGTTCATATATGGCATTTACCACGCCCATGAGTATTACCAGCTGCAGTATGACCGGTATCAGATCCACCAGGGGATGATAATTTTCTTTTTTGTAGAGCTTGACCTGCTCCTCATCGATCAGATCCCTGTTGCCCATGCATCTGGCCTTGATACGGTTGATCTCGGGATACATCTTTACCATTTTGATGGAATTCTTCTGCACCATAATGGATATGGGCAGCATGACCACCTTGGTAAGCAGTGTAAACAATATGATAGTCCAGCCGTAATCATGCACCAGCAAATAACACCAGTACATGATAATGCCGAAGAAGTCTCCTATATATTTCATTTTATCTTTCCTTTTCTACCATCTGCTGACCACAAATACCACTACTGCAAACCATACCCACAAAAATCCGATCTGCAGTATGGCAAAGCCATGCATCAGCTTATTTTCTTCTTTCTCGCTAATATCCTCAGTCACCTTTACCCTGTAATGATACAGCACGACCAGGCCTATGGCACAGGCCAGACAGATTGCCGTGATTATATTGGTATAAGCGGGCAGTCCCAGATTGTTAAGATATCTGTATACCCCGGGGCCGTTCTCGGAGTCATGTCCCTCGGGAAGCAGTCCCTTAAGCAGCAGGAAATCCAAATTGCCCGGGCCACCGTACACCCAGCCTGTATCAAGCACATACATCAGGAACATGAGCATGGTAAAGCCGTATTGCAGCAGCATACCTGTCCTGATGCACTCGGGCTTCATGAATATCATGAGCATAAGGAAGGGGTAGAGCACCACGATCCAGTAGGGTGAGGGGCTGGCCATGGTGAAAAATATGAGCCAGGCCACTGCTGCCGCATATATATAGTTGTACCTTAAATTCTTAATATCATCCTTGCGCTGTACATAGCACCAGATGCACAAAAGCACCATGAGCAGTACCAGCAGGGAAGCACTGTAACCCTTGCGGATGGCAGGAAATTCAAAGTAAAGCGCCTTATTGAAGAAATGGTCCATAAAGCCATTGATGACCTCATCCTGGCTCTTGCTTACCGTATCCGCAGCCTCAGTCACCGTCTGGACTGTCTCAGCAGCCTTGGCCTGGACCTGGCTTATAACTGCATTAGAGGCTGTGAGCACCCCATTTAATTTGGATACCAGCTTGTACCACAGATTCTCCACAGGATAGACTGCTATCACTATGAGGGCATCCAGGGCACATCTTAAGATACGCTTTTCCATGATAAGCAGCATGGGAATAAAAGCAAATACGGTTATCACCTTGCAGGAGGTAGCCAGGGCCATAAACAGTATAAAGCCCTTCTTATCTTCTCTTAAAGCTGCCTCAAGACCTATTAACATCAGATAGGTATACATTATATCCGTCTGGCTGATATGAAATACAGGCAGGGCTACAAGTACTGAGGATGACAGTATCAAAAGCATCCATTTGATGCGCTCGGTCTTCATCTCAAGCAGCTTGCCTATACGGATCATCTCCTGCATACAGAGTGTGAGCAATACAGGTGCTAAGAGCTTGAACCACATTACCAGCCAGGGTTCCTCGCTGGTCAGCTTGTGGAACTGATTGATAACACTCATGGGCAGCACCCAGATCTCGGTTACGATCTGATGCACCAGTCCATAGGCGAAATAATTATTGCCCAATCCCTCTATACTGACTCCCTTTATCAGATAATCATCCATCTGGAAGGCCGTCAGCATAATGGTAAAGTTATCCCCATAGAACAGGCACGTGAAGATAATCAGCAGTACTACTGCCAGGGCTATCCATTCCACGGCATTTGGCCTATCCGTTACCAGATCCTCTGATATTTTCTTACAGGCTCCCTTTATGTCGGGCTTTTTGATATTCAGTTTCTTTGTATTTTCAGCATTTTGGGACATTTTATTTCTTCCTGTGTACCTGGTTGTCGCTGACTTCATATACTATATCGCAGTTTTCTATGGTGCTGAGTCTGTGGGCTATGATGATCATGGTCTTCTTGCCGCTCAGGCTGTCTATGGCCTCCATGACAGCTGTCTCCGTCTCTGTATCCAGGGCGGAAGTAGCCTCGTCCAGTACCAGTATCTCAGGGTCCGAATACAGGGCCCTGGCTATACCTATACGCTGTCTCTGGCCGCCTGAGAGACGCACGCCTCTCTCGCCTATTTCCGTATCCAGCCCCTCAGGCAGGGTGGCTACGAAATCCGACAGCTGGGCTTCCTTAAGCACCTCTTCGATGCGTTCGTTATCTATATCCTTATCCTCGATACCGTAGGCTATATTTCTCCTGATGGTATCATCCACCAGAAAGATGGCCTGGGGAATATATCCCAGCTTATCCTTCCATTCACCGGCCTCTGTGTTGATGGCACGGCCGTCAATGGTGATCTGTCCCTTCTGGGGAAAGATAATGCCCAGGATAATATCAGCCAGGGTAGTCTTGCCGGCTCCCGAGGGCCCGATAAAGGCCACGGATTTATTCTTGGGAATGTCTAAGGATACTCCCTTAAGTACATCATCCTCTGAGGTGGGATATCTGAAAAATACATCCTTAACTGCCAGGTTGTTCTTAAAATCTATATCATGCTCATGTACATCCACATGGCCTTCCTCCTCCAGCTTCTCCACCAGCTTAAGATCCCTGTAGATGGCATCCACGCTGACCTTGTTGAACATGATCCTGCTTAAGTATCCGCTGATACGGTTGAAGGAAGGCAGAAGTCTGTAGGCAGCCACGGCAAATACCGACATGGTACCCACAAAATATACGCTGTCCACACCGCGCAGAAGCTTGATCATGACCACTATGAGCAGGGCCGATATGACTACGGTCTCCATGGCGGGCTTTGACAGATAAGACAATGTCTGGTAGCCGCAGTGATTTACTGCAAAGGAAGCATATTCCGCATCGAATTTGTTTAAGAAATACTGCTCCTTTCTGGCTATCTTGGTCTCCTTGATGCCTCCGAAGGACTGCAGCAGCCACTTGGTCTGTCCCTGACGGTTGCCCCTGACTATCTCGCCCTGCACCTTGATCTTCTTCTTGATGACCTTGAAAAAGAGCAGGAAGAAAAGAGCCAGTATGACTACCACACCTATACTGATGGATTTGTCAGTCACAAACAGATAACCGGCCAGCAGCATGCACACTATGCCCTCTACTATGAGCTGCATCAGACATAAGACCACATCATAGAACTGGACCACGTCCGTACTGATATTCTGTACCAGGTCCGCACTGTTGTGGTCTAAGAAAAAGGAATAGGGCTGGGACAGATAGCAGTTAAGCAGTCTGTAGGCCAGCCTTCTCTGGTTGCTGTAGGTGAATTTGTAGATTGAGAAATTCATAAAGATCAGATACGCATTCTTTATGATATATATAAGTATCAGAGCCGCTGCCATCAGGGCTAAGAACATGGTAGTGTCATCCAGTCCCAGGGCGGTGTATATATACATAAGGTATTCATTCTTGTACAGGCTCTCCGGCGATATGGCCATGGTCACAAAGGGCAGTATGGCCGTAACTCCCAACAGTTCAAAGAGAGCTCCTATGACTATGGCAATGCACAGCCACACAGCCTTCCTCTTCTGCTTTGGATCAAATACATATATTATTTTTTTAAGCTGGTCTGTATATTTTTTCATGCTTTCTTATATCTCAGTAAATAAGCCTTGGGGAAATGCCCGAAGAATTTCATGCCAATCCTTCTTTTAAGGCTCCAGTCAAAGTCCTTTGACTCCTCATATTTATTCCAGTATTTTGTCTTAAGTTCCTTTATCAGCTCCCTGTGGTCACCCTCAAGAGTCCTTATATCCACAATGTTGAGCAGTATCTTATACAGGTATTTGAAGCTGTCCTTCTCATAATATTCCTTAAGGCCGTGGGCCTTATAGAAATCCATCCTTATCTCAAGGGCACGAAGCATGTCCAGATGTTTCAGGCTGTAGCCTCCGCCCATAGTACTTTCTTCGTTATCGATCCTGTAATTGTAAAGTATCCTGTCTGTGCTGACTACCAGTGCGGCCCTGTACAGCACCTGGGCGCATATGGCCTCATCCTCGTGGATGATTCCCTTTTCATAACGCAGACCCTCAAATATACTGCCTCTGTACAGCTTGTTCCAGGGCACCACATAATCCACATACTCAGCAGTATATATCCTGCCGATGGCCTCAATACCCGTCTCGCTCCTTATGCTCTCTGTTTCAGGCTGCAGCCCCACCTGAGAGCCGCTGTTCTTAAAATAAGCACACCTTACTATGTCCGCATTTTCCCTGACTGCCAGGGCATACAGCTCCTCCAGATAGGTATTTTCCAGCCAGTCATCGGAGTCCACAAAGCAGATATATTCTCCCCTGCAGCGGTCCAGGCCAAAGTTTCTCGCATCAGACTGGCCGCCGTTTTCCTTATGATACAGGGTAAATCTCTCATCCCCGGCCGTCAGCTCCCCTGCCAGCCTGAAGCTGTCATCTGTCGAGCCGTCATCTATTAGCAGCACCTCGTAGTCCCAAAAGGTCTGGGCCTTTATACTCTCTATGCACTGCTGCAGATATTTCTCCACATTGTATATGGGCACTATCACCGATATCTTTGGCATACACTTTTCCATACTCAAAACAAAATCTATTTATTATAGCACATTTTACTGATATTTTCATTTTACTCGGTTTCAACCGACTCGGTTACGACCGAGTAAAATTTACTATTTCTTAAGCAGCAGATATTTGATCTTGTCCTTGCGGCCCAGGCCTTCAAAGGACATTCTTTTGACAAAGCCTCGGGGATCCTTATCATAGGGCCTGTTGCCCTTTGAAAAGATATGGGCAATGAAGTCATTCATTTTATCCATTTCCTTGGGGTCATAGGCCTCCGCCATGGGATTGGTGCGCAGCATCTTAAGATAGGCAGCATCGTCCTTATCCAGTTCCATTACCCTCTGCACCAGCTCCTCCAGGCGCTCCTCATAGCCATTGGCATTGATAAAGGCTTCCTCGTTAAAGTCCGCAGTCACACTTGGATTTCCCCAGTATATGGGTACGGAATGGGCCACTAAGGGATCCAGCATTTTTTCCGTGGTATAACCGTCCATGTCGCAGTTTTCAAAGGCTATGGTAAATTTGTAATCGGCTAAGAATCTCAGTTTGCCCCCCTGCCAGTCACCGTCTCTGGGGGTCAGCACCTCACTGTCCATGTTGTGCAGCACCCTGCCGGGGCAGTCCACCTGCTTATATTCCATAAGCTTCCTTGCAAAGTCCTGTCTGAGCCTTGTGGCCCAGCCGTCCTTGGCATTTGAATATACGAAATTGCAGAATTTCCTATTGAGAGCCTGCTCATCCGTGAGCTCACAGGGCGAATAGCCCTGCTCGTTGAAAAGCCACACCGGCCGCCTGCAGTACCTGTCCCCGAAGGTCATATTGTCAAAGGCTATGGCATAGTCACACTCGGTAAAATCAGGGGTTATTGCCTCGCCGGTGTAGAATATCTTCACGCATTTCTTATTCATATAAGCATGATGATCGGTGCCAAAGCAGGAATATATGAGGAAATCCGGCTCCTCGCTGATCTCATAACCGCCGAAGCGCTCCTTTATTACAGCAGCAAAGATGTTGTCATCCTGATCAAAGCCCCTGTACATGTCACAATATTTAACCTTTATGATCTGTGTCCCCTCAGCCATATCTTCCTCTTTTCTTTATTTTGCAGCCATGCATTTTGCATACAGTTTTCTTCCCATCATAAACAGGGTAAATCTTTTCAGGGAATAGACTCCGGGCTTATGCTTCATTTTGCCCTTTGCCTCACGTATATGCCCTTCCATGTCCCCGCAGTCACGCTCATAGGCCCTAAGGAAATCCTTTAATCCCTCCCTGTCATGGATAAATCTTAAGCAGCTGTCGAAGGCATACATACAATGGGTTATATACAGTCCGTAATGCAGGCTGTCTGATATATATTCATCCTCTATACCCCGGGCCATGGCATATTCATATACCCTCTCTATGGCCCTGGGTGCTTCAAAGCGACGCATATCGTAGGTATTGGCCGCACTGCCCGCTCTTTTCACATAGCTGTACAGCACCTTATCTATGGCCACAGCATCAAAGGAATCTATGATGCATTTATAGAAAAATTCCACATCCTCGCAGATGGCACAGCCCACTGTAAAATATATATTGTTTTCCTTTATGACCTCTCTTTTGACCGCAAAGGAGCCTATACGCATGCGGTCACGGTTCTTAAGCAGAGCCGCTAACAGCTGCTCCCCCGTATACTCAGGTAAACTCAAATGCTCCTGGGATATCTTCGCAGTCTTTGCATCCCCGGCTGTCTTTCCATCCGCAGCTCCCAGGCTGTCAGGGACAGTCTCGTATATCCACAGTAGCATATCCGGCCGGCCTGTCTCATCAAGGGCCCTTTTTATTGCTCCTGCAAGGTCTTCATGCACCCGGTCATCTGCGTCTGCAAATACAAGATAATCGCCGCACGCTGCATCAATCCCCAGATTTCTGGCCGCACTGACTCCGGCATTTTCCTGGGAAAGCACTTTGATCTCCACATCTTTATGCTTCCCGGCGTAATCCTCCAGCACCTTGCCCGTGCCGTCCTTTGAGCCATCATCCACAATAATGATCTCGCAGTCACTTAAATCATTTGCAAGCAAAGAATCCAAGGTCTTCTCTATATAATTTTCCAGATTATAAACAGGTATGATAAATGATATCTTCATAGTTTTATTTCATTTCCAATGCCCGGTCACTGCTCCGCAACAAGCTTATCCGACTCCCGGGCTTTTGCACCCTCAGGCAGAATATAGGCGGTGATTTCCTTGGAATAGGAATCCTGCCCCATGTTCTTGGACCACCTGTAGAAATTAAACTTTCTGTCTCCCTCATGGGCAACTACTATGTCCTCAGCCGCCATATTCTCTCCTGCATCAAGGCAGTTTAAGAAGATCTGCTGTATGTCCTCATAGGAGACGATTTTGTCACTTACGGCAAAGTCATGGCTCTCCCCCGCACCCTTGACCATAAGCAGGGGGCACTGACGTGAATCAATGTAACCATGGTCTGCCATGATGATAATGGTGGAATCCTCGTATACCCCTATCTCCTTAAGCCTGTCAGTGAAGGCCTTAATAAGCACCGTCATGCCCCTGGCCTCGTCCTCTATGGTAAGCTCGCTGCTTGTCTGGGTAAAATTCTCATCTATATTGAAATCAGGGTGCGTGCCGTCCAGGTGGTAGAACCTGAAGCATTTTTCCTCTCCCTTAGCCTCCATATACTCAAGACTGTCGTAGAAGGCAAAATTGGAATCATCGCTTATCTCATAGTCATCCTCCGAGCATCTTAAGTCATTTTTCATATCCTCCGAATAGAATACAAAATACTGCTTAAAGGGCTGGGGCAAATATCTGAAGGCCACCAACTTATACATATAGACAGCCAGTGCCTTGTGGGAGCTGACCGTGATGTGGGTCTTCTTGAAATTGTCTATTGTCCCGGCGACCTCCCCCTGGGGGAGCATGCTGCCGGTATATATTCCGATACTCCAGTCATCAGAACTTAGCGCATTCAAAAGAGGCGATTCCTCATAGGAAGCATTCAGATACTCGCCATAGGTGACACTATTGTCATAAGCGACGCCTGTCAGTATCTGGGGCAGGGCCAGATCGGTCCAGGAAAACATACCCAGGGTATCCGGATAATAGGTAAAGTCAGCCAGTCTCTCCCTGTACAGATCCCCCTGCTCGGATTCCAGTATTTCGCTCATGGCCTGGGAATCAAAGGTATCCAGCAAAAGTACGATCACATTTTCATCTTCTGACAGTTCATATTCGCAGTCAGTGGTGCTGACATATTCATCCTCTGTGGTAAAGCCGCCGTTTCTGACGGCCAGGGTGGTCAGGGTAAATATCTGTATCAGCATAAGATATATGGAAATGGTCCTTACAAGCTTCTGATATTTTTCACTCTTAAGCTTATAGGCGGCAAAAAGCATCAGTGCCCACACACCCAAGAAGGTGACCTGGGTCACGATCCCCTGCAGCTTATACTGACTAAAATCCATGCTGCTGCCGTCCAGGACACCGTAATCAAATACAACAAAATTACCCTGGATGTACAGGGTAACCATAAGCCCGCTCACAAGGGCAAATATGACATTATAGGCCTTGATGCCAAGCTTAAGGATAAGCAGTGCCACAAGGCTTATGAATACAGTACCCGCGATCGTAAGCAGTATCCCAAAGGGCACTATCTCCATGGCCTCAAAGAAGAAATAATCCCTCTGACTGAAATAAAATTCCAAGGGCGCAAAGAAAAAGAGCATGAAGGAAAATTCCAATGCCAGAAATATGATATTTTTAATATTTGCCTTGTTCATCTTGCTCCCTTGTGTCCAAGTACCACGGCCACGGTCTTGAATAATATCTTGATATCCAGACTCAGAGACCAGTTGTCTATATATTCCAGATCCAGTGCCACCACCTCATCAAAATCCGTAATGTCACTGCGTCCGCTGACCTGCCACATTCCCGTAAGTCCGGGCTTCATGGACAGTCTTCTCTTATAATGGGGATCATACTGCTCATACTCATCCACTGTGGGTGGTCTGGTCCCCACCAGACTCATATCACCCATAAGTATATTGAAAAACTGGGGGAATTCATCCAGGCTTGTCTTTCTCAAAAAGGCTCCCACCCTGGTAATACGGGGGTCTGATTCCATTTTAAACATCAGCCCCTCCATTTCATTGTTTCCGGCCAGCTGGGCCTTCCTTGCCTCAGCATCCTTTACCATGGAACGGAATTTGAAAATATGGAAAATACGGCCGTTACGGCCCACTCTTTTTTGCCTGAAAAATACAGGTCCCGGATTGTCTATCTCAATGGCCAGGGCTATAAAGGGAGTCATAACCAGTGTGAGCAGTGAGCCCACAAGCCCTCCCGCAATGTCAAGCAGGCGCTTGATCATCCTCTTATTGTAGTCCACACTGTTGATGCTGTAGCTGATGACCGTATACCCCCCGAGGGTATCAAGACTGCCGTTCTGTGCATAGAGATTGGTAAGATCCAGAGCGTAATTACATACGACACCCATGGTCTCAAAATATTTCATGCAGTCCACCAGCTCATCCCTTGTAAGACCCGGCAGATATATAAAGGCCTCATCTATGGGCATCAGCTTTACCTTATCCTTGTAGGTATCCCTGTTGCCGCATTCGCTGTCTGCCTCTCCATCCCAGAGTACACAGCCTGCAACTCCCCTCATAATGTCCAGCTTCAAAGCCAGTGTGTCCATCACTGCTTTGGCATTGGCCTCATCAGTCACCACAAGCAGCTTGGTCTGGTTCTTCTCATCCCTGTAATAGCGGCGGATACCCTTCTTTAAGAGCACGTGGGATAAATAGGTCAGTATCTCCAGTATTACTATGAAATAACCGAACATCAGTCGGGAATAATCCTCAGCATATTTAAGTAAGAAAAGCAATGCCGACATGATCACAAAGATACTGCCCACGTATTTGGTGACCGAAGCAGCCTCCACCAGATAGCCTCTCTTGGTAAAACCATTGCTGGGATTCACCAGGATGGTATAGAAAAGGCTGAGCATAAGTATGACTAACAGAAAGGTCACATACATTTCCGGCAGATAAAAGAAATCAAAACGGCCGAATTTGCAGAAATGGGCAAGGAAATAGGAGATCAGTGCCACGCACAGATCCGTTACCATTACCGAATATATTTCAATTGTCCTAAGCTTGGTGCTTCTCTGTTCCATAATTTTCTCCAAGTAAGAGCATTGTAACAATAAACACGGGATTATTCATCAAATATGCATCATTTAGCATAAAGGAACTCTCCATGAAGGTATAGAATATACCCGTCATGACCAGGGCAAAAAATATGCCATCCCGCCTGACTGCACCCTTCCATATGAGGAAGGCATTATATATAACAAATACGATCGCCGTCCCATAGCCGTAAAAGGCCGGCAGATAAGCAAAGCCATTATCTATTGGATACTTGTGACTGCCTCCCGGACTGAACAGATGCCAGTCACCTATGTAGGCGCTCTGATAGGCCAGATTCAGCCTTCCCGTCAGCAGGCTGTCAAGCTTGCTGAGTACAGGGCCATAGCCGCTGAAGCAGTCCGTCTTTACTGACACCAATGTCAGTATCACTATTGCCGCCAGTGCCACACCGCCCAGAATGTATATCCACCATGCTTCAAATATCACTTTGTTAAGATAGCGGTAGACAAGGCCTGCGATTATCATAAGCTGGCAGGCTATGACTCCCGCCCTGGAAAGTGTCAGGATATAAAGCAAAACATTTAAGACGGTCATTCCCAGGTACCAGTACCGGTTAAGTCTGTCCTTCCACATAAGGATCGCCAGACTCATTATATACCACACCATTCCATGCAGATTATTGGCATGGGAAAAGCCCAGAGAGTATCTGGTCTCCACGCTCCCTCTGCCGAAATCCTCTGTCACAAAGGGCACCCCTCCAATACCGCACAGAGACAGTATTGCAATAACAAGCAGCGCCACCAGGCTCATGCCGAAGGCCATCTTAAGTACTGTTCTCATGTCAGAGCCCCTGGCCGCCATGATCAGTACCATGACATAGATGATATATTTTTCACCGCAGCAGGCGTAGACGGCTCCCCCTAGGATTGCCATAAGGAACATGAGCAGCCATTCCCACTGCTCATAATAGGTCATGACTATCTTGACACAGCATAACAGAAAAGCTGCCTGAAGCAGTCGTCCCCTGTAGGGAACCGAGAAGCTGCTGCACTCCACGCACATGACAAGCAGGTGTATGGCCACAGCTGCAAGAAAGATGTAATTGGCTGTTTTTTCATGATTTTTGACTAGCTGCATGGCTCTTTAATCTTATCTTCTCATCCTTAACTTCATATATCAGGTCACAGTTCTCTATAGTCCTCAGTCTGTGGGCTATGATCACCATGGTCTTCTCACCGTGGAGACTGTCTATGGCCTCCATGATGGCAGTCTCTGTATCATTATCCAGAGCAGAAGTGGCTTCATAGAATATGAGCATCTCGGGATCATGGTAAAGCGCCCTGGCTATACCCAGTCTCTGTCTCTGGCCGCCGCTGATGCGCACGCCTCTCTCGCCTATCTGGCTGTTCAAGCCTTCAGGCTGCTGCTCTACAAACTCCTTCATCTGAGCCTGTGCAAGCACCTTCCATACCCTCTCATCATCTATATCCTCCTCTCTGACTCCAAAGGCTATATTCTCCCTGATGGAGGCATCCAGCATATAGATGGTCTGGGGGATATAACCCACATGGGCAAGCCAGTCGGTATAATTGTCAAATATATCCACCCCATCCGAGGTGATAGTTCCCGACTGTACCTTTAGTAAGCCCAGCAGTATATCGATAATGGTGGTCTTGCCGGAGCCGGAGGGCCCCACAACTCCCACGGATTTTCCCTTGGGTATGCACATATCCGCATGGGTAAATATATTCTTCTCGGTATTTGGATAGGCAAAGGTAATGTCCTTAAGCTCTATCTTTTCATTCAGAGGAACTTTCCGGGTATTGGGATTGGCCCTTCTTTCATTATCCAGCCTCTCCTGGTCACGCATGGCCGCCGTATCCACATTTTCATAGATATAATCCAGAGCCGGCTCGTAGTAGGCTATATTGGCCATGTAGGTATTTACACGGTTGACGCTGGGAAGCAGTCTCATGGCAGCCAGGGCAAAGGCACTGACCAGAGGCAGCATGGTGCTCATATCCACGCCCATGGCCATGCTCACTCCGATGTAGGCCAGTATTCCCACGATCGCCACTGTCTCTATGAGCAGCCTGGGCAGATTGGTCAGTACATTATTGGCCACCTGGTAATTTGCATAATCCGTGGCCTCCTTCCTGTATCTGTCCGTACAGTAGTCCTCTTTGTTCAGTATCTTAACATCCTTGATGCCCGTTACAGGCTGGAGTATCCATTTATACAAGCCCGCCTGGGCCTCCCTTGCATTGTCTCCCACCCGACTGAGCCTGGGCTTGATCACCTTCATGATAAGCAGGGTCACTGCCCCCAGCAGTCCCACTATGACAATCATCATCTTAAAATCCACTACCAGCAGAAAGATTCCCAGACAGATGCTGACTACCAGCTCTGCTGCCAGATTCATGCACTGCAGAAGCAGGTTGAAGACATTGTCCATATCCCCATAGATGGTACGGATAATGACCGAGGTCTCGGCATAGAGATAATACTCATAGGGTCTGTGCAGGAACTGACTGAGCAGATTGGTGGTGCACCTGCTCCTGTTGCGGTTGACAAATCTGGACTGCATATAGGTGGACCATACAAGATAGCCGTTCTTGATCACATACATGGCGGCAAGTGCAGCCAGCAGTATATATATCAGGCTTCTCACGCTGCTGATGCCCAGTATATCCATGGCCAGTATCACATATTCATTGGCTGCAAAGCTTTCCTCATCCAGCACTGCGCTGATAAGGGGCAGCACCAGGGACACGCCCGCTGTTTCCAGTAAGCCCCCTATGAGGATCAGCACCATAAGGCCCGCAATCCTTACCTTCTGGCCCTTGTCCAGTATTGAATTAAGCTTTTTAAGCATACTTAAACTCATATTAATCTTTTCCCTTTACAGGTATATTCTGTCCTGTGAAATCCACATCCTCTGATAATATTTTTTCAAGTGCATCCACAGTCACATCCACATCAAGCAGTTTTCCCCCGGGCATATTCTGGGCCGTCAGGGCGATTATCTTCTCATCAAGGCCACCAATGAACTTTGTATCCATCATATCCGGAGACAGGGCGTTGATGCAGATATTCTTACCTGCATATTCAGCTGCCGCCGCCTTCATAAAGCCGAGCATGGCATACTTTACGGTCGTATAGGGTGCTGTAAACTTCGGCGGCTCATCCATGGTAACCGCAGACAGCAGGACCGCCACACGCCCAAAGCCCGCCTTGGCCATGGCGGGAAGAAAGGCCGCAGATACTTTGGTCAGCGAATACAGGGCAATCTCCATTTCCTCTCTGAAAGCACCCTCATCCCACTGCTTAAGCTTCACAAACTTATAGGGGGCGTTAGCAAGATGGATAATGTGGGTAGGCACATAGCCCTCACTCTTTAGCTTCTCTATAAAAGCCTCTGTCTCACCGGCCCCAGACAGATCTGCCTGATAAGGACGGATTTCAATATTTTGAACCGCCTCACACAGATTTTTCAAATCTTCGCTCATTTTCCTGTACTGGGCAAGCACTGTTATATTTTCTTTGCCGGCCGCTCCATCCAGCCTCTTTAAATAGTTCATTCCTATATCGGAGCCGGCACCTATCATAAGTATTACTTTATCCATAGACCTTTACTTATCCAAGCACTCCCATCTGCATTTTGCCTCTTAGGACCTTGACACCCTCCTCGTTGCAGATGGTCACCTTCATTTCAAATATATTAAAATCCGCATCCAGGCTTGTCACCTCTCCGCTTACTGTCAGGGTATTTCCCACATATACGGGCTTTTTGAAAAGCACGTTTACCTCTCTTATAAGGCTTCTTTTGCCCGGCAGGTACACCCCTGCAAGCGTGCTCAAAAAAGAGGAGGTCAGCATGCCGTAGGCCACCCTGTCCTCATAGCCCCTGGCTCTGGCAAATTCCCCATCCGTATGCAGGGGATTGATATCGCCCGTAAGCTTCAAAAACCCCTCCAGCATCTCTTCCGTCACCGTCACCGTAAAGCTTTCTTTAAGACCTATATACAGATCCTCAAAGGAATAATCATTCATACCAAATCCTTCCTGTCATCAGAAGCCCTGATAAATAAACTGCGCAGCGCTGTAGCCCGGACCATAGCTGCCGAATATGACCACATAATACACACCCGCATAAAGCAGGATCCATCTTAGCACAATGGGCATATCAGCCAGTCTCTCCCGCAGGGCTTTCTTTGTCTGGGCAAGCTCTGCCAGCCAGAGCAAAAGCAGTGAGAACAAAAGTATGGCCCACTCCTTATAATCCAGTCCCAGGCCCGCCAGCTCATCACTCAGTTTGTAGCAAAAGGTCGAAGGTCTGAGCATACAGTACAGTATGTCAAAGCCTTCCCTCAGACTGCCTGCATTAAAGAAGGTAAAGCCCACTGATATGAGCAGGAAAGTCCTTATTTTCCTGAATATCCTGTGTCCGAAGGACTTTTCACTGATATGCAGCGTCTCTCTTATTTTGGTAAAGAGAGGACTGCCGGTTTCACCTATTATTATATAAAGGCACTGCAGCATTCCGGTGCCCCAGATATATTTCCAGGCTCCCCCATGCCACAGTCCGCTTATGAGCCAGAGTATTGCCATGGCAATAAAGGTGGTGTACTGCTTGGCCTTTTTCTTGCCGCATTTTTCCTTCCATTTGCCCGGAAGAGCCATAAAGGTTTGGGTACGCAGTATCGGGTAGAGCACATAGTCCTTGAGCCAGCCGCCCAGGGTAATATGCCATCTTTGCCAGAATTCCTGCACCGTCTCCGAGAAGAAGGGCTGTCTGAAATTCTCAGGCAGTTCTATGCCCAGTGCCTCGGACAATCCCATGATGATATCCATGGAGCCGGAGAAATTGGTATAAAGCTGCAGGGCAAAGCCCGTTATCCCAAGCAGTATATATATGCCGGGATAGCTTGCATGATCCTCAAATACCGCTGCCACCACTACGGAGAGCCTCTCGGATATGACCAAGACCTTGAAAAATCCAAAGAGCACCCTCTGTGCCCCATAGGTAAGATTCTTATAATCAAAGCCCTTGCCTGCAAAAAGCTTCTGTGACATGTCCTTATATCTGACAATAGGGCCGCTTACAAGCAGCGGGAAATAGCTTCCGTACATCAGAAGCTTAAAATAATTTTTCTCAGGCTCGCATATTTCATAGTATACATCAAATATATAGGACAGCACCGACATGGTATAGAAGGACAGTCCCACAGGCGCCGCAAATCTTAAGGGTTCAAGTAAGCTTTCCTTTCCCCCAAAGATCTGTGCAAAGGCATTGCAGGTATATACTCCCAGATTAAGGTACTTAAAGATCACCAGCACACCTATGTTTGCTGCCAGCGCTATATACAAAAGCCGCTTTTTATCAGGGCTCTGTACCATGCGGTTGGTGCATATCCAGGCTGCAAGCACCGTGGCCAGGGGATATATTACCAGATAATATTCACCGCTTAAGCACATATAGGCCAGATTGCAGATAAGCAAAAAAGGCCATCTGAACTTAGCCGGAAGGATATAATAAAGCACCAGCACTGCCAGTATAAAGCCTATGAAATTAAGGGAAGTTATACCCATAACCGATTATGCTCCCAGTATTATATCTACCATTTCGCCTACATTTTTCATGCCCACAACCTGAGCCATGGTAAACTTCACGCCAAATTCCTTTTCCACGGCATTTACCAGATTGATGTGCTCCAGGGAATCCCAGTCCTCTATATCCTCTGAGGTTGTGTTCTCATTTACTGTAATGTCCTCATCATCAAATACATCCTGAAATACCGCATTCAGTCTTTCGTAGATTTCTTCCTTTGTCATATTTTTACTCCTTTAAAATAGGTTCAAGATTTTCAAAATCCTCCATGAAGGTGTCATAGGCATGGTCCCATTCCTTTATGACACTTTCACTGTAGTCCATTTTAAGCTCATAATGTCCGGTTATATACTGACCCAGCACATCCGAGCATTTTACAGCTCCCCAGGCATTGGTGTGGGAACCGTCGTAGAAATCAGTTCTGTAATCAAAGCCCATTTCCTCATACATATAATTAAGGTCCAGGTACTGGAAACCCTCACTCTGTACAATGTCCCCGGCATAATTCATCTGCTCCTCGTAGCCCTCCTCATAATCCCTGGGGGTTACCACAAACAGTGCCTGCAGATCATTTTCCTTAAGATATGCGATCAGGTCTCTTAAGACCTCCTCTTCACCCTGGGCCAGTTTGCGCCTGTCCTCAGTGGTCACCTCCGCATTGCCCAGTCTGTAGGGTTCCTGTTCGGCATACATCTGAAAGCCCTTGTAGCGGTCATCATAGGTGAAGGCCAGCTTCTTCCATTCCTCAACTCTTGCAAGCGCGCCGTAGTTGCTGTGATATTTGAACAGATCCACATAATAGCTGTATCTGTCGGGAAGGCTTTCCGTCAGGGCATTGATGGTCCTTATCCTGTTTACGCTGTAGCGCATATTATCCACCACTTCCCTGATATGGCCCTCATCGGCGGCGAACTCCTCATCCGCCTGGGTAAAGCCTCTCAGCTCTATCACTATAAGCGAAGGATCCTGGGTCTTTTTTGCTTCGTCAATGAGATAGGTCATGGCCTTGGGCCGCTGGGAATTGCTGGATAAGGGATAGGATACAAAGCCGTATTTCCCCCACATATAGGGTGCGATAAAGCTGGTACCCACCGTAGAGGTTCCTAACATCAGCACCTCTATGGAATCCTTTTCTTCTCCGTAAAAGTCCGCAAATCTGTCCTTGGATTCACTGACATTTCTCATTACATAGGACAGACCTGTAAGTGAAAGGAAGAGTATTGCAAGAAATAAAATTATCTTAAAAGCATTTTTCTTCATACTAGTCCGTCGTCACCTCAATGGAAGGCCTCTTTGCCACATAGTCCTCCACCTTAAGCTCCCACCGTGTATCCTCGCCCTCTGTGCTTACACATTCAAAGCCGTGCAGGCTGTAGAAATCCCTGACCATGGCATTTTTGGCAGTCTTATAATAATAGCCCCTGAGAGTTCTCACACCCCGCAGGGCAGCCAGGCGCACCAGCTCATCCATCATGGCATATTCCATATCCCGCTTGAGCACCCTGCAGCTCATAAGCCACAGCTCTATATGGGCGATTTCGCCCTCACACCTTGCCAGCACCACTGTCACCACGCCGTTATCGCCGAATTTATCTGTAAGCTTTCCATAGAGGGTGATGTAGTCCTTATTATCCGCAAAGCCCTCTATATCAGCCTGGGTAAATCTCTTAGTCGTCAGGTTGAACTGATTGCTCTTGTTGGTCAGCTGGGCGATCCTTGCATTGTACATGGGCTCAAAGGCCCTGATATCAGCCTTCATGTCCAGGCTCTTTAAATATTCCCCATAGTCAGCAAAGGAATTTTTCTCTTCTTCCCTTCTGACATTCAGGCGGTACATCTCGTTGCGCTTCCTGTCATCCTCATTAAGTGTCGTTACCTCGAAATATCCCGACCTGTCCAGGATACGGATATATTTTTCGGGGCTGTCCAGTTCAGGCACAGCCACGCCGGGATTCTGCTGCCTGATGATCTCCCTCTCCGCAGGATTATCATCCACAAATACAAGGCTGTCCTCGCCTAAGTTAAGGGTCCTTGCTATATCCGAAAGGTTGACGCTCTTAGGCTCCCAGTTGGCCCTGATCACTATGAAATCCTCGGGCTTAAGCACTGAGTCAGGTCTGTTCAGTCCTGCCAGAGCATTGTCCTTATCGTTCTTGGAATCCACATTTAACAGCACACCTATATCCTTGTGGGCCTTTAAATAGGTCTGGAATTCGCTGTAGACCTGTCCCATGCTGGTCTCCTGACCGATCTCCAGATTCTCTGCGCCGTCATCTCCCACGATGCCTCCCCACAGGGTATTGTCCAGATCAAGCACCAGGGCTTTCTTGTTTTTGCCATACAGGGCCTTTATGATACCAGCCACATTGAAGGCCAGAGTCGGTATGGCCTCCAGGCTTAAGGCATATTTGTACATATGCCAGTAAAAGGAGTCCGACCATTTGTCCAGTCCATAGGCTGCTGACAGATAGTTGATATCATTTATATGGAAATTTTCATGCCTGTCGGCATAATCCGCAAAAAGCAGGTTCATTTCATTAATAAATCGTACTCTTCCCTGCTTAAGGCTCGCCTCGGCGTTGCCCATGAGCCTGTAGGAAGGAAGTTCGAAATTATTCTGGATAATGGGACAGTGATATACCGCTGCCAGCCTCTCCCACATGCTTTCAAAATGCTCATACTGAGACTTTTTAAGCTCCTCCACCGCATCAGGCTCATCCGCTGCCGCAGGGTACCGGGTGATGTTGCGGTTGCTTGTGTGGATATATATGATATCGGGCCCGAAAGCCTTAAGCTCTTCGTTATCAAACATGGCATCCTGCCAGTACTGGCCGTATTCTGACTCATAGAAGACAGGCTCTATGCCATAATTTAACAAAAACAGCTCCAGCACCCTGATGATATCGTGGGTGGTACTGCCTCCCAATACCGCTATCTTCTTAGGAAGGCGGCTGCCAGGGTCTGCAAGCAGCTGCTTTTTTATGCTCTTTGATTTTTTTAATATATATTCCCCGTCGAAGGGATATTCAAGTTCTCTCATTTTATGTTCCTGAACAGCGATTTCTTAAACTCTTCTCTCACCATTTTCCTTGTCTTTGCATCCGCATGCCTGTACATGTGGTTGAACCGGCCAAGCCTATAGCCCTCCACCCTGCGAAAGACTCTCTTGCCGTAATCCCAGATAATGTCAGACCATTGCAGGGAATAATCTATCCTTCCTGCGAAATACTCATTCAGCGCCTCCACATGATGGGCTTTGGTAAACAGGTCCAGCTCCATATTGGCATTGGTGGCATTGCGCCCGTTGGCCGCATCCGCCTCAAAAAATCTCCTGTAGGCGCTCATTGTATCAGGCAGTATATAGAAGTTCCCCCTGTCAAGGAGCAGGGATAATACGGTCTTGTCCCTGATAAGCCTGTCAGCCTTATATATAATGCTGTAGTCCTTGCCGTCCTTAAATATATTTCTGTAGAAATGGGTTCCTGTCTGGAATACAAAGCCCTTAGTCAGGAAATCATTAAGTGTAAAGGGCTTGCCCAGGTATTCCTTAATGGCCTTGTTGTCATCATTGTCAATGACAGCCCCTGTCTTATCGATAATATCAAAGTCATGGGCTACGCCAATATATTCGGGATGGCTCTCCAGGAAATCAAACTGCTTTTCAAGCTTATTCTCATCCGTCCATACATCATCCAGCTCCAGGGCCGCTATGTAATCCCCTTTTGCCGCCATCATAAGCTCATATTCATTGGCCGTGGCTCCCAGATTTTTCTCCCTGTAATACATCTTAAATATATCCGGATGGGCTGCCTCGTATTCCTGTAGTATCTGCCTGGTGGAATCTGTGGAGCAGTCCTCCCCGATAAGCACTTCAAAGTCGAAGGAAGTCTTCTGCATGAGGATGGAATCCAGAGCCTGCCTTATGTATTTTTCATGATTGTAGGTGACACATATCACCGATACCTTTGGTGCATCCTTCATATCATTTTCCAAGCAGCATGGGCAAAAATACCACCCGCTTTATGAGCTTTACGTATTTATTCTCAGAATAACTCTTTTTAAGATATCTCTGCATTTTATCCGAGGCGGCTGCGCGGTTTTTCTGTTCCTTCAGCCTGCGGTAGCTCTCCTCCTTACGGGCCAGGGCCCTGTCATAGGCATGGGGCCTTGCATCAGACACTATATCCTTGAAATCACAGCATATATCCCTGTGCTTTTTTAGGAAATCCTCTAAATTATCAAAATCCTCTTCCTGCCAGCTGTTGACATGTATGCAGACCGTATCAACCCCAGCGGGCTCCTTTGGATCGGACAGACTGCAGGGGACGAAGGTCAATCCCCCTCTTTCATAGCACACATCCGTATAGCCGTCAGTGATATATTTAAAGCCCAGAGCCGCCAATGCTTTCAGTGTATTCTCATCAAAGGTATGACCCGGCGCCATAAATATGTCCGTGTCATAGCCCAGGCTGCTTAATATTTCCCTGCCCGACTTAAGCATCTCATACTGCTTTTCATAGGGCACTCCCGCAAACTCTGAAAAGGGATTGGCCTTGAGCAGTCCGGACTCTTCACTGCTGTAGATATGCTGATAGCCATGCATGGATATTTCCCAGCCCTTATCCTCAAGGCGACTTAAGGTCACCTCGTAGGCTATGGATTGTGACCTGGCATCGCAACCGCCGCAATCCGTCCCGGCCTGGTTTTCCAAACCCGTACCTGCGTTTTTTAAGGCGGGCATAAGGTTGTCATCCTGATTGTCCGGCACCACCCCCAGCAGGGGATGCAGGTCATATTTATCAAATATCTTCTCTATTCTGTTAAGATTATCCAGCCTCATTCCCGGACATATATCATCCAGTCTGAAGCAGAGCATTTTCTTCATAATTATCTGCGTCTTTCAAACCACCCGGCAAGCATGAGTATGTTCCAGATATTTCTCTCTCCCTGTCCTGTGGCTAAGAATTCCTGCCACATTTTAAGGACTGTCTTATGATCCACATAATCTCCCATAAGTTTGGAGGAATCATGTATCAGTTCTTCAGCCCAGGGCTTAAGTTCGCTGCCTCTCAGCCAGTCAGCCAGCGGCACTGAAAATCCCTTCTTGGGCCTGTCCATCATTTCCTCGGGAACATATTTATAAAGGATGCTCTTAAGTATCCTTTTGGTGACATTACCGTCATATTTGTATTCCAGAGGCAGGCTCCAGGCAAATTCCATAACATCCCTGTCAAGCAGGGGAATACGGCTTTCCAGGGAATAGAACATTCCCGCCCTGTCCACCTTGACCAGTATGTCATCGGGCAGGTACTGCTGCATATCCATAAGCATCAGATCATGCTCAGGCTCCCCTAACAGTCCGTCCCTGTAAATATCTATATTATCCGACAGAGGGTTTTTGCTTTTTGCAAGCTTAAGCAGCCGCAGATCATCGGCCCTGACATTGCGATACCAGTCCTCGGCTGTAGTTACATTACAGACTGCCGCCAGCTTACCCGCAAAGGAGCTGCTGCCCAGCAGGGCTGCCTGCCCCAGCGCCTTTCTTAAGCCTCCCTTTACAAAGGGCAGTTTGCCTGTCAGTATCTCAAGACCACGTCTTACATCCTTATAGGTATTGTAGCCGCAGTAGAATTCATCTCCCGCGTCTCCGCTTAAGGATACTGTCACATGCTGTCTGGTCATGCGGCTCACAAGCATGGTTGGTATCTGGGAGCTGTCCGCAAAGGGTTCACTAAAGGCCAGAGGGATATTCTCAATGGTATCCAGTATATCCTTCCTGGTCACATACATTTCCGTATGCCTTGTTCCAAGATGCTTTGCCGACTCAGCCGCATACTGAGCCTCATTGTATTTTGGATCCTCAAAGCCTATGGTAAAGCTTCTTATGGGCTGCTCACTCATGCTCTGCATACATGCAACAGTCAGGGTGGAATCAATGCCTCCGGATAAGAAGGCGCCCAAGGGCACATCTGCTATCATCTGTCCCCTGACAGAGGCTTTGATCAGTCTCTCCAGCTCCTCACAGGCATCGTTAAAGCTGCCCTCAAAGGGATGCTTACATCCATATACAGCTGCATTTTCCACAGACCAGTAGACCTTCTGTTCCCATTTATCATAGGGTGGTTCAAGGGTAAGAAAGCTGCCCTGTGTAAGCTTGTAAATATCCTTATATATGGTATAGGGCGCCGGTATATAGCCCCCTAAGAAATAACTGCGCAGGATGTCGCCATTGATCTCATTGTCAAAGCCCGATAATCTTTCCATGGAAGCCAGATCCGAAGCAAATACAAATCTCTTGCCCACCATTCCATAGTACAGCGGCTTTTCGCCCATCCTGTCCCTGGCCAGGATAACCCGGCCGGTTTTCCTTTCATATACTGCAAAGGCAAACATGCCCTTGATCTTAGACAGCGTATCCTCTATTCCGTATTTTTCTATGGCATTAAGCAGATATTCCGTATCCGAACTGCCCTTAAAGGAAATATCAGGGTATTCCTCAAGCATTTCCTTCTTAAGCGAAAGATAATTATAAATCTCCCCATTAAATACTATGGTAAATTCCCGGGACTGAGATGTCATGGGCTGGGAACCCGTCTCACTCAGATCCAGTATGGACAGTCTCCTGTGGCCGAAGGTGACGCACCCATCATCGCTTTGCCACACTCCACCCCCGTCCGGGCCCCTGTGGATTATGGCCTCATTCATGCTCATGACCTGATCTATTAAATTATCACCACGGCCTAATATGCCATTGATACCGCACATGATTATCCCTTGATCCTGTTCTTTATATCCGAAGCCGTATTTAATATTTTTGCCCTGCCACCCTTGACTAACCTGCAGTCGTAGAAGGTAGCGGGACTGCCTCCAAAGGATTCCTTGAAGTGGGTAATGCTTGCCACCTCTTCTTCCTTGCCTGCTCCGCCCCAGTCATAGGTCGTAAGACCTTTGCCTTTGAAATATTTCATTTCCTCAAAATGCAGCGCCCTGTTGGCAATGCCTAAGAGAGTCTTTTTGTTGCCCTCACCATTACTTTCCCTGAAAAGGGAAGCGGAATGCATCAGCCTGCATATGCTTTCATCATGCACATAGGTGTGATATACGCTTACCTCTCCCCCAAGAAGGGCCTGACCAAAGGAAAGCAGATCCGCATCCCTGTAGGCACGCAGTTCCTCCCTCAGGGCCCCGGGATTCTCTAAGGAACTGTCCTTACTGGCCCAGAAGGCCTTGAAAAATTCAATAAATCCGTCTATGTCTTCATCACTGATATCACTGCCATCCATAATGCGGTAGGAAATATCCTCCCTTGCGGCCCTGTTGACCTCATAGCGGCAGTTCTTGGCAAAATGTGCCTTTATGGCGTCTTCATCCTCAGTAAGATCCGTAAGCAGTGTATAAAAGGGCTCAGACTCACCTATGGGTACCTTTGATTCCCTGTAGACCTGTATCCCCTTATCCTCTATCTCACCCTCGGCAAACCATACTGTAATAAGGCTGCTGCCATGGACCTGTTTAACTGTTTTAAACATAGACTTCTCCCAATTTACACAATAAATCAATTTATTATAATACCATACAAGTGCCCATTTCACAAGAAAAGCGGAGCCCCGGCAAATGCCCTGACTCCGCTTTTGTTTTATTATTACTGTAAATTTTTTAAGCTACTGCTCGATCCTCTGGATGATCTGGCTGGCTATATGCTCTGCCAGGATCCTGTAGGCTTCCTTATTGCCATGGATACCATCATTGATATAAAGAGCATTTATATCCGCATCATGGGAGTTGAGGAAGTTGTTATTATACAGATCTATCACTGAGAAATTGTAAGCCGGTGCTATGGTATTGATAGCCTCAGCAAATTCGGACTGATGCACCATATTACCGGGATCCACATTATATACACCGTCCTGCAGTATACATGAGGGCGGGTTGATATATATCAGTTCAGTATATCCATCCTCATTGTTGTCCTGGTAGGTCCACTTCATGGCTCCCAGCATCCTGTCCAGGTCTCCGCAGAAGGTTCCCTCTGTCATACGCTTGTCGTATTCCAGTTCACCGTACTGCCACTTGTTCTCAAAGAGCATATCATTGCTGCCGCCCATGACTATGATGATATCGCTGTCAGTGGGTATTTCATTCCAGCGCTCACACATGGGATAATTATCCACAACATTGCTGACCGTGGAACCGCCTATACCGAAGTTTTCCACCTCACAGCCCAGTATGGATGCCAGCTGAGCCGGCCAGTTATATTCTTCCTTCTCATCCTCCGGCAGTGTGTTGCCCTCAGTTATACTGTCACCCATAACACTGATCTTTACACCGGAAAAATCAATGGTGCTGTTCTCGATGACCATCTTATCGAAAGCATTTGTTGCCATGGTCTCCTCATAGGAAGATCTCTCGGCCATCTTCTCTTCCAGCGTGCAGTCGGAATCTATCATGGGATAGTCTTCCTTCCATTTAAGCTTGGCACCGGTATCCTCAGACTCGTCCTCGCTCTCGCTTTCCTCTTCCTCTACTGCAGTAGTGGGAGTCGTACTGAACAGGCTGTCAAACATAGCCCTGGCTTCATCGGCGAAATCCTCCTCAGTGACTTTTGACTCCTCAGCCACCACCGTGGTGATCACAGGTACCTCCACTATCTCAGTCTCGACTTCCTCGGGTCCTTTTACGAAATCTATTATCTTAAGAGTTCCCAGGGTAAGCACGACACCTAATATCACAAAACAAAATCGTATTGCCCATTCCTTCATATCATTTATCCTCCAAAATATCTTTTCTATGATACATCATTCATTCTAGAAATCAATAATGAAGAAAATTGTGTGGGGATTTTTAAGATTTTCTTAAATGGCTTTTTTGAAGGGAAGTATTTCCTTTAACAGGGCCATCCCGCAGATATAGAAGAAGGGCAGATTGTAGATCATGTACCTTCCTATGCACTGTATCATAATGGAAGTTCCCAGTACCGTACCGCATATGGCCACCAGAGTAAGCAGCATGCTCAGGCCCGGCTTGGATGCAAGGCTTCCGGCTTTGATAAAGCTGTATATCATAAGGCCCACTGCGCATATATACAGGATCAGGGCCACGTAAGGCAGTATGGATTTTTCGATTGCCACACTCCTGATAAAGCCAAGCAGAGCCACGCAGACATAATTTTTGAGAAATTTACCTGCTATGTGGGGCAATACCTCTGAGGCAATCTGCCCGCAGAGCTCGTCCTCCCTGATCATAAGGACTAAGAAATTCTCCTCATCTATACCATCAGCTTCGTAGATGACCTGTCTTATGGCGGGATCCACATAATCAAAATTCAGGCTGTCATGACAGTCCTCATGGTACAAGGCCCTGTCAAGCATTCCCGCAGGCGCAGCCTCATAGCAGAGTCCGTCCTGTTTGGCCGAGGCCACTATGGAAGCAAAGGCCTCCCTTAAATTTTCTTCCTCTATGTACTGTGCATCCTCTTCATCCGCCACATAGACCACATTGGCCAAAAGCATGGGCTTGGAGGATACGGTGGCAACATAATTTCCGGTCTCTGCCAGATTGTACCAGCGGCTCAGCTGATCCTTTAAGGGGAACATCACTGCCATGGCAGCAAGATATATAATGATTGTCTTATACCTTTTTTCCATCAAAGCCCTGACTGCTGTAACAAGGAACCATACGATCAGTCCCACCATCATCTGTCCTCTGGTAAGGACCAGGAGCAGCGCCATTAAGAGGCTGAGTATCTCAGCTTTTTTTCGTTTATCTTCTTTGTAGTAACCCGTAAGTATCCCCAGCATCATGGCAAACCACACATAATACAGGGAAATGCTGATTCCCTCTGTCATCACAGAGCAGGTCAGCACCAGGTGGCTGCGGGAGCCCAGGGGCGTAAGTATATGGGGCGACAGCAGCACACAGCCGGTCAAAAATCTTGTCAGATTTCCGAAATCAAATATGTCACTTACCCTGCGGTAGGTCCAGTAGACGCATATGATCGCTGACAGATTCTGCACTATGGCCAGGGGCAGACCATAACCCTCCCCGAAGATGAACTGAAGCAGCTGCAGCAGCAGAGCATATACGGGTTCGCGCATGGGGTATTGATTCAGATACTGGAAGCTGTCACCGCATTCCTGCATTTCACAGAATATGGCAAAACCCCCAAATACCAGGATTGTTGCAATCAATATGGTCCAATCAATTTTGCATTGTGCCAAATTAAATTGTGTGCTTTTGTTATTTTTCTCGTCTTTTTTCATATATTGAGTCTCATATAACCGATCTGTCTGTCTTTTATTGTTTCTTGTATTTTAATGTTATCTTAAGTCTATTGCAAGTTTGCTGCCTGCAAAAATCCACCCCGGTAATTTAATCTTTTAATACCCCCTCAAATCTGATAAAATGAGTCTGTTATGTATAAAAGAGCATTACTCATCAAGGAGAGCATATATGAAGGTTGTAATATTAGCCGGCGGATACGGAACCAGGATCAGTGAGGAAAGCCACCTTAAGCCAAAGCCCATGGTGGAGATTGGTGACAAGCCCATTCTCTGGCACATTATGAAGAGCTATTCACACTATGGTTTCAATGATTTCATAATCTGCTGCGGCTACAAGCAGCATGTCATCAAGGAATGGTTTGCTGACTACTACCTGTACAACAGCGATGTGACCTTTGATTTTGCCAACAACAATGAGATGACAGTGCATCAGAACGTTGCTGAGCCCTGGAAGGTTACCCTGGTGGACACCGGCCTGGATACCATGACAGGCGGTCGTATCAAGAGGATCCAGAAATATGTAGGTGACGAGCCCTTCATGCTCACCTACGGCGATGCTGTATGTGATGTGAATATAAGCAATATACTTGAATTTCATAAGTCGCACGGCAAGCTGGCCACTGTAACTGCCGTTCCCGTAGGTCAGCGATTTGGTGTACTCACTCTGGATGAGAGTGACAGCATTACCGCCTTCAGGGAAAAGAGCGACCTGGATTCAAGCTATATCAATGCGGGCTTTATGGTCATGGAGCCCAGGGTTTTTGATTACATAGAAGGAGACTCCACGGTATTCGAGAAGGGGCCTCTCGCAAAATTATCCGCAGACGGTGAGCTTAAGGCCTACAAGTACAAGGGCTTCTGGCAGTGCATGGATACCAAGCGCGAGAAGGACAAACTGGACGAGATGTGGTCAGGGGGCAATGCACCCTGGAAGGTATGGTAGACCATGAAAAATTTCTTTGATAAGATCAGGCCCGGTGCATCCACTTTGCTTTCCGTGGCCTTCTTTTCGGCTTTTACACTCTGTTTCTTTGCTCCTTTGGAGATATATCTTTCCAACAAGGATTTCTTTTTCTTTGCGGGAACAGAGATGCTTCCCTTTATGATACTGTTCACCGGTGCCCTCTTTGTATGTATCGGCCTTATCTTTTTTATCCTTGAATATTTCTGTCCCAGGGTCTGCGCAGTTTTTATGACCCTTATTTTTTCACTTATCCTGGCTTCCTATATCCAGGGCAACTTCCTTCCCGCAGGCTACGTCAGTCTGGACGGTACCGCCATCGACTGGAGCCTCTACAGGGGCGAGGGTATTATTTCCATACTCACCTTTATTATAGTGATCCTGTTATTTTTCCTGTTAAAATACAGATTTATCCCCGCCAGGGCCAATAAGCTTATGGGCAGTCTTTCAATCTATATCCTGCTCATACAGATCTTTACCCTGGGCACCCTGCTTGTAAGCAACGGAGGGTTCAAAAAAGAACCCACCTATCTGTCTACCACTGACATGGAAATGGAATTTTCCTCCGAGGAAAATTTTATCATCCTGATGCTGGATTCCTTTGACAGCACAGCCTTGAGCAGTGTCCTTGAGGATGACGCCGACGGCTACTATGCTTCACTGCTGGAAGACTATACCTTCTACCCCGATACCCTGGGCAAATACCGCTCCACCATGTTTGCCCTGCCATATCTGACAAATGGCGTGGAATTTCGCAACGATTCCACCTTTGAAGAATATATAACCAAAAGCTATGAGGAATCCGACCTTCTCAACACCTTAAGTGCAGACAACTGGTCCATAGGCATCTACAATACCAACCGCATTCCCGACAGTTCGGTGTCCGAAGTAGCGGTAAATGCCAGACCCGTTACACTTACCGTCAGCTCCCACAGGCGGCTGGCCGGCTATATGTACAAGCTGGTGGGCTTCCGTTATGCGCCCCAGTTCTTAAAGCAGTATTTCTGGTTCTATGCTGATGATATCAAAAACAATCTTATAGATACAAAAGAAGACATTACCATATACAGTGATAATGTCTACATCTTTAATGAAGATCTGCAGGAAGCAAAAGTGTCGACTGATGCTCCCACCTTCCATCTCTATGAAACTCTGGGCGCTCACCCGCCCTACTATATGACAGAGGATTTTACGGAATCTGATTCACCTACGGATGAGATTGCCACCGCTAAGGGACTGTGCCATCTGATAAATAATCTGTCCCTTACTCTTAAAAGTCTGGGAATCTATGACAATACCACCATCATAGTCCTGGCCGATCACGGCAAGGCTCTGATGCCCAATCCCCTGTTTATGATAAAGTCTGCGGATTCCTCCCATGCTCTCAGGGTAGACGATACACCCTTCTCACACTCAGAACTGCAGCAGCTCTACCAGTGTATAATAAACGGCGGCAAAGAAGCCGATATAGATGCCTTTATGAGTGCTCATTCGGAAGACCCCAGGACCTATCTGCAGTATCTGGAAAATGACGGTCTGGATGACGATGATAATTTCACAGCCGATATTACGGAGCTGACCTGGTACGGACCCGCCAATGTGGAGGATCCCACCTACAGCTATACCGCCTTTTATGAAGTGGGCGAATGATATGGTCATGACTTTATCAATCCAAGCACATATTGCTTCCACTCTTCATTGACCTTGTCCGGGGCAAGTCTGTCCGTGATCTTCACAGCCTCCCTGCCGAGAGCGTTTCGCTTATTTTCATCCTCCATAAGTCCCTTAAGCCTGAGTGTCAGCGCCTCCACATCATCCACGGGAATGAGGATGCCGTTTACATCCTGCTTAATAATATCCGCAGGCCCGCCGCAGGGGCAGTCCGTGGAAATGCAGGCCAGACCCATGGCCATGGCTTCGATCAGGGCATTGGGCATGCCCTCCTGCTTTGAGGGAAGCACAAATATGGCCGCATCCTTAATATGCTTTGGCACATCGGATACCTGTCCGGCAAATATGATCCGGTCATCGGCATATTCCTCTTCCCATGCTTTTCTCTGATTCCCGTCACCATACAGCTTAAGGGTCCAGTCGGGATAGTCATCTTCAAGTGACTTAAAGGCCTTAAGGAGCATGAGCTGGTTTTTGTTATCATCTATCCTGCCCACTGTCACTATTTCCTGTCTGCGCACGCCTATATGTTCCACATGCATAAACTGCTCCGCCAAGGAATTGGGCATTATGACTATCTTCTTTTGCAGATAGGAGGGCATAAAGCGGGCCGCCTGAGTAGTCTGCAATATGATACCGTCGGCAAATCTGAACATGAAAAAGGACAAAGGCTTAAATATCCTGCCTTTAAGCTCTCTGGCGGGATTGCTCCTGATGCTGACTGCCACCGGAATGTGCAGCCCCCTGGATGAAGCAATTGCCATAAGATTGTTCTTGCGGATAAAGGAGATGATCACATCCGGCTTTATCTCCTTCCAGATCTTCTTAAGCTTTCCAATCCTGGCAAAGAGATTTTTAACACGGGATTTACTTATTTCATCCCCCTCTATGTCCGCCATTATCCTGGTCACCCCTTGGGGAACCTCATATTCGCCTGACTCGTCGATTTCCTTGGTCACCAGGTATACCCTGAAGTCCTGAGAGTGAAAATAGGCAGCCAGATTGGTCATTACCCTCTCTGCGCCGCCCTTGCTTAAGGAACCTATATAAAATGCTATAGTCTTATTTTCCATAAAATCTTCCTGCAGGTTAGTCCCCTAACCCTTCATATAAGCCTCATACCACTGCTGGAATACAAAGAAGGACCAGCAGACCTTGGAGAAATTCTGTCCCGTGGCCGGGCCGCCATCTCCCTTTTTCAGATAATCCCTGACCATATTTCCGGTGAAATCCGCCTCAAAAAGTCCCTGACTGATAAGGAAATCCCTATCCGTGTAATCTATGAGCCTGTCCTTTAAGGGGCCCCGCATCCACTTGTCCAAAGGCACGCCAAAGCCCTTCTTGGGTCTGTCCAGCATTTCCTTCGGAATATAATCATGGGCTATATCCTTGAGGATGTATTTGCGTATGCCATTATGATATTTGAAATCATGGGGCAGACGATAGGAATACTCCATCACATCCCTGTCCAGTATAGGGCAGCGGCTCTCAAGGCTATACTTCATGGAAGCCCTGTCCACCTTGGTCAGGATATCCTCACACATATAATTATCCATGTCTAAGAGCATACGTCTGATCTGCCAGTTCTTTTCATGGTAGAGGTCCTCGATCTCGTATTTGCAGGGCAGGCTGTCCTGACACAGTACCATGGCATTGGCTGTGTCAATATAGCTCATGGAACCAATCTGGACCTTTGTCAGCTTATTTCTGTTCTCGCTGACTACCCTTACCCTGAAGGGTATCTTTTTGTACAGGCTGCTGCCCTTAATATGAAGGCCCGAACATACACCGTCCACCATGCCTCCCAGCACATCCAGCTTCTGGGCCTGGGCAACATTTTCATAAATATTGTAGCCACAGTAGAACTCATCACCCCCGTCTCCCGAAAGCACGACAGTGACTCTCTCCTTGGCCAGGGCCGACACCAGCATGGTCGGTATCTGCGAAGAATCCGCCATGGGCTCATCGAAATATTTGGGTATGCTTTCCACCAGCTCATACATCTCATCCTCGGAAATGTATCTCTCAGTATGGTCCGTACCCAGGTGGGCTGCCACTTCTTTTGCATAGACAGCCTCATTGTAGGCCTTCTCTCCAAAACCTATGGTGAAGGTCTTAACAGGTTTATCGCTTATGGATGCGGCAATAGCCGTGATCAGTGAGCTGTCATAGCCGCCGCTTAGAAATGCACCCAGGGGCACATCTGATATCATACGCAGTCGCACGGACTGGGTAAGCAGTCTTTTAAGCTCAGCCTTTGCCTCCTCATAATCGGTGACCGGCCTTTGCTTCTGCTCATTATAGACCGTATCCACATTCCAGTATTTTTCTATGCTGATCTGTCCCGCCTTAAAGCACAGGATCGAACCGGCTTTAAGCTTGTAGACCTGTTCAAATACGGTTTCTGGAGCCATGATATACTGCTGGTAAATAAATCTTGCCAGCACCCTCTCATTTATGCGTCTTTCAAAATCCGGATGGGCCATTATGGGCTTAAGCTCAGAGGCAAATACCAGATTTCCGTCCTCATACCAGTAGTAGAGAGGCTTCTTGCCCGCTCTGTCCCTGGCAAGTATGAGTTCATCAGTCTCCCTGTCATAGATTGCTATGGCGAACATACCGTTAAAACGGCCAAAGCAAGCCTTTCCCCACTTAAGATAGGCCGCAATGATGACCTCTGTATCACAATTGGAACGAAATTCATAGTCCGTAAGTTCTTTTTTTAATTCCAGGAAATTATATATCTCACCATTAAATACCACACTGATGCGGGGAGTCGTCGCTCCCGCTTCAGGCCTGCTGTGCATGGGCTGGTGTCCTAAGGGAGACAGATCCAGGATGGATAGCCTGCGCTGGGCAAAGCCTATTGCATAGCCCTCTCTTCCCTCATAGATCTCGACACCGCTGTCATCCGGTCCACGGTGCAGCATGGTATCGTTCATCCTCTTAAGCTCGTCCTGTGTAATTGTTTGCTTGGATATAAATCCGCAGATTCCGCACATATCTTATACCAGTTCGGAAAATATCTTCTCATATTCTCCGGCTATATTTTTCACATCAAATTTTTTGCAGGTGGCCCTGATGATATCCTCATCCCAGCTCTGCTTAAGGGCCTGGAGAGCCTTATCAGCCAGCTCCTCTACATTATCCTGTTCTGCCAAAAATCCATTGACCCCGTCCTCTATGATCTCCGAAGGACCGATGGGACAGTCAAAGCTGACTACGGGAATACCGCAGCCTATGGCCTCGATCAGGGCATTGGGCATGCCCTCATAGGCACTGGACAGTATCACCAGATCCGTGGCCGCGTAGACATTTTCCATGTCCTTTCTTACGCCTTCAAAAACGACACTGGTGTCAAGTTTCTTATTCTTAACAAGTTCCTTTGTCTGCTCTATAAGATTGCCGCTTCCCACAATATGAAGGGTGACTTCGGGCAGTTTGGCATGTATAAGTTCAAAGGCCTCTATAAGCTTATCCGGCTGCTTCTGGGGGTCCACCCTTCCTATGAAGGTAATCTGCTTATCCCCACAACTCTTTGTCTGCCTCAGCTTTTCCACCTTACTTAAAAGGTCAGCACTGACCGGATTGTAGATGACCGAAAGCCTGTCCGGCTCCACCAGTCCCTTTTCCACGATCATACGGCCCATGGCCTTGCACTGGGCAACGATATGAGCCATATCCGCCATCTGTACCTGGGATCTTTTAAGATAATTTTCCACCACGGGAGACACCTTGTCTTCCCTGGAGAGTGAAATATTAACATTATTAAGGACTCTGACTACGGGCTTGACTTTTGTCAGTTTAAGCTTGCGCAGCCTGTTTACTATCACAGCCATCTCCATACCGAATATGAGCATGAAATCCGGCCTGTATTTTCTAAGATACAGGGTCATGGCAGGTGCAGCATATCTGAAACGGTGCACCTTAAGATTATGTATCTGAACCCTTTCATCCAGCAGGTGGGAATTGACATCATTGTCAAGGTCCAGCAGTACCAAATGTACCTCATGGCCTCTTTGCGCAAACTCATTGCACAGATTGACGCAGACCCGCTCTGCTCCGCCTACAGTCATATGGGCGATAAAAACATGTATCTGCAATTATTTATCCTCAAGTTTGGCTGCAGCCTTACTGTACAGCTCAGTATAATAGGTGATCTGATTATGCACATCAAACAGGGTATCCGAAAGTTTCGGCAGATAGGTCTTGTTCTCACACATTTCCAAAAGCTTAAGAGCCCAGTTCTTTGGATCATCCTCCAAAGACATGAATTCCACCAGATCACTGGCCTTTACCTGGGGTGTTATCTTGTCGGATATCAGACAGGGAAGTCCTGCTGCCTGGGCCTCCACCACAGTTCCGGGCATACCCTCATATCTGGAAGGAAATACCACACAGTCGAAGGCCTTGTAATAAGGCGACACGGGTGTATGGGCTCCGGCCATTATCGCCTTGTCCTTAAGTCCCATTTCCTCTATCCATTGTCTGATATCATTTTCCAGGGGACCTTCACCCACTATCAAAAGTCTGGCGTCATCCCTGAGGGCTGCCACTTCCTTAAATACCTTAAGCAGGAATTCATGGTTCTTGGCATAGTGCAGGCGTCCCACATGTCCCACTAAGAAGGTTCCCTTCAGTCCATACTGCTTTCTGATATCATGGCCTATGGCTGTATCCGGTGCAAACTCCCCAGTATCCACTGCATTGGGCATAAATACTACCCTGCCTTCATCCAGAGCCTTCTGACCGAACACGCTGACTGCCGCCTGGTCTGAACAGGCCAGCATCATATCGCATTTTTCGGACAAATGCCTGCGCATGAATCTGGTCAGCCTGCCTTTGGCTCCCTTATCCACTCCGGCACTCCTGGCATGGGCAATGGTCAGAGGTATCCCGGCCTTTTTGGCCTCTGGAAGATACCAGGCTGCGGTACTTGTCATATGTCCGTGGACCACCGCGTAATCCTTATGCTCCCTAAAAAATTCCCTGATGGCCGATCTGTATTTAAAATAGTTGTAGACCTTGTATCTGGGCAGGTGGTAAACGTGCCCTCCCAGCTTTTCTATCTCTTCGCTGTAGGGTCCGTCCACTCCCTCATTTATAAGGAAATCAAACTGGATCTTATCCCTGTCAATATGTCTGTAAATGTCCATAACCCGGCTCTCGGCACCACCCAAACATGTGCCCCCAAGAACCTGCAAAACCTTGATCATACCTATTACTCCTGTTCATGTATAACAGTTCCACTGCTGGCCCGCCTGCTTACCAGCAGATGCTTGGCGTATGCCAGCATATATTCATACAGGTTACCAGCCCAGCCTCTTTTATCAGCTGTCGCCTGCATGTATTCATCATAATCGATGAAGCACTCCCTGTGCTCCTTTAGCATCCGTTCAAAGGCCTCTATGCCTTCCTCGGACATGGTATTGGTGTGGAGCACATAGGTGGAATAAGCATCCTTATCAGATATGCATTCACTGCGCTTTTTGCTGATGGGGTAGAAGGTTATGCCCTCTCTCACGTAGGGCCTGCTTCCGAAGCCGTCTGTAACAGCGCTGATGCCATTGTCCTTAAGAGCCTTAAGGGTATTTTTATCAAAGGTATGCCCCGGCGCCATAAAGACCTGGGGCTTAAGTCCCCATTCCTTAAGCTTAAGGATGCCCTCCCTGATCATGACACACTGTCTGTCATAATCCACACCGGCATACTCCGAAAAGCTGTTTATGGGAAATATTCCCTTATCCCTTGTGGTATACAGATGGTTGTAGCCATGCAGGGCCACCATCCAGCCGTTTTTTGCAAGCCCGGCCACCATAGTGCCAAAATCCTCATGGTACTTTTCCACCCTCAGGGTATCGTCCTTGCAAAAGGGCACAACCCCTATCAGAGGCTTTATATCTGCCTCATCCAGTATGGCCTTTATCTTTTGGAATTTTGCATAATCCATTTCGCCGCATATATCATCCATGCGGATTGCAGTCTTCATATGCTTATCGCACCTCTCCAAGATTATACCATAATTTTACAGATTAGCCCTGTACCAGTCTATGGCCAGTTTGATACCGTCCTCAAAGCTGTACTGGGGATCATAGCCCAACAGCTTCTTTGCTTTGCTGATATCAGCATTGGAATGCTTGATATCCCCTGCTCTGTCCGGTCCGTAATTGGGCTCACGCTCTATGCCCAGAGCCTGACATAAGCCATAGTAAATGTCTACCAGATATTCCCTGCCGCCATAGGCTATGTTAAAGGCATTTCCTCCTGCCTCATGGCTTGCCAGACAGGCCTTCAGATTGGCCTCGATAACATTGTCAATATAGGTAAAATCCCTGGACTGCTTACCGTCACCGTTAATGGTAGGGGTCTCTCCGTTTATGAGCATCTTGATGAACTTGGGAATGACTGCAGCGTAGGCTCCATCCGGATCCTGTCTGCGTCCGAACACGTTGAAATATCTCATGCCGTAGGTATCCAGTCCGTACAGCTTGTAATAGAGCTTGCCATATTCCTCATCCACCCTCTTGGTCAGGGCATAGGGGCTCAAAAGATTGCCCTCCTGTCCCTCTACCTTGGGCAGTACGGGATGATCACCGTATACGGAAGAGCTGGAAGCATAGACAAATTTTTTAACACCCTGCTGTCTGGCAGCCTCCATCATATTTAAGGTACCCGCTATATTATTCTGGCAGTAGAAAAGGGGCATCTCAATGCTTCTGGGAACACTGCCCCAGGCAGCCTGGTTAAGTACATAATCCACGCCCTCGCAGGCCTTCATACAGGTATCCAGGTCCTTGATATCCCCCTTGATAAAGGTGTAATTTGCTCTGTCGGCAAACATATCCACATTGGCCTGCTTGCCCGTGGACAGATCATCCAGGCAGCGCACATTATAGCCCATATCCGTAATGGCCTCGCAAAGATTTGAGCCTATGAAGCCCGCTCCGCCTGTTACCAGAAATGTTGACCCCTCTGGGAATTTCAGTTCCTTATAACTCATTTTATTTATCCTCCTGATACATATTGATCTAAAAAATTTTCTTTTCGCTTAAAGTATTATCATAACAGTTTTTTGGCCTTTTGTATAATTTTTTACTCTGTTTCCACAAAGCCTCTGCTAATGAACGAATATTGTGTTATAATGGACGGGATAAAAACACCCAGCGAGGAAATTAAAATGAGTTTATATGAAAAAATAGTAGCAGGTGAGGAAAGCATTGCTCTGGTAGGTCTTGGCTATGTGGGTATGCCCATAGCAGTGGCCTTTGCCAAAAAGGTCAAGGTAATAGGCTTTGACTTAAACGCAGCCAAGATAGACCTGTGTAAGAAGGGCATCGACCCCACTAATGAGGTAGGCAATGAGGTGATCGCCCAGACAAGCGTGGATTTCACTTCAGATCCCTCCAGACTTAAGGAGGCCAAATTCCACATAGTAGCCGTGCCCACCCCCGTAAATGATGACCATACTCCGGACCTGACTCCCGTAGAGGGCGCCAGCAGGATCCTGGGCCAGAACCTTTCAAAGGGCTCCATTATAGTATTTGAGTCTACGGTTTACCCCGGTGTGACCGAGGATATCTGTGTACCTATCATTGAAAAGGAAAGCGGACTTAAATGCGGCGTGGATTTCAAGATTGGATATTCTCCCGAGCGTATCAATCCCGGTGACAAGGTCCACCGACTTGAGACCATTACCAAGATAGTATCAGGTATGGATGAAGAGACTCTGGATGAAGTCGCACACGTATACGAGCTGGTTGTGGCAGCCGGTGTACACAGAGCTGAATCCATCAAGGTTGCCGAGGCTGCCAAGGTCATAGAGAACAGCCAGCGTGACATCAATATAGCCTTTATGAATGAGCTGTCCATCATCTTCAACAAGATGGGCATTGATACCAAGTCAGTACTTGAAGCAGCAGGCACCAAGTGGAATTTCTTAAAATTCTATCCCGGTCTGGTAGGCGGACACTGCATCGGTGTAGACCCCTACTACCTGACCTACAAGGCTGAGGAGCTGGGCTATCACAGCCAGATCATCCTTTCCGGCCGCCGCATCAATGACGATATGGGCAAGTATGTGGCTGAATCGGTAGTCAAGAAGCTGATAGCAGCCGACCTTCCCGTCAAGAATGCAAAGGTTGCCATCTTAGGCTTTACCTTCAAGGAGAACTGTCCTGATACAAGAAATACCAAGGTCATAGATATCTATAAGGAGCTGGGCGAATACGGTATCACTCCCATGGTTGTGGATACCACAGCCGATGCGGATGAAGCTAAGAGACTCTATGGTATCACCTTTGGAGACCTTAAGGATGTAAAGGATATGGATGCCGTGATCATAGCAGTAGCCCATGAGGCCTTCCTTAAGATCACCAGGCAGGATATTGACGGCTTCTTCAATCCTGATAATAAGATCAAGGTACTGGCAGACATCAAGGGACTTTTCGACAGAAAATCCTTTGCTTCAGATGATTACAGTTACTGGAGACTATAATATAAGCCTTTATGAAAATACTTTTTCACTTAAACAGCTTAGGCCACGGCGGTGCCGAGCGGGTAGTAAGCATTTTATCCGGAGAGCTTGTTTCGCAGGGTCATGAGGTGGTGATCGCCACTGAATGGTACAGCGATAAGGAGTATGCTCTGGATCCAAAAGTAAAACGAATCAATGTAGGTCTTAGGGAAGATGATCCTTCCTTAAGACCTATTAAGGTTATCCGCAGATATACCAATGTGCGCAAATGCATCAGAAAAGAGCTGCCCCATGTGGTAATATCCTTCTGCAATAAGGCCAATTTCAGATGCAGTGTGGGTATGCTGGGAATAAAAATCCCTCTTATAGTATCAGTAAGAAACGATCCGAATACAGATTACGCTCCCTACAGGCTGTCAACCAGGCTGATGGAGCGCAGGGCAAACGGCTGTGTATTTCAGACTGCCCAGGCGCTTGCTTACTTCGATAAGGCTTTGGGAGAGCGCTCCGTGATCATACCCAATCCTCTTTCAGAGCAGTACTGCAGAGAAACAGCTTTCCACTATCAGGCTGAAAGCTTTAAGGATGCCCTGCCTGTTATTTCCATAGGCCGCATTGCTCCCCAGAAGAACCAGAAGCTGCTCATAGAAGCCTTCTGCCAGGTGGCCAAAGAATTTCCCCAGGCCTGCCTTAATATTTACGGCAACTATGAGGATGAAGCCTATTTAAATGAACTTAAGGGAATGATATCCGAATATGATCTGGAGCAAAAAGTAAATCTGTGCGGTGTGTCCACCCATGTCATAGATGAGCTTAAGAAATCCTATATGTTTGTACTGTCCTCAGATTATGAAGGCATGCCCAATGCCCTTATGGAGGCCATGAGCCTGGGACTGCCCTGTATATCAACAGACTGCCCCTGCGGCGGTCCTCATATGCTCCTTAAAGAGATGCAGCCGGATAGTGAGTCCGGTGTCCTGGTACCCGTAGGTGATGTCAATGCCCTGAGTGATGCCATGCTGTCCCTGCTTAAAGACAGGGCTTATGCCCAGGAATTAGGCAATGCAGCACGCTTTATCAAAGAAAAAGCCGATCCTGCCAATATCTGCAGGCAGTGGATCGACTATATAGAAGAGGTGGTGGGCTGATACCGGGCTAACAGCCAGTCACAATAGCTCTCCACCGTATCAAATTCATTTTTAAGACAGTTGTCAGACATATCGGCAAGTCCCGTCTTGTCATTCCACAAAATACGAATGGCCGAGGTCAGAGCCTCGACAGAACCACTCTCAAAAAGGGCACCTGTATAGCCCTCCTCTATCAGTTCCGGAATGCCTCCTATACGGGCTCCCAGTACCGGTGTGCCATAGGCAATGGATTCCATGACCGAGAAGGGACAGTTCTCATACCATTGGGAAGGGTAAATGCTGAAGGCTGCCTCGCGTATGAGCTTATGCAGCTCCTCTCCCGATTTAAAGCCCACATTGCTGACATTGGGAATATCCTCAAGCTTATCCTCCAGAGGGCCCTTTCCTGCCACTATAAACCTGATATCCGGCAGCTGCTTCATTGCCTGAATAAGAGTCTCAATACCCTTTTCCTTGGAAAATCTTCCGAAATACAGGACATAATCCTGCTTATCCAGGGCGCATACCCTGTCATAATCCTCCTCTTTTATGAGAAAATTATGCCTTACCACAGGTCTGACAGACGCAAGTATTTCATCCCTTATAAACTGCTTATACAGAAATTCGCTGGGGCAGATGATCTCATCCACCAGCCCGTAGGTTTTTCTTTTTTTATAAAGCTTTGCCTCAATGGTCCCAAGCAGACTCTTTATGAGAGATCCGTGGATGCACCTGTTTTTGGTGCAGTTATTATAACAGCCTCCCACACAGGCATCACAGTTTTGGCCGCTTGAGGGAATATTCATCATATGGTTGGGACATATCCACTGGTAGTCATGAGCCGTGAATATTATCCTGACCCTGCGTCCGGTCTGTTTCTCATAGGCCCTTATCTCATCTATGACTGAGGGTGTTATCTGGAAATTGATATTATTCAGATGCACCACATCGGGCTGCATATCATCCAGCACGCATCTGATCTTTGTTCTGGCCTCTTTTGAATAGATTATCTTAAAGGGATAGGTAAGCTTACTTAGCTTACTGCCGTGGAAATCCATGTCCGGGGTATAGGCCCCTGCCTTATTGCCCACGATCCTGCCGGCATGCTCCATGCCGAAATACTGCACCTCGTGGCCCTGGCTTGTCAGGTATTTTCCTATTTCGAATATATAGGTCTCAGATCCTCCGTTGGGATAGAGAAATTTATTTACTATAAGTATCTTCAAGCTAATATCTCCGATAATTTTTCCCTGTATTTATCAACTACTATCTGCCTGTTGAAATTTTCCTTTACATATTCCCTGCCGGCTGTACCCATGGCCTGTTTGGCCTCATCTGAAAGAGCCATAAACCGTCTTACCGCTCCTATGAGGGCTTCTTTGTTTTCTGTAGGCACAATATAGCCTGTGACTCCGTCCCTTACGGTTTCCCGACAGCCCGGTCTGTCAGTGGTAATGACCGCCCTGCCGCTGGAGGCTGCCTCCAGGCACACATTGCTCATCCCTTCGGGATAGAAGGAAGGGTGGATAATGCAGCGTACCCGGGAAAGATAGGGTCTTACATCCTTGACACTGCCATGATAATCTATGATGCCCTGCTCCTGCAGGTTTTTAAGCTCCTGTTCATAATCCTCTTCACAGTAACCCAGGATATGAAAATGGGTCTGGGGATACTCTTCCCTGATGGCCCTGGCACAGGCCAGATACTCCTCTATACCCTTCTGCTTCATTACCCTTGCCACATAGATAAAGCCCTCTTCTTCGGGCCAGGGCTGCAAGGGGAATCTTTCCGTATTTACTCCGGAGCCCGGCAGAAGCTCCATAGGTGAGCTTACCATTTTATTTTTCTTTACAAATTCCAGATTTGACGAATTCTGCAGAAAGACACAGGCTGCCCCTTTTAATCCGGCCTTATACATAAGCTTCGATACCAGCTGCAGGGGTCCCGGATTTTCCAAAGCGCTCCCCAGGCCGGTTATATTGGCCATATAGGGAATTTTTTTCCTGGCGCAGGCCCATCCCCCATAGACATTGGGCTTGATGGTATAGGTCAGCACAGCGTCCGGCTTAAGCTCGGATAACAGCTTAAAATATGCCTTAAGCAGCTTAATATCCTCTATAGGATTGATACCCCTGCGGTTAATGGGGGTTGTGACTATCTTAAGTCCCGCCTGTGTGAGTTCCTCATTATTGGTATCGTCAGGCAGGGAGGCATATACCTCATATTCATTTGTCAGAGCCTTTACTAGCTCATATCTGAACTGGTAGAGACCGCTGGAAGAATTGGCTAATATCAGTATCCTTTTCACTAGGGGATAAGCTCCATATCACTCATGTCTTTTATCATAACTTCGTTGTATTTCATCATCACGATGCCATCCTTATATTCACCTATGGCAAGGGGATTTTCGTGGCCCTTAAGGTTATTTATTATCTGGGCGGGCACATTTACACCGCATTCATAGGCGTGGGGATAGCCTCCGCCGAATCGGGGATTGATCTCGGAGAAATAGTATTCTCCGTTTACCTCAAAGATGTCTATGTCTATGATACCCTTAAAGCCTTCGCTCTCCACTAACTCCTTGATCTGTCCAAACAGTTCTTCATTATGCACCGATACGGACTTGTCAGTCTCTCCGGCTCTCATCTTGATCTTCTTTTTAAGGAATATTGAGGTGCATTTTCCACTGAGCATATCTATATAGACGTCGGCTCCGTATTCCTGACCGTCCATATACTCCTGGATCATCAGATCATCATACATGGAAAACAGTCCTTCCAACTCCCTGTCTGTGGTGACTTTGTTGATGTGCAGGCTGGCCGAGCCGCAGACCGGCTTTACAAACACGGGATAATCTATCTCTCCCTGACTTCTTGCCTCATAGAAGTCCTCCATGGACATATAGCATTTGGCTCTCTTTAATCCATGCTTATCAAAGACCCCCGCCATCTCATATTTGTTAAAGCATTTTTCCACCAACTCGTAGGGAGAAATTATGGGGGTAACACCCCTGTCCTTAAAAGCCTGTGCATGCTCTGCCACAAGTGAAAGCTCGGGATCGATCAGTGATAGCACTGCATCGATCTTTTCCTCACCGCACAGCTTTAAGATCACATCTATGTAGCCGGGAGCGGTCATCCTGGGCACCAGCTTGAACTCATCCGCCTCATAGGGGGCAGGTGCCAGATTGGAACAGTCAGTGGCAATGACCCTGCCTTCATTTCCAAGCTCCCTTTTAAAATATTGTATTACCTTATCGCGGGTACCCGCACTTAATATGAGAATATTCATTAAAGCTCCTTAAGATCATCAAAAAACAGGGGTGTTCCACCTGTGTGTATAAAGAGGATCTTTTTATTTTCAATGGCATTTTCCTTAAGATATTTTTTCATTCCCAGAAAGGCCTTGCCTGTATAGGTACTGTCCAGGGGAACACCGTAATCAAACAGGGCTTCCTTTATGACCTCAGCAATCTCATGGGAATTTTTCCCATAGCCCTCCCCGGTGTAATCATCCAGAAAAATGGTCTTTTCCTCTATCTGCTTTTCCAGTTCTTCGCCCTTAAGCTTTACACCAAAGTCCTTATTTTCCTCAAGATATTCCCTGATGGAGGCTATCACCGTATCCCTTCCTCTGGGATTCTTACGGGCAATGCTGATGCCTATGATATTGCAGTCACTTTGCGTCTCAAGCTGTCCTAATACCAGTCCCGCATGGGTGGTTCCCGTACCGGAAGCAAAGAAAATATAATCAAAATGCATATTTTCCCTAAGCTCGTAGTTCCTTATCTCCCTGTAGCAGTCCACGTAGGCCCTGCTTCCTATATTGCCATGGCCGCCGCCCATTATAAAATAGGGCTTATGGCCCTGGGCTCTCAATTGGGCCAGTTTGGCCTCTATGGTGTCATGTACACGCTCAACCTCCACATAGGTCGATTCCGCGCCCATTAGCCTGATCAGCCTGCTGTTATAGGTTTCCTCACTCACTTCCTTAGGTCCGATAATATAGCAGGGCATACCCCGGCCTGCAGCCATATTGGCTATCACTCTGCAATGATTGGAGTGACTGCTTCCATAGGTGACCACACAGTCATAATCTCCTTCGTCAATGTCCCTAAAAAAAAGCAGTCCCTTTCTGGCCTTGTTTCCACCAAAGGAATAGGGGATCATGTCCTCTCTCTTAATGTAGAGGTCATTGCTTCCCAACTTTCCAAGTCCATAAAGGGGCGTATTAAGCTCATTCACTTTTTTTCCTGTATTCATCAAAATCCTCCAGGGCATTTAATACCACGCCCTCCGATCTGACAAAAGCTTTCTTCACTGTTTCAAGGATGATCTTAAGATCACCCCAAAAGGTGATCTTCTTTACATATTTAAGGTCATAGGCAAATTTGTCCTCCCAGGATAAGGCATTGCGCCCGTTTACCTGAGCCAGTCCCGACAGTCCCGGCCTTACGGAATGCCTCAGCCTTTCTTCCTCAGTATAGTAGGGCAGATATTTTACCAGCAAGGGCCTGGGTCCTATGACAGACATGTCACCTTTGATGATATTGAAGGCCTCCGGAAGCTCATCCAGACTGGTGGCCCTGAGCAGCTTTCCGAAGCTTGTAAGTCTCACCTCATCCGGCATAAGATTGCCTTCCTCATCCCTCTCATCTGTCATGGTACGGAATTTGTAAAGCTTGAATACCTTTTCATTACGTCCCGGTCTGTCCTGGGTAAAAAGGACCGGACTTCCAAGCCTGATCCTGACTAAGATCGCTACAATGGCATAAAGCCAGCAAAATACAATAACAGCCAGTAGTCCGCATATAAGGTCCAGGGGACGCTTTATGAATTTCTCATATATACCATAGGGCTTATGTTCCATTATTTACCGAAGCATCCTCTTACTGTCTTAATGATAAGTTCCATATCTTCCGGAGTGTTCTTAATATCCGAAGGTAGGCAGAAGCCTCTTCTGAATATATCTCCTCCCACGGAAGCATCCCAGCCCTCACCGTTATCTCCGATCACTTTGGCCGCATTGACCTGCTGACCCTTTGCCGTGAAGAAATCATTCTTTGCATATACAGGCTGCAGATGCATGGGCTTCCATATGGGACGGCTCTCAATATTATGCTCAGCCAAAGCGTCCATAACCATATCGGGAGTAACCTTCGAGCCCTCAGCTATAGTCATACAGCTGAGCCAGCAGTTGGCATCACCCTCGGGATTAAGGGGATTCATGGTAATGTCCTCTATGTCCCCAAAGGCCTCCTTATACTGTGCATATATAGCCTTCTTTAAGGCCTTGTGCTCCTCAAGATGGAGCAGCTGTCCACGGCCTATGCCCGCTACCACGTTGCTCATACGATAGTTGTAGCCTATTTCACTGTGCTGGTAATATCTGGCCTGGTCTCTGGCCTGAGTTGCCAGCCACAGAGCCTTGTCAGTGTATTCCTTATTGTCAGATAACATCATACCTCCGCCTGAGGTAGTGATTATCTTGTTGCCATTAAAGCTGTAGATACCTATATCACCGTAGCTGCCGCAGTGCTTTCCCTTGTAGGTAGAGCTTAGGGCCTCAGCGGCATCCTCCACTACAGGTGTACCATGCTGCCTTGCTATGGCCATGATCTCGTCGATCCTGGCAGGTGTTCCGTATAAATGGGCATAGCATATGGCCTTGGGATTGGGATATTTCTCGTAGGCCCTCTTAAGCGCCTCAGGATCCATATTCCAGGTGTCCGGCTCTGAGTCTATGAATACGGGTATGGCCTTCTCATAGGTAATGGGATTACAGGTAGCCGCAAAGGTAAGTGAGGAGGTAAATACTATGTCCCCCTGACCTACTCCCAATACCTTAAGAGCCAGATGTATGGCTGCGGTTCCCGCACTTAAAGCCGTGGCATTGGCAATGCCCGAATACTCGCACATGCTCTTCTCAAAAGCAGTCACATTGGGGCCTAAGGGAGCTACCCAGTTGGTATCAAAGGCCTCCTTTATAAATTCCTGTTCTTCACCGTGCATGGTAGGACATGCCAGATATATTCTTTTTTCAGACATTTTAGTCGCCTCTTTTCTTCATATAAAAACGGAAGTGAGCAAAACCCACTTCCGTTTATTATACACTATTTTTCTTTATTGTACACGTAGGTTGGCACTATCTCTTTAATGAGAGGACGCACATCTGCGCATTCGTTCTTGGTCTCTTCCTTCAGGTTCTTAAGCTGCTTGAAGAATTTCTCCTCATCCAGCTCTATGGGCTTGCCTATATGGATCATCTTATTGGCCGTATCCTGCAGCCCTTCCTCGTCCATGAGCAGCTCCTCGTAAAGCTTCTCTCCCGGACGCAGGCCCGTAAATTCAATCTTGATATCCTCATCCACCTTGTAGCCTGATAGCCTTATAAGGTTCTTGGCCAGGTCCAGTATCTTGACCGGCTCGCCCATATCCAGGACAAATATCTCGCCGCCCTTGGCATAGGCACCCGCCTGCAGCACCAGGGATACCGCCTCGGGAATGGTCATGAAATATCTTATTATATCCGGATGGGTCACGGTAACAGGTCCGCCGGCTGCTATCTGCTTCTTGAAAAGCGGGATGACCGAGCCGTTGCTTCCCAGTACATTACCGAATCTTACTGCCACAAACTCCGTATCGTAATGCTTGTCAAAGGTCTGTATTATCATCTCACAGATACGCTTGCTGGCTCCCATGATATTGGTGGGATTTACAGCCTTGTCCGTACTGATCATAACAAATTTTTCCACCCCGTTGACCGCTGCACCGTAGGCCGTCTTCCAGGTACCGAAGACATTATTCTTAATGGCGTCTTTGGGGCTGGTCTCCATAAGGGGTACATGCTTATGGGCTGCCGCATGATATACCACCTGGGGCTTGTATTCCTCGAAAATGGCATTCATCCTGTTGGTATTACGCACGCTGGCTATGAGCACCACCAGATCCAGCTCGGGATGCTTATATTTAAGCTCCTGCTGTATCTCGTAAGCATTATTCTCATATATATCCACAATAATAAGTCTCTTGGGATTGTGTCCGGCTATCTGGCGGCAGAGCTCGCTGCCTATGGAACCGCCTCCGCCTGTGACCATAATGGTCTTGCCTGTGATATAGCCCATAATGGCATCCATGTCCACTACAATAGGCTCCCTGCCAAGCAGGTCCTCTACTTCTACATCACGCAGCTTGCTGACGCTGACCTCTCCATTGACCAGCTGGTAAATGCCCGGAAGCACTCTCAATTTGCAGTCCGTATCCTTGCATATATCCAGAAGTTCCCTGATCACCAGCCTGCTGGCCGAGGGGATGGCTATAAATATCTCATCTATCTCGTGGGTATCCACGCATTCCCTGATCTTGTCACGGCCGCCCTCGACCTTGACGCCCTGTATATAGCTGCCCCATTTGCTCCTGTCATCATCTATGAGGCAACTGACGGTCATGGTGGAATAATTGCTGGTAACTATCTCCTTTATAATGGAATTGCCCGCATCACCGGCACCTATTATCATGACCCTGGTGGCATTGCTCTTATTCATGAGCTTATGCTTCTTGGACCGGAAGAACCTGTAAGAGAATCTGCTGACAAACAACAGGGCCACCAGTACAAAGGCATACATGAAATAGTAGCTCTTGGGCACACCCTGCTTGGAGCTTCTCATGAGATGCAGCCCCACGCCGTCCACAACAGAAGACACTATACAGGCAAATACCAGATTCTGGAGCTCCGTCTCTCCCGCGAAGGCCCACAGGCTGCTGTAGAGCTTAAAGAGATAGAAAATAAGCAGAGTCAAGATTATATTGATGGGCAGATACCGGGTAATGGTATTCATAAAATGATCCGGTATGGCATCAAAATCCATTTCATATCTGATATAAATAGCAAGATAGCTGGCTATTACAATACTGATAATGTCATATATGATTAAAAAAGTCCTGCGATAAAAAAGCTTCGCATTAAATATTCTTTTCATTTACCCTATCCCTGATACACATTGGCATCATAGCCAAAAATATTGCAAGCCCAAAGGGGTTGGCCGGATGCAGTATCCATTCCACCATGCTGGCCATGGAAAAGCATATGACCAGTAAAGGACAGAGCGCATAGTACACATTGTCCTTATGTCTGAAGGCTTCAACAACAGAATATACTATCACATATCCAATAAACAATGCAAAATATATACCAAATATTATTCCGTGGTCATACATTACTTGTATAAAAGTATTATGGGCATGGACCGCTATCTCACCATCAGGGAGTTCACAGCCCATATCATCATGTCCCCACAGGTTCATATTGGAAAGGTAGGCCCTGAAAATATCAAAGCGCCCATTTGACATATCTGTCACATCCTCTTCATCGTCCTCAGATTCACTCTCCCCATCAGCTGCATAGGCTGTAAGGGTCAGGGGATGGAGCTCCTCTATAAGCCTTGCCTCATCCTTGTCGCTTAAGCCGAAGACCTTCTGCCCGAACATGTGGAAGAACTGCTGTATGGTCATATAACTGGGATCCTCAAGGGGCATACCCTGGGTAAAGGTAAAGTCCCTGACCTCATATTCAAAGGCTATGGGGTCATTGGCCAGCCTTGGGACCACATCCGTAAGTCCGTAGGTCACCGGGAACATATAAATGACTGCTGCCAGCATAATAAACGCCAGGCGCAGAGTGCTCCTGCCCCTCTTACTCTTTGCGGTATATATAAGAGCCGAAAGTATGAGAGCGCATACAAGCATTCCAAAGGCAGATAAAAATCCTGTCCTGGACATGGTAAATATAAGATACACGCCTGCCATGCCGAAGGTAAAAAGAGAGGGGATCAGGTCATATATATGCTTATGCTCTTTGTACCTGTCACACAGCCTGACCCAGGCACCGCAGAGCACCATGGCCAGATAGTAGGCAGTAACGGTAACCGTGTGATATCCCATATTATATCTGTAGAACTGGTAGAAATAATAAGGTCTGTGCCTCAGGGAATAGAAGACCATCATATAGAAATTAAGCACTATGGCCAGACACAGATTCTTTCTGAGGTCTGCATTATCGGGGGCCACGATCAGTCTTACCATGGTAAGCAGACATATGCCCACAAGGAGTCCGGGCCAGTATCTGGTGTTGGCCAGGACGCATATCCCTATGGCAAAGACCATAAAGGGTATGACAAAGTAAGGATTTACTTTTTTTAAAACAAGCTGCTTTTTAATGAGCCTGAGGATCACATAAAAAAGGTTGATTACAATAAATCCCCCCAGCGCTATCACCCAGCCGTTAAGTCTGTAGAGCTCCCCATTTTCCGGCTCTCCCGCCATGGGCCTGTAGTAAAGATAGCCCAGCACGGGTCCTGCGATCAGCCAGATGAGATTGGGAATGTTGAGTATTTCCTTCTTATCAAAGGTGGTTATCAGGAAGCAGAAAAATACGATCACTATCTTGCTGATGCTGTAATAGTGATAGATATTATACAGACCGTTCATATACTCATAGCAGTACCAGAGCATGGTAGCCAGGGTAATGGTCTGCAGGATATTCCTTACGGAAAGCTTTTTAAGCCAATTTATATTTATGGCAAATTTCTTTGAATTGATCATATAGGCCGGCAGGGCAAGGATAAGTAAGAAGCCCAAGCATATCACGGCATTATTCTTGGTATTGATGCCAAAGACCCTTTTTATCATGACTATATAGCATATCAGAAGCATAGCTATGGCAAGCAGGGGATTGCAGACACATCTTACGAAATGCAGGGAGTTTACCTCCCTGTCAGGCAGTCTGCGTGCCCCAAAGCATAGAAGCGCTGCCGCAAGGACAAGTCCCAGGGCTATAAGGAGCAGCTGCCACAGGGCAAAGTCACAGGCATAGTTGTATCTAATGACCACATCCTTATCAAAGCATTCCTCATCCCCATAGGTCATAAAGTAGTTGACCGTATCTGCATCTGCTCTGTCCTCCAGTGCCACATACAGATCCGTATCCAGACCCTCTATGATGAAGAAGGCGTCTGACGCTGTCATGTCATATCTCACCGGGATATGCACAAAGCCGGGAGCAGTGAAATCGGAATCTACCGTATAGAAGGTCTCAAAGATCTGTCCGTGGGAGGCATCATACAGCCTGAAGGTAATGACCTGGCCTGCCATATCATTGCACACATACAGATCCACACTTTTAAGCTCCCCCTCAGTGGCAGTAAACATCTGATCAATGTGGGAAGCCACGCTTACAGGTCCGGATTCGCAGGCTATATTCTCCTTCGAGGTCAGAGTCACCTGTCTTTTTATGAGACCCGTGGGCCATATCATTAAGAATATAAGAATTGCGATTCCTATCACGATATATTGAATTAATTTTGAAAGCTGTATCTTATTTTCCATAGCATTTTTTATTTGACCATAATCTATAAAATAGTACCACATTTCATGGCTTTTTACCACCGTATACCCTTGAGTTTTGGGTCCTCTTTAATTACAATAATCCTATGGAAAAGATATTTAACACTGCAAAGAAAAACAGGCTTTACTGCCTTTATTCCTTTTTATTCATATTCTTCCTTATGTCCTCCTTCCTCTTTTACTATGGGAAGGGCTTTGTAAATGTACTAAATCTTTTGGGCCTGTTGGCCATAGCGCTGCTTGCCGCTCCCCTTTTGAATATGGGGTTTGTGTGGCTGTCACGTCTTTCCTATCATGGCAGGGCTGTTAAAAAGGCAAGGTTTGTACCCCTGCTTTATTTTTTCATAATGCTTATTGCCCAAATCCCCGTATACTTAGCCTTCTATCCGGGATTTATCTACTATGACATAGGTACCCAGATAGAGCAGTATGACACCCGATCCTTTGTCACCAACCATCCCCTTCTGCATACGCTTTTTATGGGCTTTTTTAAGAATCTCTTTGAGGATGCCAACAAAGGCTACGCCTTAGCCACTTTTCTTCAGCTTATTATCGTGGATATATGTATCGCCTATGTGCTTAGCCAGCTTCGTAACAAGTGTAAAAGCCGGCTTCTGCCCCTGCTGCTTGCCGCCTTCTACGGACTCAATCCCCTGTGCTCACTGCTTTCCATATCCTCTACCAAGGATGTGATCTTCTCGGCCCTTTTGGCTGTAACAGTCATGGACCTTATCCGCTTATGCAAGGGTGAAGCCAATAGGTTCGTCCTGCCCAGAATGGTCCTTACAGGTGTCCTTATGCTGCTTATGCGGTCCAATGCAGTCTACGCCTTTATACCTGCCCTTATCATTACGCTTATCTGCTACAGGAAGGACAAACGCATCCTTCTGCACCTTGGTATCTATACAGCCTGTGTGCTTCTGCTTACCTGTGCTTCAGATAAGCTGCTTATCAGGGCTCTGGATGCCAATTCCGGCTCCGTCAAAGAGATGATGAGCATCCCCTCCCAGATCATGGCCCGTATTTATCTTGAGTCCGATGATGAGGAATGCAGGGAGACAGTGCTTAAATATATTCCCGAACCCGAAAAATACAACTATTATATTTCGGATCCCATAAAGGAGCAGCTTGACTTTGATACCATAGACAGCCAGTGCAAGCATTTCCTGCTGGACTGTGCCCTCTGCTCACTTAAGCATCCCCTGATCGCCATAGATGCTGTATTTTACAATACCCAGGGCTACTGGGACCTCTTTCACAGTCCCTACCAGGAGGAGCATCATTATCTTATCCGTTATGACGGCTACAGAGGTGGCGCTTATCTGGATTCCAAAAATCTTCCTCTCCTGTATAAGCTGTGCGAGCATTTCATGCTTATGGACTATGAGCCCTACAATCTCCTGGCCTGCTTTGCCCAGCTGGGTATCTACTCCTGGCTGACGCTCTTTGCCTTTTTTAAGGCCCTTAAAGACAAAAACAGACAGCTGTACGGTAGCTGTCTGCTCATGGTCTTCTATATGTTCACACTCTTACTCGGGCCCAGCGCCATAGTCCGTTACGGTCTAGGCTTTGTCTATATGGCCCCGGTGCTTATTATGTTTGTTCACCACAGGGTAAGATAGGTCCTGTTACTCTTCGCTCTTTACTTCCTCTGTGACGCTTTCCTTCTCATCCTCGTCTTCATTTATCACATGGATCTCTCTCTTGGCAGCATCTGAAGAACCCTTCTTAAAGAAAGCCACTATCTTGTGACGAAATACCGTAAGTACTGCACCTGCTGCGATCACTACAGCACCGATGGCCTGTATAAGATAGGTTGTGGCACTGGGATCGATATAGGCCTGTGCAAAACAGCTTAAGCTGATCCACATGGCACTGAAGAAATATGCAAATTTTGCAACCTGGGTAAATAACTTTTTCATGATTCTCTCCTTATAACTTCTCAACACTTTCAAACATATATCTGTGTTTCTTAAAATTAATATTAAGCAGCAACGAAAGGTATTTTACCACAATTGTCAATATACTGAAAAGCCCGAAAAAGGCAAAAGCCAGAAACAGCACGGTGGTAGTCCAGCCCTCTATGGCAATCCCATTAAAATACATGACCAGGGCATATACTGCCATAAATACCATGACAGCTGCCATAAGCACAGACAGGGTAAAGGCCGCACTGTAGCCCACATCCGTAAAAAGTATAAGGCTGTCCGCTGCCAGTCTGCGTCTTCCCTTTCTTGTCCTCTTATCGTATTCATACAAGCCTTTGCTTACAGGCTCATATTCCATATTCTTAAGCTTCAGTCCACAGTTGGCATACAGAGCCTTTCTGTAGGGAATGGTACGGTTTAGGGACTGTATCCTGTTAATGCCCCTGCGGGAAAGGATGCGGAAATTATCGCTTTCCAGCTTGTATTCCATATTGGAGAATCTGTTGAATATGCCATAGAACATATTGGAACCGGTATTGTTCTTCTCCCGGTCGGAGCAGCTTACAATATCATAATCCTTAAGGCATTCCCTGTAGACCTTTTCTATCTGGTCCTTTGGAAAATTAAAGGAGCATTCATCGAATTCAAATACATAGTCCCCTATTGCCAGGTCCCTTCCGGCATTCATGGACATTTCCATGCCCTGATACCCACTCATATGAAGTATGGTCACTGCAATATTTTCATGCTCTGCCTTAAGCTTTTTGACCGTCTCTGTGTACTCTGCCGGCGAAGCATCATCCACCAGAATAAGCTCATATTTTGCGAAGATACCCGCAAGTGACTCAAACAGACCGGTCAGAAAATCCTTAAGCTGACTCACATTTTCGGCACTGTTCATATAGACCACTGCCGATATGAAATTTTTTTCAAGATTCTGATCAAGCATATTATTTCCTCAAATATTCATCCAGGTCATAGACCGTATTTATCTTGCCCGAGAGCACACTTATAAAGAGAGGTTCCTCGCTTATGGTCCTTATTACCGTAGGTCTGGAATCATCCACCTCCGTGCTTTTGAGTATAGGCTTCATGGAATAGAGGGACTTCACATATTCAAAGCCGTATTCCTCTTTCATATATTTCCTTGCCAGGGATGACATATAGGGCCAGGCGCTCTCCGGTCGGGCCGGACATTCATTACAGTTGCCCAAAAACTCTTTACTGCAGCAGCCCCCACTTCTTTGCTGACACTCAAACTCGGGCTTATCCTCATAGCTTGTGGCATGGGGAGTGAAGGTAACACTGGTCAGGGAATGATATCCCGTCTTACCAAAGGGCATAATGGAAAAGAAGGGGCCGTCCATGACCGTCAGTCCAACACTCTTTAATGCTTCACTCACATTACAGAGGATGATCTCGCACAGCTCGTACTTTATCTTAAAGGGTTCTGCCTTGCTGTCATACATGGACAGTATCTGATTGGTGGAAGCATAGGTTGCATTCAGCACAAAGGGGGCGCTGTATACATCACCGCTCTTAAGCTTCACCTCAATATGGCTGTCACATTTCTCAATAGCCGCTATCTGGGCCAGATATACTACGCTCACCTTAGGAAAAGCAGCCAGTTCCTTAATAAAATGATCCCTCAGTATATGGGCATCATAGGTGTCCTCTCTGGTAAGGAAGGCTCCGTCGCAGTAGCCCGGTTTAAAATAAAGAGATTCATCTATCTGCCTGCAGTAGATCCCCGCATCCCGGCAGAATTTTTCAAATTCACCTGCATTGGTCCAGGAAAACTGCCGTGAGGTGGCATATATCTGCTCGAAGCTATCATGTATGCAGAAGCCGTAATCCTCGTGGAATCTGCGGTAATAGCCTGCGCTCTTTACGGCAGTGGAGATGGATCTGGGGTAATGATATCCCATATGTACCCTGGCCTGATTAATATATGTAGCCCTCATGAAGGGTTCCTTATCTGCCTCAAGTACTACCACGCTCTGGCCTTCTTTGGCCGCAAAGAGAGCACTGTACAGGCCGTAAAGGCCGGCTCCTATAATGATCTTGTCAACTGTCATTCAATAACCTTTCTGTATGCCAAAGGCAGCAGCGGCGCCATAAACCAGAATATGAGCACATAGCGCACCAGTACAACCGGTCCAAGCAAAGCCGTCCCCCAAAGTAAAAGCACAGGGACCAGTACACCTGCCGCCATCCATCTTTTCTTTCTCATTTCGTCAAACAAAGTAAACGCAAATACATAAAAGCAAAATCCCGGTGCAAACAGCATGGACAGTACCGGCACCTTCTGCTGGAAAAGCTCCAAAGATATATTACGGTAATATTCCTCAAGCATGGGGAAGAGGCTCTCCCTCTCTCCGGGAGGCTCAGTCTCAAAGCCAAAGTAGGAGCTGTCATCATAGCTGAAGGTATACATCTGATTACCCCCGTAGCCATTGAGCACACTGTCCGGATACCAGTAGCCGTAGCTGTTGACCAGCCAGGCATTAAGGTATATCAGAGGCTTCTTTAAGCCGATTTCCCACCAGAGTTTCCTGTATTTGGCAGGGTCTGCACTGTAGGCCTCATTGTCAAAGCCGCTCTTTAATACGTCAGAGCACCTGGCATTATAGGTAATAAGATAATTCTCAGGCAGTATCTCATGCAGGGTGGCAAGTTCCTCCTCGCTGAATACCTCAGGCTCATAATAATACACTCTGGCCAGCTGCTGAATGGGAACCGTCAGCATCTCCTGATGCTCATTATCCTCGGCATTGCAGGCCATTTTAAGGGCCAGTGAGATCCCCTCATACAATACAAAGGCCGTCAGCAGTATGATAATAAACTTCATCACCGGCTTAAAGGCTTCCCTGCCCTTACGGGCAGCCAGGGCAATAAAGGGTATGGCACAGATCAGGGCATATACCCCATTGTTGCGAAGCAGCATCATAAGGGTGGCACTGATAAGCAGGATAAATCTTCTTTTGTCGAAAAATCTATCCTTATCCCTGACAAATTCAATACTCATCAGCATTACCATAAGGAAGGCTGCGCTAAAATAAGTATCCTTGGCAGAGCACAGTGCGTACATAGGATAAATGGGAAATACTCCCAGGATTATCATCCATATAAGACAGTACTTCTTACTGAGCCCCCATCTGCCAAGCAGTATTATCATATATGAGAAAACAAGGGCAAGCACCACCATCTGCAGCAGGGTATAAGCCGCAATCCCCCCATTGGCTCCAAGTCCCAGGTATTCACCCAGATGGGTCAGTCCTCCAAGCAGCAGTACATGTATCAGGGGATGGTGGGTCGTGAAGCTTCTTGATATGACCTCCACATACTCATCGGTTGCATCATAGACAAAGGCTCCCGGAAAAAAAGCCAGAAAGGAAGGTATCCATAGCACAAAGATCACTGTCCAGACCTTCCACAGCTTAAAGGAACTCTCCTCTTCCTTAAAAAAGACTTTACAGATATCTGGCAGCCTGTCCATAAGTGCATAGCTCAAGGGCGCCAGCAGGCAGGTCAGACACAGGATGTCAAGATAGAGCGAGGCCCTTACAAAATTAACATTATCTGCGCTCTCCAGTCTTGCACCGAATTGCAGGGCTATGGAAAGCAGCAGGGCAAACACAGCTGCATACACCTTATCCCTTTTTGAAGCGGAAATATATTGGGGAACTGCACTTTTGCAGACACACAGGGACAGCACAAAAATAAGAAGAGCAAAGAAACTGTTGGTATAAGGAATGCTGCTGCCCTCATAGGCCATGATATCCTTAAGTCCTATGCTGCCCAAAAAAGCCACCGCCACGCAGTATACAGTTGTATGCTTTTTTAAGACATCCTTCACTCTTTTCCTACCACGTCTCTTATCACATACTGGGGAGCGTCATTGAAGCTGACATACATCCTGCCTAAGTATTCTCCCAAAAGTCCCAGCATGAGCAGTATCATGCCTCCCAGAAACATTATCCAGGCCATGAGCGCCGAGAAGCCCACTGCCACCTCGGCCCCGCGGACCAGCTTTTTGATAACGGTATATATACCGTAGATAAAGCCCGCTACGGCGCAGCCTGTACCGATGGCGGTGGCTATACGCAGGGGCTTGACGGAAAAGGCGGTAAAACCGTTCATCCACAAGGCAAGCAGCTTGCCTAAGTTGTATCCTGACCGGCCCACTTCCCTCTCCCTGTGGTTCACATCCACATTGACTATACGTTTGGTGGAACGTAAGACCAGACCTATTACATAGGGATAGGCCTTATCATATTTGAGCATCTCATCCACAATATATCTTCTGGCCGCAAAATAGCTTGATACATATAATTCCTTTGGCTTCCCCAAAAGGATCTGGGTCATCTTTTCATTGACAAAGCTTCCGAAATTACGAAAGGCGGAATGCTTCTTATGCTGATATCGGGCATAGACCACATCCTCGCCCTCTTCCAGCTTATCAAGAAGCCTGCCCACCTCGCAGGCCGGAGTCTGTCCGTCATCATCCAGGCAGACTAAGATGTCACCGGTCACATAGTGGAAGCCTGCCATAAGGGCTGCATGCTGTCCGAAATTTTTGGATAGGTCAATACCCGTCACATTATCCCTTGTCCCGGCCAGTTCCTCTATTACTCCAAAGGTTCCATCAGGCGAAGAGTCATTTACCAGTATCAGCTCATACTCATACCTGTCCTTCATCAAAGCCATGGTGGTTTCAATCTCCTCCACCACCCTGGGCAGCGTCAATTCACTTTTATAGCAGGGTATAACAAAACTAACCTTCTTCATAAGTCTCCCTTGTGATCTCCAGCATGGTTACCGGTATCTCTTCTCCATCAGGTATGGTAAGCTGGCTTGTCTTTTCCGTAATATTAAAACCGCTGTGCAAAAAGCAGTAGACCGAGGGTGCATTGGATGATATTACTCTGGCTGTAATCTTCTTAAGCCCCAGGTCTTCAAAACCGTATTTCATGGTCAGGGACAGCAGTTCCTTGCCCAATCCGTGACCACGATTATCCGCATCTCCTATGAGGACACCGTATTCCGCACTGTCAAGCGACTCTGTAATATCCCTTAAATAGGTACAGCCTATGGGACGACCATCTGCATTGTCGCAGGCAATGAACTGTACTACCTCACCTGTCTCCACCCTGGTGCGCAGCCATTCCTCATGTCCCTCTCTGGTAAAGGGTCTGCGGTATATGAAATACTTAAAGACCTCCGGCTCATTGCGCCATTTCACCATAATGTCCGTATCTTCGTGGGTAATGGGACGCAGATATACATTTTTTCCAACGACTTTTATTTCTTCCATCAGTAAACCTCATATACATACAGGATTTCATTTCCCTCTTTATCTTCCAGGGAGGTTATGGGAACACGTCCCTCTAAAAGCTTACCTGTAATGAATTTACGCATATCCTGGGTGTAAAACTGCTGTTTATAGCTGTCCAGCGGACTGTAGGCCATCCATCCGCCTGCCAGCTGGGTATTGCCCTTGCCTGTGCGCTCACCGCCGAAAATCTTCTCACTGCAGCCCACAAAGGTATATACATCCAGGAAATAATAATTTCTGGGATTGGCACTGGTATAACCATAGGCGACCTCAGCCAGTTCATTGTAATCTTCCCTTATTTTTGTCTTGTCAGACAGATTGGCCAGGGCCGAAGGAGCATATATAAGTGACACGATCGTCACTATCAGTAAAAATGCAAGCCTTAAGTTCTTTAATCTGGTAAATATGAGCAGCCCCAGAAGAAGGCTTATCTCGCACAGATACATGGGATGGGCTATCCTTGCATTGACCCTGTCCTTGTAAATAACGTATATCCAGGAAATGCTGCGCATGGCAAAGATCAGGGGAAGCTTATATAAAAAGCTCTTATCCCGGGCTATGACGGCACCTGCGATCAGCATCAGATATAGCAGCAGCACTATCAGACTGTAGGGACTGTAGATCCTGCCATCCTCATATACTCCGCTGTCTGCATCCGCCGCCTGCCGCCAGCCTGAGGGGGTAGATATCTTAAAAAGGCTTACAATATATTCCTTTACTGCATAGGCCAGGGATTTGTGAGCTTTCACGCCCACAGCTTCATCGCTTACCGCATAGTCGGCTATAGCCCACAGGGCAGTAGCGGTCACTCTGGGCGCAAAGCATATGTCATAATTTTCCATATAGCCCACATCCGAGGACGTCAGTCCTATGCTTTCGTAGAATTCTTCATTGCCCTCGTAGGGCGGTATACCGGTAAAATCGTAGACCTGGGTCCTGGCATTGAAATAATCGCAAAATTCATCCCAGTCACCTCCGTAGGCAATAGCATTGATCAGCACGGAGAAGAGGATGCCTCCCACCAGGATGCCCACAAAGCCCAGATAATATTTCATATTGAAGGTGCTTACGCCCTCCCTGATCCACCTTAGGAGCCCGGCCGCGGCAAGCATGGGACACATAAGCAGCAGCATTTCACTGCGCATATTAAAGGCAATTATCACCAGTATGGCGGGAATGATATTATCCCTTATGGAGAATTCCTCGTAGGGGTCCGTGTATACCAGGTAGGCTGCCGTCAGGGCCAGAAGCCCGCAGACCACCGTATACTGTACCATTACCATTTCCCATACCCAGGCGCCCAGGCACAAAGCCAGGGACACGGCATAGCTCAGGATATACAGGGGCTTTCTTCTGCGCTTTTTTATCTTTGTACTGATGAACACGTGATTGCGGTGCAGTATCAGCACCAGGCACCACCACATAAGGCCCACTTCAGTAAGTCCCATCCAGGGTATGGAGGGGAAGAAGCGGTAAAGCAGGCTCAATATCCAGGCTAACAGATACTGCATCTGCATATTGTGACCATTGACCTCGCCTGCATAAGCGCCGGATAAAATATCCTTCATCAGCACATCGTCATTAAGGTCATAATAATAATCATAAAAGAGGCCAAGCAATACCCACAGCAGGGTAGCCACTGCCACAGGCACCACAAAGGAAAGGACTCTGGCTC
>R03__coassemble_232_pt1 | contig 35247 bp, 30 predicted proteins | sample R03__metabat2_low_PE_031 | metagenome-assembled genome bin R03
TGTATAAATATATCTAGTATGATAATGAATTATGTAACCACAAGATATTGATAAAAACGACATTATGTAAACCGCAAATCGAATCCGAAATGGCTTAAAATAAGGCTTTGTACGAAAAACGAGGTTGACGTAACAAAAAAATAAACCTATAATACATTATGTAAACGCTACACGTGGGAGTATTATGGGTAACAGATATCTTAGGGTTAAGAAAAAACAGAATAAATTCAGCGAGATGCTTGTTATCACAGTACTGATCATGATGATGGCGGTGGTGTCCTATAACAAGTATGAACTCAAGCAAAAGCAGGCTGCCTACGATAAGAAGGAGGAACAGCTGCTGGCCCAACTGGCTGCTGAAGAGGCCAGGAGCGAAGAGATTGAGGAGTATGGTAAATATACCAAAACCAAAGCATTTGCTGAAGAAGTTGCCAAGGAGAAGCTTGGATTGGTCAATGAGAACGAGATAATATTTAAGTCAGAAGAATAGACCTTTGATAAATGGCAGGATTTATCAAAGGTTTATTTGTATTTTGGAGGTTATATGCTGGAAACAGTAGAGGAGTACATTAACAGATACGATATGATCCGGGAAGGAGACCTGGTCGTAGCAGGAGTCTCAGGAGGTGCAGATTCCGTATGTATGCTGCTGCAGCTGTATGAGTACAGCAAATTTGTGGATTACAGGCTCAGGGTGGTGCATATCAATCATATGATCAGGGAGGATGCTCCGGAGGATGCCGCCTATGTCAAAAACCTGTGCGATGAAAGAAATATTCCTTTCCATTATTTTGAGGAGAATGTACAGGAGTATGCAGTGAAAAACGGCCTGTCTACGGAGGAGGCCGGACGCATTTTAAGATACGCGGATTTTGAAAAGATCCTGAAGGAATACGGTCCGGATGGAAAAGTAGCCGTTGCCCACAACCGCAATGACGTGGCCGAGACAGTCATGTTTAATATCTTCAGGGGCACGGGAATAGAAGGGCTCTGCAGTCTGACACCGGTAAACGGCAATATAATCCGTCCGCTGCTGGGCGTGACCAGGGAAAGCATAGAGGATTATCTTAGGGAGGAAGAAACAGAATACAGGACGGACTCCACAAATCTGGCCAATGATTATGCGAGAAATAAAATAAGGAATGTACTGCTGCCTTATGCTGATGCCAATATCTGTCATAATGCAATCGATCACATAGCCGATTTATCGGACAGAATGTGTGATATAAAGGAATTTATAAGGGGACATGTTAAGGAGGCTTACGAGAATACGGTTACTGCGGCCTCGGACAGAGTAACGATCAACCTGACAGGCTTTAACAGGCTTGAACCCCTGCTTAAACAGGAGGTTGTGCTGGCGGCCCTGGATAACATGACTCAGGGACGCAAGGACATAGGAGGGGTCCATGTAAATGCAATCCTGGACCTGACCGGGAAAAGCGGTGAGAAGAGGCTTGATCTGCCCTATGACCTCGAATGCGTAAAGCAGTATGAACTTCTTACCATAAGGAAAAAGCAGGAGCAGTCAGAGAACAGGTTTTGTGTGGAGGTGGAGCCGGATTCCATTATTGTACTGCCTAATAAGGCAAGAGCCAGGATCTCTGTGATAGGAAGGGACTATACAAGAGAGGTAATACAAAAACCATATACTAAATGGTTCGATTATGATAAAATATCTAGTTGTTTGGAGCTGAGAACCAGGAAGTCGAGGGACTATCTGACAATCAACAGTGATATGGGTCAAAAGAGCCTTAAGGATTACCTGATCAATGAGAAGGTACCCAGGGAGGACAGAGACGAGATACTGGTTCTGGCGGATGGCAATCACGTTCTGTGGGTTGTGGGCTATCGAATCAGCGAGTACTACAAGGTAACAGACGAGACAAAGAGTATATTGGAGATATCTATAGAATAGCGGAGGTGGATCATGGAAAACTATCATATAGAAGAAATGCTCAGTGAGGAGAAGATAGACAGACGTATCAGCGAAATAGGTGCGCAGATCAGCAGGGACTATGAGGGCAAAGAGATCACCCTTATATGTATACTCAAGGGAAGCGTATTTTATACCTGTGAACTGGCAAAGCGTATAAGTGTGCCGGTCAAGCTTGATTTTATGCAGGTAAGCAGCTACGGTGGAGGCACTGAGTCTTCCGGGCGTATCAGGATCCTCAAGGATCTCGACGAATCCGTAGAGGGTAAGAATGTCATAGTCGTTGAGGATATCATAGATTCCGGAAGGACTCTGGATCATCTGCTCAAGCTTCTTGCTGCCAGAAATCCCGAGAGTGTCAGGTTATGTACTCTTTTGGATAAGCCTGACAGAAGAGTGGTGGATGTCCCTGTGGACTACGTGGGCTTCGAGATTCCCGATGAATTTGTGGTGGGTTATGGACTGGATTATGACCAGAGACACCGCAATCTTCCATACATTGGCGTGGTTAAATTTGAATAAGGCAGGAGATTGTTTTGAATACTAAGAAGATAGGGATAAATCTGTATTTTGTGCTGGTCCTGATCATCATGCTCTTCTTTATCTGGAAGGTCAGTGAATCAGGAAGCGGCTCATACTATACAAGAGCTGAATTTATAAAGGATCTGCAGGCTGATAATGTGGCGCAGGTGGTCATAGAGCCCAGTGCCCATACACCTACTGGAAGCGTGGACGTGCTTCTTAAGAGCGGTGACAGGGTTACACTTAATGTGACGGATGTCTGTGAGATCCAGGATGTTATAGAGAAATATGATATCAATTACTATGTGGAAGAGGTTCCTGATGGAAGTTTTTTCTCTAATTATGTAGAACCTATAATCACAATAGTACTGGTGGTGGTGCTTCTGATGTTCCTTATGGGAGCCGGCGGAGGCGGAACCAATGCCAAGATGATGAATTTCGGCAAGAGCAGGGCCAAAATGGTTACAGACAACAAGGTCAAGCTCAATGATGTAGCAGGTCTGCAGGAGGAAAAGGAGGATGTGGAGGAAATCATAGATTTCCTTAAATCTCCGGCAAAATATACGGGCGTTGGCGCTCGTATTCCCAAGGGAATACTTCTTGAGGGCCCTCCGGGAACAGGTAAGACACTGCTTGCCAAGGCAATAGCAGGTGAGGCAAATGTGCCGTTTTTCAGCATTTCCGGCTCTGATTTCGTGGAAATGTTCGTGGGTGTCGGTGCATCAAGAGTGAGAGATCTGTTTGCTGAGGCCAAGAAAAATTCTCCCTGTATTGTATTTATTGATGAGATAGATGCAGTGGCCAGAAGACGTGGAACCGGTATGGGAGGCGGTCACGACGAGCGTGAGCAGACTCTCAATCAGATGCTTGTGGAAATGGATGGTTTCAGTGTCAATGAGGGAATCATTGTACTGGCTGCCACTAACAGAGTTGACATACTGGATCCGGCTATTATGAGACCGGGGCGTTTTGACAGAAAGATATATGTGGGCGCACCTGACGTGAAGGGACGAGCTGAGATACTCAAGCTTCATGCAAAGAATAAGCCTCTGGGTGAAGATGTCAATCTGGATACCATTGCCCAGACAACCGCGGGATTTACAGGTGCAGACCTGGAGAATCTTCTTAATGAGGCAGCCATCATTACGGCAAAAGACGGAAGAAAATATCTCGAGCAGGCAGATATCAGTAAAGCCTTTATAAAGGTCGGAATAGGTGCTGAACGCAAGAGCAGAGTCATTTCGGACAAGGAGAAAAAGATTACGGCTTACCATGAGTCGGGACATGCAATACTGTTCCATCTTCTTCCGGATGTGGGACCTGTGTATACTGTTTCTATCATTCCCACAGGAAACGGAGCTGCGGGTTACACTATGCCGCTGCCTGAAAAAGACGAGATGTTTATGACCAAGGGACAGATGCTCCAGGATATTATGGTGCTTTTGGGCGGCCGTATTGCAGAGGAAATAATCTTTGAGGATATAACCACAGGAGCTTCCAATGATATCAAACGAGCCACCAAGGAAGCCAGAAAAATGGTAACCAAGTACGGCATGAGCGAAAATATCGGCGTTATCAACTATGATGACGAGGATGAAGAGGTATTTATCGGAAGGGATATGGCCCGTGCAAGGAGTCATGGTGAGTATATTACCGGAGAGATAGACAAAGAAGTTAAGGCTATCATACAGGAGTGTCATGATAAGGCTAAGCAGATAATTCTGGACAACAGAGAGGTGTTAGATAAGTCTGCAGCGCTGCTTCTTGAAAAAGAAAAGATCACAAGAGAAGAATTTGAAGCATTATTTTAATGAGGCTTAAACAGGGGAGTATGGATTTGAATCCATGCTCCTTTGTGCATAATCCACAAAAACTTCTTGCGACTTTTGACATTTTTGTTAAAACTTTGCATTGTGGCTGAAGGAGACCTCTGATATTATACTACTTGTAACCCCCAATACATTTTGTAGTTTTTTGCTATACCCCATAAGAGAAATACCTTCTCTAAAAAGACAGCTGACCCGCTGTCTTTTTTCTTTGTCAAAAAACTGTTTTAAAGCCTTGAGCACACAAAGGGTGGTATTTTATCTGTAATGTGCTACAATATGTGTGACCTAGCATTCAAAAAAGGAGTGGCGGGATGATTTTGGGAAAAGATTCTAAAGACGGACTTAAGATAATAATAGTAGGAGCCGGTAAGGTTGGGTCTATACTGGTGGAACAGCTGGCCAAGGAGGGACATGAAATAACCATAGTGGATAAGAACCCCTCCCAGATAGAGCCGCTCACCAATACCTTTGATGCAATGGGCGTAGTCGGCAATGGTGCGAGCTACAGTGTGCTGGCTGAAGCGGGAGTTGACAAAGCAGACCTTATCATAGCGGTAACCGGCTCGGATGAGCTGAACCTTTTGTGTTCTATTGTGGCAAGGAGAGCCGGAGGCAAATGTGCGGCCATTGCCAGGGTAAGGACTCCTGACTATGGCAAGGAAGCGGATTATTTCTGTGAGATGCTGGGACTGGCCATGATCATCAATCCTGACTTTGAGGCTGCCAAGCTTATTGCCCGCAGTCTTTCCATACCCACCGCTTTTGAGGTATCAAGCTTTGCCCATGGCAAGGTGGATATGGTGCGTGTCAAGGTGCCGGAGGGAAGCGCGCTGTGTGATTCCACAATTGCTTCTCTGGGCAAGAACGGGTTGACTGAAAAGGTGGTCATCAGTGCCATAGTAAGGGATGGAGAGGTGAGTATTCCTTCTGGTTCTTCGACCATAAAGGCCGGCGATGATATCGCTTTTGCGGCTGCTCCTAAGGAGATAAGGAGCTTTTTAAGAAAGATCGGACTGAAATCGAGTCAGGTCAAGACCAGCCTTATAGTAGGCGGCGGAAGGGCCGGCTATTATCTTGGCAAGCAGCTGCTTAAGGCCGGCATTGCAGTGAAGATAATAGAGGAAAATGAAGAACGCTGCAATGAACTCAGCGTGTTGCTGCCTGACGCCATAATCATACATGGAGACGGCACCAGTGAGGACCTTTTGAAGGAAGAGGGCCTGGAGACAGTGGATGCATTTATACCCATGGTAGGTATAGATGAGGAAAATGTACTGGCAGCCCTGCATGCCAAGCAGGTATCCAAGGCCAAGGTAATAACCAGAGTAAGAAGAAATAATTACAATCAGGTGGTCAAGGGCCTGGATCTGGGAAGTGTACTTTATCCCAAATACATTACTTCTGAGGCCATCATTGCATACGTAAGAGCCAAGAAAAATTCCATGAACTGTGATATAGAGACTCTGTATCATATGTTTGATTCCAAAGCCGAGGCTATAGAGTTTAAGATTGAGTCGGCTCCGGGAGTTGTGGACATACCCCTTTCACAGCTGAAGCTTAAGGATAATCTGCTTATAGCTTTTATTAACAGAAAGGGCAAAGCCATTATTCCAAAGGGCCAGGATTGCATAATGAACGGAGACACGGTAATGATCGTTACCACACATACAGGTTTCCATGATATACAGGATATATTGGCATAGAGGTAAATGACGTGAACAGTTCTATGGTAAGAGTAACGCTGGGACATGTTATGAAACTGGAGGGCGCCTTTATGTTCCTTCCTGTCCTGGTGTCATTGATATACAGAGAAGAAAACGGGTTTGTCTACCTGGGTGTGGCAGTCCTCTGTCTGATACTGGGGTTTGCACTGACCTTGAAAAAACCCGAGGAAACCAGCCTTTATCTGAGAGAAGGCTGTGTTATAACCGGAGCCAGCTGGATACTGCTGTCACTGCTGGGAGCACTTCCTTTCTGGCTGACAGGGGAGATTCCCTCATATCTTGATGCTGTATTTGAGGTTATTTCAGGTTTTACAACAACCGGTGCAACCATTCTTACAGATGTTGAGGTACTCAGCCATACTTCACTTATATGGAGAAGCTTTACCCACTGGTTAGGCGGTATGGGCGTGCTGGTATTTCTTATGGCGATAGTTCCCCTAAGCGGTGGTTCCAGCATTAATATCATGCGTGCGGAGAGCCCGGGACCTTCTGTTGGCAAGCTGGTGCCCAAGATCAAATCCACTGCGAGGATACTTTATCTTATATACCTTTGTCTGACACTGATAGAGATAGGTCTGTTAATGGCCGGTGGCATGGACTGGTTTTCTTCGCTGGCTATGAGCTTTGGTACAGCCGGAACGGGCGGATTTGGGGTACTTAATGATTCGGTGGCAAGCTATTCTGTATATTCACAATGGGTCATAACCATATTTATGATGCTGTTTGGCGTTAATTTCAATGCCTATTATTTTATTATGCTGGGCAAGGTCAAGGGCTTCTTCATGGAGGAGGTCAAGTGGTATTTCGGTATTATCCTTGCGGCAATTGCTGTGATAACGGCCAACATATATCACATGTACAATGGATTTTTTGAAGCTTTGAGACAGGCTTCCTTCCAGGTTGGGTCCATTATTACCACTACCGGATATGCCACAGCTGATTTTAACCTGTGGCCAGAACTGTCCAAGTCCATTCTGGTGGTGCTTATGTTCATTGGAGCCTGCGCCGGAAGTACAGGCGGCGGTATTAAGGTATCCCGTATAATTATTGCGGCAAAGACCATTGGCAAGGAACTGAATACCTACATTCATCCCAAGAGCGTTAAACGTATTCTTTTTGAAAAAAAGCCTGTGGAGCATGAGACACTGCGCTCCATAAATGTATATCTGATCACATATATGCTGATACTGGTGGTCTCATTTTTACTGGTGTCCATAGAGAATCAGGATTTTACCACAACAGCCACGGCGATTATTGCGACCTTTAACAATATCGGACCGGGACTTGAACTGGTGGGTCCTACGGGCAATTTTGCATTCTTCACGCCCTTGTCCAAGCTGGTGATGATGTTTGACATGCTGGCAGGCAGGCTTGAGATATTCCCCCTGCTCATTATGGTGCATCCCATGGTGATAAAGGAGACCTTCCTAAGGGGAAAAAGAAAGAGAGAAAAATAGGCAAGAAAATAATAAAAAGCGGCTATCCTCACACATAGGGATAGTCGCTTTTTTAAAAGTTGGGCACATAAGCGTGTTCCAAGAGATAATCACTCCACAGGTAATAATACTGCGCATACAGATGTACCTGATCAAAGGAATAGCTGCTTATGAGATTACCGTTTTCATCGCATACTGCCGGGTTTATATCCAGGTAATAAACGTTCCAGTCATTTTGCAGTGTGGAAAGCAGAGCGTTTCTGTTTCCAATATTGGTGTTGTTCAAAGAAGGGCTGCTGGCTGATTTGCTTTCACCCACATTCATAATGGACTGAATGATTATGACAGCATCAGGCTGCCATTTTTTTATCTGCTCAACCACCTCGCTGTAGGCTTCGCAGAAGCTCTCAGCGGTGCCCGTGCCGGCCTCGTTTATACCAAGCATCAGGTATATTTTGCCATACCGCTTGGAGGTTAAAAGAGTCTGGGCGGTGATTTTGTTCTCGTTATTGTAGGTTATATCCTTTTTGAGTACCTGATAAATATTAAGGCCGGTGTCAGCCAGAAAATCAGCATGCTCATTCAGGACCGAGTAGGAGCCGAGCCCGACAGTACGGGAGTCCCCGATAAACAGCGCGTCATCAAAATAACTCAGATCAACCTTGGCCTCTATGTAATAAGCCTGGGGTGTTGGAATCGGAGTAGGCGTGGGTGTCGGAGTAGGCGACGGCGTAGGGATAGGCGTGGGAGCGGGCGTGATAACAATAACCTGCTCAGACTGCTCTCCGTCAGTAGATGAAAGCCTGAGTCCTTCTGCATCGTCGTCTGCTTCCAGACCATTATCCGCCATAATATTACCGGTATCTATAGTGGTAAATACATTGAGCTTTCCCTCACCGATATTATCTTCAATTGTCTTGACAAGGCTGTTTGTCTGCGAGGCCATTGTATCCAGTTCCAAGGCCGGATCCGGAATCCGGTCGGTAAGCCAGTCGGTGCAGTTATATATAATAAAAACACCCAGGAGACTTAGATACACAGCCAGAAACAAAGGAGCCTTTTTAATAAAATTCTTCATAGCTTCTTTTAGAAATTAGCATACATAAAAGGGTTGTTTCCGTTCTTTACGACAAAATATATACTCAGCCAGAAAAGCACAAAGCAAATGAGCCTTCCGGCGATATTTCTGGTTTTTATGACGATATCCTCAACAAAGGGGAAGCAGCATATAAGGGCTCCGGTCAGATAAGGCCAGTAGCTTTCCAGATTGTTCATGAAATCATGAGGATCTATATAGGCTGCCCCTTCATTGCTTATGCCAAAGAGCCGCTGCAGGAGCAAAAGCAGGTTTGAGGGCTCGCTTATGGCAAAGGCCATCCAGGTAAAGGGTATAAGTATGATTATGTACAGATGCCCTGTAATTTTGGCCAGAGGGTGCTCAGAATGTACCCAGCCGGACAAAAGAGTTTTCTCCAAAAGGATAAAGAACAAAAGCACACCGGCCCATATCATAAAATTAAGAGTCAGTCCGTGCCATAGGCCGGTAAGTATCCATACGATGGAAAGATTTAAGAGGGTCCTGACTTTACCCTTGCGGCTGCCTCCTAAAGGAATATAAACATAGTCCTTGAACCAGCTTCCCAAGGTTATATGCCATCTGCGGTAGAATTCCGACACACTTCTCGAAAGATAAGGGCTTTTGAAGTTGGCCGGGAGATTGAAGCCGAGCATATGGGCAAGGCCGATGGCCATAAGGGAATAGCCCTGAAAATCCAAAAACAGCTGCAGGCTGTAGGAGTACATGGTAAGCCAGGCCAGAGGCGTGGATATACTGCCAAGGCCTATGGTCTGAACGCCGTTCCAAAGGGAGTAAAGCCTGTCAGCAAGCAGCACCTTCATGGAAAGGCCGAGTATAAAGGTCCGAAGCCCTTTTTCGATGGATTCCGGGTCGGCATCCGAAGGAGAAGAAAGAGAACTCCTGATGCTGCCATAGGAGACGATGGGCCCCTGAAGCACCTTCGGAAACATCAGAGCATAGTTACAGAAATCCAAAAGGCTGCCGCCGGAAACGCACTTTTCGTTATATACATCCATATAGTAGCCGATCAGCATCACAGTAAGAAAGCCTATGCCGATAAAGCTATGGCCGCAAAAAACATTTCCCTCATATCGGGGAAGCAAAATTGTGGCAACCATTAATGAAAGCTGAAATACTATCCCCAGCATGAGCCAGAATTTTGACATTTTCCCACCATTGGCCTTTTGGATCAGCAGTCCCAGCCCGTAGGCGATTAGAAGAACCAAAAGAATAAAGGGAAGGGCGGCAAAATCATTCAGGCTGTAGAAAATAAGACTGCCTACGAGCAGCAAATGTCTTCTTGCCTGCGCGGGCAGTACATAGTACAGGGGAACAAATACCAATATAAAAATGATTATAAAAGTAACAGAAGATAAACCCATATTCCACCAAATTTCAATCCTTTTCTATAATAAAGGGAATGTGTGGGCTTGTAAATCCAAAAAATAAAATTTATTCTATTATATATAGAAGAAATACGGTAACGTTGCCAATAATGAAAACCATGTGCTATACTTCCCGTAACCGATAGCATATAAAGGAGCAGATATGGATATAGAAAAGGTTCTGACAAAACTGGATTCGCTTGATCGAACACTAAAGGAGCGCTTCCTTATAGAGCAGTTAAAGATTGCGGACGAGGAGGAAGACATTAACAGCAGGATAGCCCTGCTCAATGAGATGATAGATTTTTGCAGAGATTCCTGCCAGTATCCGAAATGCAGGATATACAGTAATGAACTGCTGACGCTTTTAGAGGATGAAAGTCCAAATGAGGCCAGGGTATATGCAGACTCTCTCTTAAACATTGCCAATGCTTACAGGGCTGCCAAGGATCTGGAGGATTCACTGGAGTATTACAGAAAGGCCCTGGAAATGTATGAGGTCATGCTCAAACCCGAGGACTTTATGTTTGCCGGAATCTGCAACAGTCTGGCTCTTCTGTATCAGGAGGCAGGACAGTATGAGGCAGCCTGCGAGGCTTCCAATAAGGCTCTTGGAATCCTTGAATTTCATCCTGACAAGAAGTCGCAGAAGGCAATAACGCTTACCAATCTGGCTCAGTCAAAACTCGCCCAAAAGCTTTATGATGAAGGAATCCTGGCAATTGAAGAGGCGTTGAAGATATTTGAAGAAGATGGGGGCAGGGACCCTCACTATGGAACGGCTCTCAGCGTTTATGGAGAGATACTGTTCAGCAAGAAGGAATATGCGGCCAGCGCCGAGTACTATAACAGAGCCATGGAGGCTGTTGAAAGATACGAGGGAGAAAGTGAAAATTATGAAATCCTCGCATCCAATGCCGAGGAGGCGCTGATAAGAGCAAAAGAGGAAGGCCAAAGCCCGGTAAATACAGTGGGTGAAGGCTCTGAGGAAAAGAAGCAGGAGTCCCTGACGGGCCTGCAGATAAGCAGAATGTATTATGAGCAGGTGGGAGCCGGCATGATCCATGAAAAATTTGCCCGATTTGAAGCGAGGATTGCGGTAGGCCTGGTAGGTGAAGGCTCTGACTGCTTTGGCTTTGATGATGAAATGAGCAGGGACCATGACTGGGGTCCGGGTTTTTGCATGTGGGTAGATGATGTAACCTATGAGGCTATCGGAGAGGCACTGGAAAGCGAATATGAGAAGCTGCCGTCCAAATTTATGGGTATGAAAAGATTGGCCACAAGAGAGGCCAAGGGTCGCGTGGGAGTCATCCGTATCAGAGAATTTTATTCAAGAGTGCTTAATCTCAAGAACGGTATCCCCAGAAGTGAAGAGGAATGGATGGCGGTCAAGGAAGAGGATCTTGCTGCGGCTACTAACGGACAGATATTCAGGGATGATGATGGAGTGTTCTTCAGCCTGAGAAATACGCTGTTAGCATATTATCCCGAGAGTGTATTCAGAAAAAAGCTGTCATATGAGCTTATCAGGATGGCTCAGACCGGACAGTATAATTTCCAAAGATGTCTCAAGCGAGGGGACAGGGTTACAGCGGGTATGTATCTGGCAGAATTTTATGAACATACCTTAAAGACGCTGTTTCTTCTTAACAGGAAGTATGCGCCCTATAAAAAATGGATGATGAGATCTGCACAAAAACTGAAAACACTGCCCAGGATAGCTGTGCTGCTTTCCGAAATAGCAGCTATGGATATTGAAAATGAAGAGGTGGCAGCCCATATAGAAACCATAGCTTCATTGATACTCAATGAATTGAAGAGACAGAATCTGATAATGATCTTCAATAAACAGGATCCGTATTATTTAGAGCCCTATGGCCAGGAAATATATAACAGCATCAGTTATCTGACGGAGGATGATACCAACACCGTCAACCCTGAAACCAGTCGTCATACGGAACTGGTTGATAAACTGGTAGCTCTGGAGTGGGAGGCTCTGGATCGAACCGTAAATGAGGGCGGAAGGTCTGACTGCCAGGATGACTGGGAGGATTTCTCCATAATGCGCAAGAGCCAGTATCTGACCTGGAATAATGAACTGCTGGAAAGCTATATTGCAGATTTTGAGGCCGCCAATGAAAAGGGATGGAATCTTGTGACTGAAAAATACGCCAGAATGGAGGAGAGCACACATCCTCTGGAATATGAGGCCATCAGCAATAAACTGCCTGTGATCGAAGAGGAAAGAAAGACGAAAATAGATGAGATTGTCAAGATACAGGTTGGATTCATGGAGGATTTCGCCGAAGACTATCCGGGCATAGCAAAGGGAGGCAGGAGCATACACACATTTGAGGATACCTCCTACAACACATCCTTTGAGACCTATCTGAGAGGTGAGCTCATGACATATTCTGGAGGAACGCTTGAACTCTATGAGTCATTTATAAAGGATTATGTTGCCAGAGAGAAAAATCTCACCTGTGAGATAATGAGTAATACAGCTCATATGCGTGGATATGCCGGTCTGGAGGACATGGAAAGAGAAAACAAAAACTGAAAAAACACTTTGTAAATGCGAAAAAAAGGCCCAAAATGGGCCTTTTTAATTTTGAACAAAGTGTGAACAAAGTTAACAAAATCTTCACAATTTATCTGTTAAAAACACACAAACTATAAAAAACGCACAAAAAAGAACGACAAAGCGGTTGATTTTGTGGAAAAAATGATATATATTTTTAATTGCGGATGTGGTGTTCGCGTAGAAAACAAATTTTTTAAGAAAGTGGAGGGTTTTTCAAATGAAGAAAAAGTTACTCAGCGCATTACTGAGCGTTGCTATGGTATCTGCTTTATTAGTAGGCTGTGGCAGCGACGCAACCGACACTGCTTCTACAGATTCAGCAGCAGCTACAGATGATGCAGCAGCTACAGATGATGCAGCAGCAGAAGACACAACAACAGACACAGCAGCAGCTTCAAGCGACGATGCATTCTACATCTACTCTTGGAACACAGAGCTGCAGGAGAGATTGGCATTCGTATATGCTGAGCATCCTGAATGGGAAGACAGAATCGTTTACGTTAACGTAGGTGATTCAGGTGTTTACCAGGAGAAGATCGATCAGTTACTTGCTACTCCCGATGCAGAAGAGTATCCTGACCTCATGGCAACAGAGGCTGGTTACATCATGAAGTACACAAACTCTGATTACACACTTGATGTAGCAGACCTTGGTGTTACAGATGCTGATATGTCAGAGATGTACAACTACACAATCCAGATTGCAACAGACCAGAGAAACGGTGCCGTTAAGGGTGTTTCATGGCAGGCATGTCCCGGATCTTACATGTACAGAAGATCACTCGCTGAGAAGTACCTCGGTGTTTCTGAGCCTGAAGATGTTCAGGAGTACGTAAAGGATTGGGATACATTCCTTGATACAGCTCGTTCAATCGTTAAGGATTCTAACGGCGCAACAGTTATCCTTTCATCTAACGATGACGTTGATAACGTATTCTATTCAAACAAGTCTACTCCTTGGGTAGATTCAGACAAGAATTTCGTTTATGACGATTCACTTGACACAATGCTTGATGTTCACTACGCATTAGAGCAGGAGAACTTAACACAGAAGGCTGATACATGGTCAGAGGCTTGGAACGCTGCAGCAGCAGGCGACGAAGTATTCTCTTACTTCGGATGTACATGGTTCCTTCACTGGACAATCAAGGCTAACTGTGGTGGCGAAGCTGAAGGCGAAGGCACATACGGTGACTGGGCAATGTGTGGTGGCCCTGCAAACTTCTACTGGGGCGGTACATGGTTATGTGCAATGCAAAACTGCTCAGATCCTGAATTCGCAGGACAGATCATGTTAGAGCTTTGCTGCAACACAGATCTCATGACAAAGATGTCAGAGGAAACTCTTGATTACGTAAACAACAAGACTGCTATGCAGACACTTTCAGATGCTGGTAAGGGTGCATACGACTTCTTAGGCGGACAGGACTTCATCGCAATGTTCTCTCCTCTTGCAGCAGACGTAGATGTATCTTGGATGTCAGCATATGATCAGAAGGTTAACGAACTGTTCGGTGTACAGGTTAAGATGTACCAGAACGGTGAGAAGGATAAGGACACAGCTATCGCAGACTTCAAGTCTTCAGTTGCTGATGCTTACCCTGATCTTACAGTAGAATAATTCTTACTGAACAATGGTCAACTTATTGCCGGCGCGGACGCTCCGCGCCGGCAAATTTTTTAAAGACACCAATGTTACCGATTGTGAATCTTTTCCTGAACTTTGAAGGAGAAATTCCGGGAAAGATTTGTAATCTTTTCAGATCATAAAGGAAGTGGGAAAATGGCAAAAACAAATCAACCTAAACGTAAAACCGTTGAATACGGCAGATACGGTATCTACTTCATCATTCCATTCTTTTTGGTATTCTTAATTTTCCAGGCATATCCCTTGATCTATACAATCAGTTTGGGATTCTGCGAAAACTATACAGATAGTATGTTCAACACAGAAGTTGGACCTACCTTTAATGGCTTGACTAATCTAGTTACTGTATTAAAGGGCAGTGATGGTGTATGGTTCAATACCTATACCTGCCAGTCTATTGCAAATACACTTATTATGTGGATTATGGGCTTCATACCTCAGCTTTTGTTCGCTCTGTTCCTTGCAGTATGGTTTACTGATACAAGAGTACAGCTGAAAGCACAGGGTGCATACAAGGTTATGATCTTTATGCCCAACATCATTACAACAGCAACTGTAGCAGTTTTGTTCTACAGCTTGTTCAACCATCCCGGTGGACCTATCAACCTTATTCTGGTTAAGTGGGGCTTTTTGTCAGAGCCTTACAAGTTCTTCCAGAGCAAATGGGCAACCAGAGGAATCATTGGCTTTATCAACTTCTGGATGTGGTATGGAAATACGATGATCGTATTGACAGCCGGTGTATTGGGAATCAGTCCTTCACTGTTTGAAGCTGCAAGAGTTGACGGAGCTTCCAGTGGTCAGATTTTTACAAAGATTACATTACCTCTGCTCAGACCTATTATGCTGTTTACATTAGTTAACTCAGCAATTGGTGGTCTGCAGATGTTTGATATTCCTAAGTTGCTTACATCTTCAGGAAAGGGTGACCCTGACTTCACCACAAGAACAATTACCATGTATATGAGATCTACAGCTTTTGAAGGCTCTCGTAACATGGGTGTGGCTTCCGCTGCATCAATTGTCCTCTTTATCGTAACTTTGATATTTAGTTTAATTCTCTTCTATATAATGAGAGATAAGGACGCTATCAAGGAGAAGAAGAAGATCAAGGCAGCCCAGAAAATGATGGCGAAGGGAGGCAACTAGGATGAATAATGATGAAATGAAAGATGGAATGAGTGGTCGTATACTTGCTTCCAAGATTTTCAGAAATGTTGTATGTATCTTTCTTTGTGCATTGTCAATCCTCCCCTTCTGGATTATGATCGCCAATGCAACAAGAGCCAGTGTAGATATTCAGAGTTCATTTTCACTGATTCCCTCTACACATCTTATTGAGAACTATCAGAAACTGTTATATCAGTGTAATGCTAATGTTCCTTTGTGGAGATACATGGTTAACTCATGTATCATAGCTGTTGGATTTACAGTACTGAGCCTTTATTTCTCTTCTATGACTGCTTACTCAGTAAGCGTATATAACTATAAGGGATCCAAGGCAGTATATGCATTCATCATGGCAATTATGATGATTCCCACACAGGTATCTTCAATCGGTTTCTACAGAATGTGCTTCCAGTGGAATATGGGTAATAACTACATTCCTCTGATTGTAACAGGTATTGCTGCTCCTGCCACTGTATTCTTTATGAAGCAGTTCATGGAGAGTTCACTTCCTTTGGAAATCATAGATGCAGCTCGTATCGATGGATCAAAGGAGTTACACACATTCAATACAATCGCTTTACCTTTGTTAAAGCCCGCGATTGCAACACAGGCAATATTCCAGTTCATCGCATCATGGAATAACTTCTATACACCTTCAATGCTGTTGACAGCTCAGGAAAAGTATACACTGCCTATGTTCATTCAGCAGTTACGTGGTGAGCGTTTCCGTTCAGATTACGGTATTATCTACGTTGGTCTGTGTATAACAATTTTACCTATTTTCGTTATTTACTTTGCATTGTCTAAGTACATCATTGCCGGTGTTGCTTTGGGTGGTGTCAAGGAATAATTGGTTCTTTAAAAAAGGTGTCTGGAAACAGGCACCTTTTTTGTTTCAGAAAAGAAAGCCGGGGCGGTGTGTTTGAATATTAAAGACAGAGTTGATGGAATTTTAGAAAGCTTTGACAGGGAATACGGTAGTGAATATGTATGTTACCTTGAGCATGACAGTGCCTGGCAGCTGTTGATCTCGACTATATTAAGTGCCCAGTGTACGGATGCCAGGGTGAATCTGGTCACAAAGGATCTGTATAAGAAATACAGATCTTTGGAGGATTTTGCTGGGGCGGATCTGAAGGAACTGGAGAAGGATATTAAATCCACGGGGTTCTATCATAATAAGGCAAAAAATATTATTGAATGTTCAAAGAAAATAACAGAGGAATATAATGGTGAAGTTCCATCAAAACTGGAGGAATTGACTTCGCTTCCCGGTGTGGGACGAAAGACCGCAAATGTAATAAGAGGGAATATCTACAATGATCCAAGTATTGTTGTGGATACTCACGTAAAAAGGATTTCAAAACTTTTGGGGCTGACAAAGGAGGATGATCCGGTTAAAATCGAATTTGACCTTATGAAGAAGCTCCCAAGAGACCATTGGATAATCTACAATATTCATGTGATAAGACTTGGCAGGAGTATATGTATAGCAAACAGACCGAAATGTAATGAATGCTTTCTGACGGATTACTGCAAATATTATCAGGAAAACAATAAAAAGAAAAAATAGCGGATCACATATCCGCTGTTTTTTCTTTTAAGGTGCTGATGATGGAATTTTTTAGGGGAGTGTTTATTGTTTCAGCAGCCTTGATCAGGTCATTTATTTGGTCAGGCCGGCCATTTGAGAGATAGATATCTGCTGCTAAAAAATAGCTTTTGCTGATATCTGTTCCCTGGTCGATGGCATATCTGGCAACGCACAGGGCTTCGTTTGAGTAACCGAGAGCATAAAGTCTTTCAGCCCATTCCTGGAGAGTCCGGACAAAAACAGTGTAGTTGTTGTCACATTGCTGAAGGAAGGGCAGATTGGCAACACCGTACTTTAGTTTGAGGTCTGTATTGGTCATGCCTGTGAAGTTGACAATCTTTTCTTCGGAAAGGGAAACAAGATCTGACACCTTTTCTTTGATGATGGGATCGTCACATTCTATATCTGTTGGCAAAGAAGCAAGGTCGGGGATAATGTAAGTCAGGTCATCCAGAGGCTTCTTGCGGGTGGAGTTGGCCAGGCTTTCTCTTTCCCAAAAAGCTTCCTTGCTGTTGCGGAATTTTTTGTCGGCTTTTTTATTCTCATAATAAAACAAGGCACAAAGTATAAGAATGCTTGCCAAGAAGGGATATTTCATATATAATTCCTTTCAGAAATATATGTGTATTTTGTATAAAGGTTGGTGCAAAAATATGTTTAATATGAACAATAGGAAAAACGTAAAAACCATATCAACTGTTATAATAATAATCCTTGTAGCTGCTATGGTATTGTCCACAGTTGTTTATGCACTAGTATAGACTAACATATTTTTAGGGAAATTTAAATTCTTATGAGAAGAGGACGGCTGTTTCTGCTTCCCTTGTTGTCAATTATAATTGCCTTAGGTGTTGATTATAAGGTCTCAGCATCGAATCAGAGTACATTTAACAATGGAATATATTTGGAAAATACTGATCTGTCACAAATGACACTGGATGAGGCTACTGCCATGATAGAAAAGCAGGTGGAAGAAGCCAGGAAATCCGAGCTTACCCTGATCAGTCCCACCGGCAACAGCGTGGTAGTGACCGCTGAAGAATTGCACCTAAGCTGGGCCAACCAGTCAGAACTCAAAACAGCCTTTGAGTATGGCAAAAAGGGTAATCCCGTACAGAAGTATAAGGCCGCTAAGGATCTGGAAAGAGAAAACATTAACCTTCAGGTTACTTATGAAATAGATGATGAGTATCTGAGAGCGGTCATTGAGGGCAGCCAGGAGGAATTCAATCAGGAAGCTGTGGACTACAGTTTTGAGATGACTGAGGATGGACTGCAGGTAGTTGCCGGCAAGGATGGTGTAGTGGTGGATGTGGACCAAAGTGTGGAAAGCATCAGAGATTTTCTGGCCAATGACTGGAACGGTCAATCTGGTGACATAGCCCTGGTATCTACAGTGGATAAGCCGCAGGGTGATGCTCAGACCTTAGGCAAAGTCAAGGATATAATAGGCAGCTACACCACGGATTATAAGACTTCAGGAGCATCCAGATGCCAGAATGTGGAGAATGGATGTCAGTTTATAAACGGGACCACCCTGTATCCGGGTGAGGAGTTCTCAGTATTGGAGGCTTTGGTGCCATTTACCGAAGCGAATGGCTATATGAGTGCAGCCTCTTATCAGAATGGTCTGGTAGTGGACACATTGGGCGGAGGAATATGCCAGGTATCCTCAACATTATATAATGCTGTTCTTTTGGCGGAATTGGAGGTTACGGAAAGACAGAATCATTCCATGGTGGTGACCTATGTACCGTCCAGTGGTGATGCTGCTATCGCAGAATCCTCCGGCAAGGATTTTAAATTTAAAAATAACAGAGATTACCCCATTTATATAGAGGGGATAACAGCGGATAAGAAGATCACCTTCAATATTTACGGTATTGAGGACAGGCCGGATAACAGAGAGATAAGTTTTACAAGTGAAGTACTTGAGGAGACGGAACCGGAAACTGAGTCCATAGTACAGGATGGCTCAAAGCCAATGGGATATACTTCCCTTACACCGGCCCATAAGGGTGTGAAGGCGAGATATATCAAGACTGTCAAGGTGGATGGTGTCGTGCAGAGCACGGAGGTGGTCAACAACAGCACCTACAGAATGGTTCCTAGAACACTGGTGGTTGGAACGGCAGGTGATAATCCGGAGTATGCGGCTATGCTGCAGGCAGCAATAGCCACCGGAAGCATAGATGAGACAAGGGCAGCTGCCAATGCAATAGGAGCTGCGGTTGCCGCACAACAGTTAAATGTAGTAGCAGGAGATCCCTGATGAAAAATTATGGTAAGGTAAAGGAACTGATCCTGGAAAGGTCAATCCTTAAACCTATTTCCCAAAATAAAATAGGAATTGAAAAAGGCGCAGCTGTAGGGTCAGACTGTGCCTTTATTGATGAAATGGGCTTGGCTAACGGGTATATGTCCATAGATACGGAGGATGCTCCCAAATGGGCAGTGTGCTCGGCCTGTAACAATCTCTGGGCCGGTGGAATCAGACCCACGCATATCATGGTGAACCTCATATTACCTGCACATATTAAAGAAAGCAGGATTAAAAATATAATGTCCCGGATAGTTGACGAGGCCCTGTATCATGACGTGAAGATTGCGGGTGGACACAGTGAATATGCAGATGGCCTGAAAGCACCCATAATATCCGTGACGGCAATGGGAAGACCTGCCGGACAGATGGAAGCGAAGGATGTTATTGATAAAGATATAGTAATGACTAAATGGATGGGCATATGCGGTACCGCAATACTTGCCCAGGTAAAGCAGCAGGAACTGTGCACAAGGCTGCCTGAAAAATATGTAGCGGCTGCGGCGGCCATGGGGCGACTGTGTGAGGTGGCCCCGGAAGCTCAAAAAGCCATTGAAACAGGCAAAGTACTGGCTATGCATGACGTGGCAGGCGGCGGAATATATACGGCGCTATGGGAATTGGGCAAAAAACTTGATTGTGGTCTCAGCGTGGATATAAAGGCTATACCGGTCATGCAGGAAACCATAGAGGTATGTGAGTTTTTTGATATCAATCCCTACAGACTGAAGGGAGACGGTTCGCTCCTTATAGTGACAGAGGACGGCGAAGGCCTTGCAAATATGCTTAAGGAAGAGGGAATAGCTGCGGCTGTCATAGGAAAGACCACCACGGGGCTTGACCGTGTAATAACCAGAGAAGAGGAAAGAAGATTTTTGGAGTCTGCAAATGGTGATGAAATCTATAAAGTAATATGCTAAAATATACAGAGTTGATTGAAAAGAGGTAGATTTATGAGAGATAAATTACTGAAGCTTATAGAAAAGAACAGCAGAGTGTCTGTGGCAGAGCTTGCGGTTCTTTTGGGCTATGAGGAAATAGAAGTGGCCAATGAGCTGAAAAAGCTCGAGGAGGAGGGAATCATCTGCGGCTATCACACGATGATAGACTGGGAAAAGACCAATATCGAGATGGTTTCAGCATTGATAGAGGTAAAAGTCACTCCTCAGAGAGGTGAAGGCTTTGATCATATGGCAGAAAGGATAATAAGATACCCTGAGGTAAGTTCGGTATATCTTATATCCGGAGGCTATGATCTGTTAGTCATCCTTGAGGGTAAGTCGCTGAAGCAGGTAGCAAGCTTTGTGTCGGACAAGCTCTCAACCCTGGATAATGTGCTGAGTACAGCTACACATTTTATACTTAAGAAATATAAGGATCATGGTACTGTCCTTGAATCCAAACATACAGATGAAAGGGAGTTGATAATGCCATGAGAGATCCATTGTCTGAAAAGTGCGTAGCACTGAAGCCTTCGGGTATTAGAAAATTTTTTGATATTGTTGCTGAAATGAAGGATGCCATTTCACTGGGCGTGGGCGAACCGGATTTTGATACACCCTGGCATATACGTGATGAGGGAATCTATTCCTTAGAGAAGGGCAAGACCTTCTATACCTCCAATTCGGGCCTGATGGAATTGCGTAAGGAAATATGCAATTACCTTGAAAGAAGATTTGACTGCCATTATGAGGCGAAGGGAGAGACACTTATAACGGTTGGTGGATCAGAGGCTATTGATCTGGCATTAAGAGCCATGGTCAATCCTGGGGATGAAGTGATCATACCCATGCCAAGCTATGTTTCCTATGAACCCTGTGCGATTCTGGCAGGGGCCAAGCCTGTGATAATAAATCTGAAAAATGAAAATGAGTTCAGACTGACGGCTGAAGAACTTGAGGAAGCTATAACAGATAAGAGTAAGATACTGGTACTTCCATTCCCCAACAACCCTACAGGGGCCATTATGGAAAGAAGCGATCTGGAGGCTATAAGAGAGGTTGTTATCAAGCATGATCTTATAGTGATCTCCGATGAAATATATGCTGAGCTTTCCTATAAAGAAAAGCATGTATCCATTGCATCATTGCCTGATATGAAGGAGAGGACCATACTTATAAACGGCTTTTCAAAGGCTTATGCAATGACCGGCTGGAGACTGGGCTATGCCTGCGGTCCTGCGAATATCATTGCCCAGATGACCAAGATACATCAGTTTGCAATAATGTGCGCGCCTACCACGAGCCAGTATGCGGCGATTGAAGCCCTGAAGAACGGCGATGACGATGTGGAGGAAATGCGTGAGGCATACGACCAGAGAAGAAGATTTCTGATGCATGAGTTTGAAAAAATGGGACTTCCCTGTTTTGAACCCTACGGAGCCTTCTATGTGTTCCCCTGCATAAAGGAGTTTGGCATGACAAGTGAGGAATTTGCCACCAGACTGCTGGAGGAGGAAAAGGTAGCTGTGGTTCCGGGCACCGCTTTTGGTGACTGCGGAGAAGGCTTCTTGCGTATTTCATATGCCTACTCAATAGACAATCTTAAGATTGCTTTGGAGAGAATACAGAATTTCATAGACAGACTGAGAGCATAGAAAAAGGGGTGCTTCCTGATAATGAAGCACCCTTTAATTTTAATAAAGGTAGCTGATATGAATATAGTCTTACATCAGCCGGAGATACCGGCTAATACGGGAAATATAGGAAGAACCTGCGTGGCAACAAACACAGCCCTTCATCTTATTGAGCCTCTGGGCTTCAGACTGGGTGAAAAGGAACTTAAGCGGGCGGGCATGGATTACTGGGATAAGCTTGATGTAAAAAGATACATGAATTACGAAGAATTCCTGGAAAAAAATCCTGGCAGTAAGGTGTGGCTTGCGACAACCAAGGCTCAAAAGACATACAGTGAGGTGGAATTTGGCGAAGACGACTATATAATGTTCGGAAAGGAGAGCGCCGGAATTCCCGAGGAGATACTGGTTGAACATCCAGAAGACTGCATAAGGATTCCCATGCTTGACAGTATAAGGAGCCTTAACCTTTCCAATTCTGTGGCGATAATACTGTATGAGGCATTGAGGCAGCAGGGCTTTAAGAATATGCAGCTTGAGGGGAAACTTCACAGACTTAGCTGGAAGGAGTAGGGCCGGTTTACAAAAGAAAGACCCTAAAGTATACTGAAAAAATATGAGTAATCTAAATGATCAACAGGATTTTCAAATAATAAGGGAGCGTATGAAGGAGCGTCCGCTGAATCGAAAGAGGCTGGTGAGAAGAACTGTCATAACGGCAGCACTTGCAGTATTTTTCGGTGCCCTGGCGTGTATAACCTTTCTGGTACTGGAGCCCGTATTCAGCAATATCCTCAGTCCTGAGGAAGAGCCCGAAAGGATAGAAATACCACTGGATGAGGATGAGATGCTTCCCAGTGATATGCTGACAGATGAGACGGTCACGGCTGTTTCGGAGGTTGCTGAGGAGGGAGAGACGGTATCCAACATTGATCAGTATGTTCAGCTGTATAGCGATATATATGACCTTGTGAGTAATGTGCAAAAGTCCATAGTAACGGTTGCCGGTGTGGACCAGGATGTGGACTGGTTTGATAATGAGTATGAAAGTAAGGGCCTTACGACAGGCCTGATAGTGGCCAACAACGGACAGGAGCTTCTGATACTCTGTGATGGAGATGTGATAAAGGACAGAGAAAATATACACATAACATTTTATAATGGAACTGTAAAGGATGGCTATCTTAAAAAAACCGACAGCAATACGGGCTTGGCGATAGTGGGAATAAGTATTAATGACCTGAGTGAGACTCTTCTGGACCCGCAGAACATAGCTAATCTGGGGAATTCCAAGCCCAGCAGACTGATTGCTTCGCCTGTTATAGCCATAGGTCGTCCCATGGGCAACAGCAGCTCGGTTGACTATGGCATGATAACGGCCAAGGGCAGTTATCTTAATATGACAGATATCAACTACGAAATGATCTACACCAATATTTACGGTAATGAGAACTCCAATGGAGTAATCGTTAATATGAAGGGCGAGATATTAGGTATAATATGTCAGGATCAGAACAGCGTGGACAAAAATATCATAGCTGCCATTGGTATATCGGAACTTAAAAGGACCATAGAGAGGCTGTCCAATTCAGATGATATAGCAGTGCTGGGAATAAGGGGCACAGATGTTACAAATGAGGCTGTAGAGATGGGAGTACCCGTGGGAGCCTATGTTACCAGTATTGATATGGATAGTCCGGCTATGAATGTGGGCATACAAAGTGGGGATGTAATAGTCAGAGTGGACGGAACCGAAGTAGAAAGCTTCTCTGAATTTACGGAAGTAATGTACAGGCTGAAGCCGGAGGCAGAGGTGAACGTCATGCTTATGAGATATGACGGAGAACAATACAGTGGTATGATGGTCCGTGTAAGTATGGGCAGTACCAACTGAAAAAGAGGTGTGAAATGAAATATATAAATGAACTTAAAGACGGAGACAGGGTAGCGGATATTTATATGTGCAAGCAGCGTACTGCTGCGGTTACCAAGAACGGGAAAAATTATCTGAATGTGATCCTGCAGGACAAAACCGGTGTGATCGATGCCAAAATATGGGATCCAACCAGCCCTGGTATAGAGGAATTTGAAGCTCTGGATTACATTGACGTAATGGGAGATGTAAGTGTATTCAACGGTTCTTTGCAGATAAGCATTAAGAGGGTAAGAGAATGCCATGAGGGAGAATATGATCCGGCTAATTATCTGCCCACAACCGATAAAGACATTGATCAGATGTATGATCAGCTGTTGACGCTGGTGAACAGGACTCAGAATGAGTACTTAAAGAAGCTACTAAACAGTTTCTTTGTAGAGGATGAGGATTTCATAAAGGCCTTTAAGTTCTCTTCAGCAGCAAAAAGCGTGCATCATGGATTTGTAGGCGGACTTTTGGAGCACACCCTAAGTGTGGCAACCCTGTGTGAGTACTATGCCAAACACTATCCGATACTTAAGAGGGACCTGCTGGTAACAGCTGCTTTGTGCCATGACATAGGTAAGACAAAGGAACTTTCTTTCTTCCCCCAGAATGATTATACGGATGAGGGAAATCTGCTGGGACATATAGTAATGGGTGCTGAAATGGTCGGCGAACGCATTAAGGGTATACCCGGTTTTCCACCGGTGCTGGCCAACGAACTTAAGCATTGCATATTGGCGCATCATGGGGAATATGAGTATGGCTCACCCAAAAAACCTGCCTTAATAGAAGCGGTTGCTTTGAATTTTGCAGATAATCTGGATGCGAAGATGGAGACCTTTACGGAGGTGCTCAATTCGAATACAAGCCAGGGCTGGCTGGGCTTTCAGAAGCTTATTGATTCCAATGTGAGAATGACTCAGATGCCGGAGTAGAGTATGGAATACAAGAAAAATGACATAATTGTCGTGGAAATTACCGATATTGGAAATGATGGTGAGGGTATAGGCAAGGTTGATGGCTATACCCTTTTTATAAAGGATGCATTACCAGGTGACATGGTGCGGGCGAAGATCATGAAGGCCAAGAAAAACTATGCCTATGGACATTTGGAGGAGATAGTGCGTCCTTCGTCGGACAGAGTGGAACCGGTCTGTGCAATAGCAAGACAGTGCGGAGGCTGTCAGCTTCAGGCAATCAGCTATGCTCGGCAGTTAAAATATAAGGAAGATAAAGTAAAGAACAATCTTATAAGGCTGGGTGGATTTGACAGTTCTTACATAGAAAGCATAATGGAGCCTATAAAAGGCATGGAAGAACCCTTTCATTATAGAAACAAGGCGCAATATCCCATAGGCTATGACAGAGAGGGCAGGCTTATAGCCGGGTTTTACGCGGGAAGGACACACAGCATAATAGAAAACACAGATTGCGATCTGGGAAGCAAAGATAATCATAGGGTGCTGGAGTCGATACTGGACTGGATGGGAGCTAATGACATTTCTGCTTACAGGGAAGAAAGTGGAAGCGGTCTTATAAGGCATGTGCTCATCAGAAAGGGATTCTATACAGGACAGGTGATGGTATGTGTAGTCATAAACGGCGAAAGTCTGCCCCAAAAAGAAGAACTCATTGAGAAACTGACGGCCATTGAGGGGATGAAGAGCATTTCCTACAATGTTAACAAAGAGCAAAACAATGTGATAATGGGGTCAAATTATCATACAATCTGGGGAAATGATACCATAGAGGATAAGATTGGAGATCTGAGCTTCAAAATATCACCCTTGTCCTTTTATCAGGTTAATCCCGGGCAGACTGTCAATATGTATGGCAAAGCCCTTGAGTATGCCGGACTTACCGGCAAAGAATCCGTATGGGACCTCTACTGCGGTATTGGGACCATAAGTCTCTCTATGGCAAGGTCCGCAGGTAAGGTATATGGCGTGGAAATAATTCCCCAGGCCATAGAGGATGCCAAAACAAATGCAGAGCTTAATCATATAGATAATGCGGAATTTTTTGTGGGAAAGGCTGAAGAGATACTGCCGGACTTTTATGAAAAAAACAGTTCAGATGATATGAGCAACCCTGACGTGATAGTAGTGGATCCCCCAAGAAAGGGCTGTGACGAGAAATGCCTTGAAACCATGGTAAGAATGTCACCATCCAGAATAGTATATGTCAGCTGCGACAGTGCCACCCTGGCCAGAGATCTTAAGTATCTTTGCAGTGCAGGTTATAAATTGAAAAAATGGCAGGCATTTGATAATTTCCCGCAGACGGTGCATGTTGAGACGATATGCCTCTTAAGCAGGGAAAGGAGGTTGACTTCATTGCTGCTTTAAAAACAGGTGGCATTTATTAAGACAGACAAGTAAGAAGTTGTGAATAGATTGGAATTGCAAAGAAAGAGGGAAAGAAAATGAGCAAAGTATACCAAAGTGTAACAGAACTTATAGGAAAAACACCTATAGTTGAACTGATGGGAATTGAGAAAAAATATGGTCTTGAGGCCAGGGTGCTGGGCAAACTGGAATATTTTAATCCTGCAGGTTCGGCAAAGGACAGGGTAGCAAAGGAAATTCTTGAAACAGCCGAGGCCGACGGAATATTAAAGCCGGGTGGCACGATCATAGAGCCTACTAGCGGAAATACGGGCATTGGGCTGGCCTCAATCGCAGCAGCCAAGGGATACAGACTGATCATTGTTCTTCCCGAAACCATGAGTGTTGAGAGAAGAAACATGATAAAGGCTTACGGAGCAGAGCTGGTGCTTACAGATGGAGCAAAGGGAATGAAGGGCGCTATCGAAAAAGCCGAGGAATTGAAAAAGGAGATTCCCGGATCCATCATAGCAGGTCAGTTCACCAATCCGGCAAACCCGGCCGCACACAGAAAGACTACGGGGCCGGAGATATGGGAGGATACTGACGGAGATATTGATATCTTTGTAGCCGGTGTTGGTACAGGCGGCACGGTGACAGGTGTAGGCGAGTATCTGAAATCAAAGAATCCCAAGATAAAGGTTGTGGCAATGGAGCCTTCTTCTTCACCGGTTCTTTCAAAGGGAGAGGCCGGAGCGCATAAGATACAGGGAATCGGGGGTGGATTTGTTCCCGAGGTGCTGAATACAGAGATCTATGATGAGGTCATTACAGTAACAGATGAGGATGCATTTGCATACGGCAGGGATATTGCACAAAATGAGGGCGTGCTGGTGGGAATCTCATCCGGAGCAGCCATAGCGGCGGCTGTGGAACTGGCAAAAAGACCGGAAAATAAGGGAAAGACCATAGTGGCACTGCTTCCTGACAGCGGAGACAGATATTATTCCACAGAGCTTTTCAAATTTGAGTAGTGCATAGGGAGTAAAGTGTGAATATCAATTATAGAAAAGAGGCATTGTCGCATTCGGAGGCAAAATATGGACAATGAGATAAAAGAAATATTAACGGGTGTCCGGGATGGACAGCTGTCAGTGGAGGAAGCACTGCTTAAGGTAAAGACCAAGCCCTTTGAGGATATAGGTTACGCCAAGGTGGATCTGCACAGAGGAGTGAGGCAGGGAACACCTGAGGTAATCTACGGAGCGGGAAAGACCACTGATCAGATACTCGGAATAGTGGACACAATGAAAAACAATGGACAGGAGAGGATACTTATTACAAGACTTTCAAAGGAAGCAGCCGGACAAATAAGTGAAAGCCTTGATATGACCTACTACAGGGATGCGAGGATCGGATTGGTAGGAGAGATGCCCAAACCAACCGGAATCGGCAGGATAGTTATAGCTACAGGAGGCACAAGCGACATACCCGTAGCTGAGGAGGCAGCAGTCACAGCGCAGGCTCTGGGCAATGAGGTAGTAAGGCTCTATGACGTAGGTGTGGCAGGACTTCACAGGCTGCTTTCCCATATGGATGAGATCATGGGAGCATCTGTAATAGTGGCTATCGCAGGTATGGAGGGCGCCCTGGCCAGTGTCATAGGAGGCATGGCAGACTGTCCTGTCATAGCGGTACCGACCAGTGTGGGGTATGGAGCCAGCTTCGGTGGAGTATCAGCGCTGCTTTCCATGCTCAATTCCTGTGCCAGTGGTGTGTCAGTGGTGAATATTGATAATGGTTTTGGGGCCGGATATCTGGCTAATATGATAAATCATATGGAGGCAAAGAAATGAGTGTATTATATTTGGATTGCTCGATGGGCGCAGCGGGTGATATGCTGTCGGCTGCCCTATACGAACTGCTCGATGCTAAAGGAAGGGCTTCCTATATGGAAAAGATCGGCAGCCTGGGTCTGGAGGGAGTAAGCGTAAGTGCACAAAGCGCGCAGAAATGCGGAATTACGGGTACCCATATGAGTGTAAAGGTTGATGGTCTGGAGGAGGACGAGCATGTCCATGATCATGAGCATGAGCACGACCATGACCATGAGCACCATCACGAGCATGAGCACGACCATGAGCATGAGCACCATCACGACCATGACCATGAACATACGCACCATCACCATAGCAGCATGGCTGATGTAAGCGCCATAATAGAAGCCCTGGGGGTATCGGATCTGGTGAAGGAAAATGCCAAAGCCGTATATGGGCTTATTGCGGAAGCAGAGAGCGTAGCCCATGGAATGCCTGTAAGCGATATTCATTTTCACGAGGTGGGGACCAAGGATGCCATTGTTGATGTGGTATCGGTATGCCTGCTGATGGAAATGCTTGCCCCTGATAAGGTCATTGCGTCACCTGTGCATGTGGGAAGCGGACATGTTCACTGTGCTCACGGAATTTTACCTGTTCCCGCACCTGCCACTGCCTACATTCTTAAGGGGGTTCCCATTTACGGGGGCAGTATAGAGGGAGAACTCTGTACACCCACGGGAGCAGCTCTGCTTAAGCATTTTGCAGACAGTTTTGAAAATATGCCGCCTATGAAGGTCTCCGCCATTGGTTATGGCATGGGGAAAAAGGATTTCAAGCAGGCCAATTGTTTGAGGGCAATGTTAGGTGAAATGCCCCTTAGGGGGGAGTGCATTACAGAGCTTTCCTGCAATGTGGATGATATGACTGCGGAGGAGATGGGTTTTGCAGTGGAAAGACTGCTTGCCATGGGGGCTGTGGAGGCCTATACCATTCCCTTGGGAATGAAGAAGTCCAGACCGGGAATGATGCTTTGCGTAATGTGCAGTGAGAATAAAAGGGATGAACTGGTGAAAGCCATATTTAAATATACCACTACCCTGGGAGTAAGAGAGAATATTTCCAAAAGATATACCCTTACCAGAAGAATCGAAACAGAAGAAACCCCCATGGGAAAGATACGTGTTAAGAAATCTGAGGGCTATGGGGTGTGCAGAAGTAAATATGAGTATGAGGACCTGGCAAAAATAGCTCGGGAGAAGGAACTCTCATTGGGAGAGGTGCTTGAAAATATAAAAAAAGAGTAAAAACGAAGCAAGGGGAGTGTGTTAGGAGAGTCTTTTGTGTTACAATAAACAGTTAGTGGAGGCGTCAGATGGCTAAAAGAACCAAGCTTAAAGACAGAATATTGCCATTGTATACCAGGGGTGAAAACGTATTCAGCATGGTTGCTAATATTGTGGGAGCATCCTTTGGGCTTATTGCGCTTATTGTATGTATTGTTCTCAGTGTCCTGCATCACAGTCTTGCCTCAGGAGTGACCTCTGCCATATATGGCGTGATGCTGATGTTTTTCTACATTATGTCCAGTGTGTATCACGGTCTGGGAGAAAGCACGGGGCGCAAGGTAATGCAGGTAATGTCCCATTGTTCCTTATACTGTCTGCTTGCGGGAAGCTATACTCCCGTATTGCTGGTGGCTGTAAGACCCGAGCATCCTTATATTGCCTGGATAATGTTTCTGCTCATATGGGCAGTATGCATAGCAGGACTGGTCTATTCCGCCATTGATCATTACAAATATGAAGTTTTTACCATGGTCAGCTATTTTATAGCCGGCTGGCTTATCATACTGATAATAAAGCCCTTGTATGAATGCATGTCCTTAGGAGGCGTTATACTGCTTTTTATGGGAACGATATGCTATACAGTCGGAGCCCTGTTTTATATCAAGGGGCATACCAAAAATAACATGCATTCTGTTTACCAGATATTGCTGCTTTGCGGTACAATATTTCAGTTTGCAGCTATATGCGGATTTGTAATCTGAATATAGTTCAAAATATAACGTGAGTTCGAAACCCATCCTCACGAAAATCAAAACTAGGAGAAGAAAAATGAATAAGAAAAGAATCAGATTGATTACCGAAGGTGCGGCTATTGCCGCTTTGTACGCTGTACTTACAGTTGCCACGTGGGAATTTTCCTCGCTGGCTATCCAGTGCAGATTGTCGGAGGGACTGTGTGTGCTATGTGCTTTCACACCTGCTGCGGTCCCGGGACTGTTTGTGGGATGCCTGATCTCAAATATATTCGGAGGACAGGTACTGGATATGGTATTTGGCTCCCTTGCCACATTGATAGCGGCTGCTATCACACGTAAAATGAAGGGAATGAGTAAATGGCTGTTGCCCCTGCCTACCATAGTGGTAAATGCAATCGTGATTCCTTTTGTATTGGTATACGGCTACGGAGTGGACAGCATAGCAAATGTCACGGGTACAGGTGCAGTACTTGCCCTTACGGCATTGAGCATTGCCATAGGAGAAGCTCTTGCCTGCTATGTGGTGGGAATGCCGCTCTATGAGGGACTTAAAAAAGTAAAACTCTTCAATGAGGACTAAGAAATGTCCGAATCTCACGCTGTCTGGGCGCTGAAAGCCGCAAAACAGGTGATCTGAAAGTGAAATAAATATAACTGTATAAGAGAAAGTGGCTGAAGCAGATGGGATACTTCAGACCACTCTCTTGATTTTACGGCAGTTGTTCTTACATGATATAAGGAAAATTTAATGAATCAGAAGGTGCTGACTGTTCTAGAATATAATAAGGTCATAGACAGACTTGCTTCCTATGCTTCCTCGCCTCTTGGCAGGGAAAAGTGCAGGAAGCTTGTTCCGTTTTCGGATTATGATACCATAGACAGGGAGCAGACACTGACAGAGGATGCCTTTAACAGGATCATAAAAAATGACAGGGTGAGCTTTGCAAATAATAAGGATCTGGAGCATATCCTGAAATCCTTAGGCATTGGTATAACGCTTCAGACAGGAGACTTTCTTATACTGGCGGATTTCCTGGAAAATGTCGCCGCAGTAAAAAACTATGGAACAAGAGAAGAGGAAAATACAGACAGTCTCAGTGAAAAATTCGAAGACCTGGCTCCACTGACACTGGTGTCAGAAGAAATAAGAAGATGCATAACTGCAGAGGACGAGGTGGCTGATACAGCTTCGGGTGAGTTAAGATCCATCAGGCGAAATATAGCCCTTGCCCAGGAAAAGATACATGGCCAGCTTAACAGTATGGTCAACGGAAGCCTGAGGACCTACCTGCAGGATGCAGTCATAACAATGCGCAATAACCGCTACTGCATACCTGTAAAGGCCGAGTACAAGGGGCAGGTACCGGGTATGATACATGACCAGTCATCCACCGGATCCACTGTATTTATTGAGCCGGCAGCAGTTGTGAATCTTAACAACAGGATCAAGGAGCTTTCTTTGGAGGAAAGCAAAGAGATAGAGCGTATCCTGGCCTTGCTGGGCAGTCAGGCAGCAGAGCATATCAGCGAGATAAAATATGATCAGAAGCTTATGACCGAACTTGATTTTGTATTTGCCAAGGCAAGACTGGCCCTGGCACAGAATGCCAGTCGGCCGCAGTTTAATTCGGACAGGATCATTGACATAAGGAAAGCAAGACATCCCCTGCTTGATAAGGACAAGGTGGTTCCCATAGATATAAGGCTGGGTGAGGACTTTGATCTGCTGATAGTGACCGGCCCCAACACGGGAGGCAAGACGGTATCTTTAAAGACCGTAGGGCTGCTCACATTAATGGGTCAGGCAGGACTTCATATACCTGCTATGGACCGTTCGAGACTTGCAATCTTCAAAAAGGTCTATGCGGATATTGGTGATGAACAGAGTATTGAGCAGAGCCTGTCCACATTTTCATCACATATGAAGAATATAGTGGCAATATTGAAGAATGCAGATGAAAACAGCCTGTGTCTCTTTGATGAGCTGGGAGCGGGAACTGATCCCACGGAGGGAGCAGCACTGGCTATAGCCATACTGGAGCATCTTCATGAGCGTGGCATAAGGACTATGGCCACCACCCATTACAGCGAGCTCAAAGTATACGCCATGAGCACTCCGATGGTAGAAAATGCATCCTGTGAATTCGACGTGGATACCTTATCACCCACCTATCGTCTGCTCATAGGCATACCGGGAAAAAGTAATGCCTTTGCCATTTCCAAGAGGCTGGGACTTAAGGAAAATATCATAGAAAAGGCCAGAATGCAGATTGAAAAGGATCAGGAGAGCTTTGAGGATCTGCTTACTGAATTGGAAGACAACAGAGTCAAGGCCCAACGGGACAGAGATGAGATAGCTGAAGCTAAAAAGCGTGTAGCGGCACTTGAGAATGAACTGCAAAAGAAAAAGGAGTCTCTGGAGGCAAGTAAGGATAAGATACTCAGGGATGCCCGTGAGGAAGCCAGGGATATTTTGCAGGAAGCCAAGGATGTGGCCGATGAGACCATAAGAGAGTTTAACAGGGCCGGACAGAACTCTGACATAAAGAAGCTGGAGAAGAGCCGTACCAGGGTCAGAGAGAAAATCTCGGATACCAATTCCAAACTTTCCGTAAAGACGGAAAATAAAACTAACAAGGCTTTGGATCCTTCGAAGCTGCGCCTTGGGGACGATGTTAAGGTCGTGTCCATGGGACTTAAGGGAATCGTAAACAGCCTCCCGGATGATAAGGGAAATCTCTTTGTGCAGTGTGGAATCATCAGATCAAAGGTAAATATAAAGGACCTGGTGCTCATAGAGGAAACCACCCCATCCGGTAAAAATAAAAATCTGAAATCCTCTTATTCCAGTCAGATAAAGATGAGTAAATCTCTAAATGTATCCAGTGAGATAAATCTTTTGGGCAAGACCGTGGATGAGGCAGTGAGTGAACTGGACAAGTATCTGGATGATGCATATCTGGCGCATTTACCCAGCGTGAGGATAGTGCATGGCAAGGGAACAGGTGCACTTAGGAATGCGGTTACCAGCCACCTTAAGAAGATACCCTACGTAAGCTCCTACAGGCAGGGAGAATACGGAGAGGGCGATGCCGGTGTGACCATAGCAGTGTTTAAGGAGAAATAAATATGGCAGCAGCAAAGCAGAAAATAATGATAGTCGATGATGATAATAATATAGCGGAGCTTATTGAACTCTACCTTATAAAGGAATGCTTTGAGACCCTGATCTGCAATGACGGTGAAACCGCTCTGGCTGAATTTGACAGCTATGAGCCCAATCTTGTACTTTTGGACCTGATGCTGCCCGGAATGGACGGATATCAGGTGTGCCGTGAAATAAGATCAAAATCAGCTATTCCCATAATAATGCTGTCTGCAAAGGGCGAGGTGTTTGACAAGGTCCTGGGCCTGGAGCTGGGAGCTGATGATTATATGGAGAAGCCCTTTGATTCCAAGGAACTCGTAGCCAGAGTCAAGGCCGTGCTCAGGAGGTACAAGGCTGTGCCTGAGGCGGAAACGGAAAACACGGACAAATGTGTGGAATATCCTGACCTGACTGTTAACCTTACCAATTACTCTGTTATTTATAATGGCAAAAGTGTGGATATGCCGCCGAAGGAACTGGAACTGTTATATTTCCTGGCCGCATCCCCCAATCATGTATTTACAAGAGAGCAGCTCCTTGATCAGATATGGGGTTACGAGTACGTGGGAGATACCAGAACTGTTGACGTACATATCAAGAGGCTCAGAGAGAAAATAAGCGACCATGACAAGTGGAAGATATCTACGATCTGGGGAATAGGCTATAAATTTGAGGTAAGAACATGAGGAAAACCCTCTACTTAAAATTTATACTGGCCTATGTGATATTCGGAGTGTTTGGATTTATTATGGTGGCCACCTTTGCATCCTCCATGACACTGGAGAGACTTAAGAGGGAAAAAGCCGAAAGTCTGTATAAGGAAGCAACTCTCATAGCCAATACCTATGCAGAAGATCTTTATAACAATCAGACGACTCTGGAGACAGTAAGCAGGGAATTGGATGCACTGGATACATATCTGGATGCGGTCATCTGGATAATCAATCCATCCGGACGTATGGTATTGGATTCTTCAAAGCCGTTGAGCGTGGATGATGAAAATGTGGTTGAGGGCTTTGATCCCATGGTGACAGCAGGCGGGTATTATACAGTGGGAGATTTCTTCGGGAGCTTTGATGAGGAAATGCTCAGTGTATACGCGCCTATAACCTCTGATTATATGGTCAAGGGCTACGTGGTGGTGCATACCTCCATGAAATCCATTCATGAATCCAAGGAAAGCATACTTTCAATATCCTATATACTGTTGATATTGCTGTTCTTATTGTCGCTGATAATACTGCTTTTCTTTACGGAATTTGTGTATGTACCCATTCGTAAGATAATAACTGCTACGGAGCATTATGCATCCGGAGATGCGGATTATGAATTCAGTGTGGAAAGTGATGATGAGCTGGCATACCTGGCAGCTGTAGTTGCTTATATGGCTCAGAAAAATGCACAGGCTGAGGACGATCAGAAGAAATTTATTGCAAATGTGTCCCATGATTTCAGGTCTCCCCTGACTTCCATAAGAGGATATCTGGAGGCAATGCTGGATGGTACCATCCCTCCGGAAAAGCACGAAAAATACCTGACCGTAGTGCTTAATGAGACCCAGAGACTGACCAAGCTGACCAATAATCTGCTGACGCTGAACAACCTGAGTACCAAGGGAATGGTGCTGGAGAAAACCGCCTTTGATATAAATATGACCATAAAAAATGTGGTAGCGTCCTTTGAGGGAACCCTTCAGAAAAAGAAGATCTCCGTTGATCTGGTCCTCACCGGAACGGAATTGATGGTATATGCCGACATGGGCAAGATACAGCAGGTCCTCTACAATCTGCTTGATAATGCCATAAAGTTTTCGTCACAGGATTCTTCAATAAAAATAGAGACCTATGAGAAACATAACAAGATATTTGTCTCGGTAAAGGACAGCGGAATCGGTATTCCCAAGGAGAGCCTTAAACTCATATGGGACAGATTCTACAAAACAGACCTGTCGAGAGGCAAGGATAAGAAGGGTACGGGCTTAGGCCTTGCCATAACCAAGGAGATCATCAAGGCACATGATGAAAATATAAATGTAATAAGTACAGAGGGAGTCGGGACGGAATTCATATTCTCGCTGCCGCTGCAGGAAGAAAATAAGGCATAAACGGAGGAAAAAATGAAACAGGGATTTGATAATGAGAAGTATCTGAAAATGCAGTCAGAGCATATCAAGGAAAGGATAGACAAAT
>R03__coassemble_277_pt1 | contig 31533 bp, 27 predicted proteins | sample R03__metabat2_low_PE_031 | metagenome-assembled genome bin R03
TGCATTAGAGAAATAAGAGGTTATTTAAAACGGAACGTATCGGATGCGGATCAGATTTGTAAGGTTAATTACGGTCAGCTGTATAGTAATATACGGCTGACTGTATGTATTTTTATATAATCAGGAGGTAAATAAAATGAGTTTGGTGCCTTATGTCATAGAGCAGACTTCCAGAGGTGAGCGCTCTTACGATATTTATTCAAGATTATTAAAGGACAGGATCATTTTCTTAGGAGAAGAGGTCAATGAAGCAAGTGCAGCCATTGTAGTTGCCCAGCTGCTTTTCTTGGAGGCAGAGGATCCGGACAAGGATATTTCGCTGTATATCAACAGCCCCGGAGGAAGCGTTACTGCAGGTATGGCAATCTATGATACCATGCAGTATATCAAGTGTGATGTGTCAACCATATGTATAGGTATGGCAGCCAGTATGGGTGCTTTCCTGCTGGCAGGCGGAGCCAAGGGTAAGAGATATGCCCTTCCCAATGCCGAGATCATGATACATCAGCCCCTGGGCGGCACACAGGGACAGGCTACTGAGATTGAGATCGCAGCAAAGCATATCCTGCGTACCAAGGAAAAATTGAACCGTATGTTAGCTGAAAACACAGGCAAGCCCTATGAGGAAATATGTGCCGATACAGAGCGTGACAACTGGAAGAGCGCCGAGGAAGCCAAGGAATACGGACTTATTGATGCAGTGATCGAAAAGCGCGGAGAGGAAAAGTAGATATATGGCTGGCAGAGGATTAAGTTCACACGTTAAATGTTCCTTTTGCGGTAAGAATCAGGATCAGGTACGTAAACTGATAGCAGGCCCCGAGGGAGTATATATCTGTGATGAGTGCATAGAAGTATGCTCTGATATCTTAGAGGAAGAATTCGCCGATGATGAGGAAGAGAATGCAGTCAATGCAGGTGATATCAACCTGCTTAAACCTGCAAAGATAAAGGCTTTCCTTGATGAATATGTCATCGGTCAGGAAGAAGCCAAAAAGGTACTTTCAGTAGCGGTCTACAACCATTATAAGAGGGTTACTTCCAAGGATGATGATGAAGACGGAGTAGAGCTTCAGAAATCAAACATCATCATGATGGGACCTACAGGCTCGGGTAAGACCTATCTGGCCCAGACTCTGGCCAAGATAATCAATGTTCCCTTTGCCATAGCTGATGCCACCACACTGACAGAGGCAGGCTATGTAGGCGAGGATGTGGAAAATATACTGCTCAAGCTCATTCAGGCAGCAGACTATGATGTGGAACGTGCCCAGTACGGCATCATCTACATTGACGAAATAGACAAGATAACCAAGAAGGGCGAGAATGTATCCATTACCCGTGATGTATCAGGCGAAGGCGTACAGCAGGCACTCCTTAAGATAGTTGAGGGTACCATAGCCAGTGTTCCGCCCCAGGGAGGCAGAAAGCATCCCCATCAGGAACTGATACAGATTGACACCTCCAACATATTGTTCATATGCGGCGGTGCCTTTGACGGTCTGGATAAGATCATAGAAGAAAGACTGAACCGTAAGTCCATCGGTTTCAATGCGTTGATCAGTGAGAAATCCGGTGCCGAGATCGGAGAACTCTTAAGTCAGGTGACCACACAGGATCTGGTGAAATTCGGGCTTATTCCCGAGTTCGTGGGACGTGTTCCCATCCATGTGGCCCTGGAGGGTCTGGATAAGGATTCGCTCCTCAGAATATTAAAGGAGCCCAAGAATGCGTTAGTTAAGCAGTACCGCAAGCTCTTTAAATATGATGGAGTTGAGCTGGAATTTGAGGACGAGGCCATAGAGGCTGTAGCTGCTGAGGCTCATGAGCGTAAGATAGGTGCCAGAGGCTTACGTACCATAATGGAAAAGGCCATGATGGATGTTATGTACGAGATACCTTCCGATGATACCATTGAGAAATGCATCGTGACCAAGGCTGCCATTGACGGCAGCGGCAAGCCTACGGTCATCCATAAAGCCGAGCAGTAAAGCCCAGGTTGCCGCCGGGTCGCCATGCGCTCAGCCACTGGCCCTGCGCCAGCCGCCCGGCTTAAAAACTGGAGTTTGCCAAAGGGCCCGATATATCGGATCCGAATCGATAGCGGGAAAATTGCGGATTTTCTTAGTGTTTTTTAAGTATCCAGCAGTAAAACGGCCCGGATGGCCGTTTTAGCAAAGCCGCCCATGGATGGGCGATGCTTTGCGGCTGCGCCGCCTGCCGGAATCTAACGCAAAAACACTTAAAAATCCCAATTTTACGGCGTGATCGGGTACGATATATCGGGCTCTTTTGGCAAATCTGAAAAGCCTAAAGCCGGGCGGCACAGGCGGCACAGGCGGTGCAGGCGACGGAAGGCCGTAGGCCTAAAGACGGGCAGCGGCCTGGGTAAGTAAGGAGACAGATATGGTAATAAAAAATGTGAATCTGGAGACTGTGTGCGGAGTGACGAGCACGCTCCCGGAAAATGAACTGCCTGAGGTGGCCTTTGCGGGAAAGAGTAATGTGGGAAAATCCTCCCTGATCAATGCGCTCATGAACCGTAAGTCCTATGCCAGGACCAGTGCACAGCCGGGAAAGACACAGACCATTAATTTCTATAATATCAATGATGAGATATATTTTGTGGATCTGCCGGGCTACGGATATGCCAAGGCCAATGAGAAGGTCAAGGCTCAGTGGGGCAGGATGATCGAGAGATATCTTAAGAGATCAAAGGCTTTAAAGCTTGTATTTTTGCTGATAGATATAAGACATGAGCCCGGGGTCAATGACTGCGATATGTATGACTGGATAGTAAGAAGCGGCTTTGAGCCTGTGATCATAGCCACCAAGTCGGACAAGATCAAAAGGAGCCAGTTGGACAAGCAGCTTAAGCTCATCAGGCAGACCCTTAATTGTGCTAAGGAGACACCCATCATTCCTTTCTCTGCTGAAACCAAGGCAGGCAGGGATGATATATATGATATACTGGATGGCATAATCGCAGGCGCTAAGGAAGTTACGGATTAAAGGGTAAAGGCCGGCAAGGGCGGCAATGCAGATAAGAGACACATTGAGAGGTCTTGGATATTAATGATGGATGGGGAGAGTAAAATCAAAAAGAACAGAGTAAGCAGGGTGTCTAAGCGGGTCAAAAGGATTAGCGCCCTGTTTTTGGCGCCAAGCTTTTCGGGAGTGGCGCTTTTCTTTTTTATACCCTTTACTGTGGTCATATATTATTCCCTGGTGGACAATCCCGTAAGCAAAAGCTTTGTGGGACTGGATAATTTCAAGTCAGTACTGGCCAACAAGGCCTTTCAGCTGGCAGTGACCAATACGGTCAAATTTTCCGCCATAAGCGTTCCACTGGTGGTGATACTTTCGCTTTTGGCTGCTCTGGGACTGACTCAGAGACTGCCCTTTGGTTCTAAGATCAGATCGGCCCTGCTCAGTCCCATGATGGTGCCCATAGCTTCCATCATACTGATCTGGCAGGTGCTCTTTCATTATAACGGGGTGGTAAATGAGATACTTTCCCATTTTGATGTAAGTAAGATCGACTGGTTCAAGTCCGAGCATGCACCCATCATCATAGTAGTGTTGTTTGTGTGGAAAAACCTGGGTTATAACATGGTATTGTTCATGGCTGCCATTGCGGCCATACCAAAGGAACTTCTGGAGGTGGCAAGGCTGGAAAGTGCCGGGGACTTAAGGATATTTTTCAGCATAAAGATCAGATATCTGGCAAGCACTATTTTGTTTGTTACCATACTTTCCCTGATCAACTCCTTTAAGGTCTTCAGGGAAATATACCTTCTGACCGGTGACTACCCCTACAGCTCCTTATATATGCTGCAGCATTATATGAATAATATGTTCAGGTCCCTGGATTATCAGAAGCTTTCCGCAGCGGCCATTATCATGTCGCTTGTCATGATAGTGCTGGTGGGACTGCTTTTTTTGATAGAATATTTTGTAGGTCGTGATGTGGATGAGTAGGACAAAGAGAGTAAGACAATTTAAGAAGGGCCTGCTTTTGCTTATCCTGGGCGCTTTTGCGCTGCTGTTTCTGGTGCCCATAGTATTTACGGTCTGCAATTCCTTTATGACGGAGAGCGAGATATCGGCCCACTACGGAGTGATATTTGAAAATGTTACCGAGAGCAGCAAAAAATTTATCTCTTCTGTGGTACATCTGAGGTTCATACCTGATAAAGTCAGCTTAAAGCAGTATTATCAGGTGCTCTTTAATTCGCCCCAGTATCTGCTCAAGTTCTGGAATTCGGTGGTATTGGTCGTGCCCATAGTGGTCTTCCAGCTGCTGGTGGCGCTGCTGGCTTCCTATGGCTTTGCCAGATATGAGGGGAGACTGCGTCAGATCATATTTTTTGCCTATATCATCCTGATGCTCATGCCCTATCAGGTAACCCTGGTCCCCAATTTTCTGGTGAGCAAATACTTAGGATTGCTTGACAGCAACTGGGCTATATGGCTGCCGGGAATATTTTCTCCCTTTGCAGTTTTTCTGCTGACCAAGGCCATGAAGCGTATACCAAAGGGCATTATAGAAGCTGCCAGGATAGACGGGGCCGGAGAATGGAAGATATTTACCACCATATGCATGCCCCTGTGCAAAAGTGCCATGGCCTCCGTGGTCATACTGCTGTTCATTGATTACTGGAATATGGTGGAGCAGCCCCTGATACTGCTGACAGATACGGATATGCATCCTTTGAGCGTATTTCTGAGCAGGATAAACAGTGGGGAGATAGGACTGGCCTTTGCGGTGGCCACCATTTACATGGTTCCGACCCTGCTTGTATTTCAGTATGGAGAGGATTATCTTATAGAGGGAATCACCTATCAGGGTGGAATGAAGGGTTAGATATGGAAGAGAAACTTACTGAAGAAGAAAAGGTTATAAAGATAAAAAGAGACGTGATCAAAAATATTGCCATAGTATTTTTGACCGTAATGCTCATACTCACATTTTTCTCCAATTCCATAATGAACAAGGCTCTGCCTGAGGTAGCTACCAGCCAGGTGGAGAGCGGTACCATTACTGAGGCGGTCAGAGGCAGCGGCAAGGTGACTGCGGAAGATCCCTACAGCGTGACTGTGACTGAGGCCAGAACCATTTCAGGAGTGGCAGTCAAGGTGGGAGACCATGTGGAAAAGGATGATGTGATGTTCTATCTGGAGGACTCCGAAAGCGAGGAGCTGGCTACTGCGGAAAGGGAGTTAGAGGACCTGATCTACAAATATACGGCCGGGGCCCTGACGGGAGAACTGACGGATTCGGCCTACTATGATGCGGTCAATGGAAATGTGCTTTCCATGAACAGCTATGAGGCCCAGATAGAGGCTGCACGTACCAGGGTGGAGAATGCCCAGAATACAGTGGACAGTCTTTCAAGACAGCTGGCCTATGCGGATAATACCAGCTCGCTTACGGACAAAAATGCCCAGCTTAGTAAGGCCAAGGAGGACCTGGCCACAGCGGAAACAGCTCTGGCTAATGTAAGGAGCAGCTATGAAAGCTTAAAGAGCACGGTGGCTGCTGACAGCGGCGCCCAGACCGCCTATGACAACGCCGTAAGTGCTTTTAATGCAGCGGGAAGGACCCTTTATCTTGCTTCTTATGACAATATCAGGACAAGTACTGATGTATATGACCGCATGGTTGCGGATATAGCAGGCTATAGCGCTATTGCCAATGCCCAGGCCATGGCTTCCTACATATTTGACAGCAGTACCATGGAACTTAAAAACGAGCAGGCCTTAAAGGACTGGATCGACTGTGCAGGTAATATTGGAAGTGCCCAGGAAACCACAGTGGAGAGTGCATACGACCAGTACAATTCTGACAAAAGCACCCAGGCAAATGCCAAAAGCGACCTGGATACCTATAACAGTAATGTGACAGCCCTAAACAATGCGGAGTCGGCCTATAACAGTGCAAATAATACAGTGACCGAGCTGCAGACCTATATCACAGCCTTGAATAATTCCATTACGGATGATACTGCGTCCAACTCAAATCTTAAGGCAAGCTTAACTGCCCAGAAGGCCGATGCGGATCTGGCCTTAAGCAAGGCCAAGAGCGACCAGACCCAGCTGCTTCTGGATATAAGCAAGACCCTGGATCTGACCAATCAGAATTCCATAATAGGGCAGCAGCAGGAAAAGGTGGAAAAGCTCAGGGAAAAGTCCATGGGTGCCACAGTCAATGCTCCGGTTGCGGGAACGGTTCTGGCTATCAACAAAAGCAGTGGGGAAAAGACTTCCGCTGATGATACCCTGGCCACCATACAGGTGCATGGCAGGGGCATGAGCTTATCCTTTTCCGTTACCAATGAGCAGGCCAAAAGGTTAAGGATAGGGGATAAGGCTACCCTGCAGAATTCCTGGTACTATGAGGATGTGACAGCCAGTCTGACTAAGATAAAGAGCGATCCGGACAATCCTTCCACCAAAAAGCTTCTGGTATTCAACATAGAGGGTGAGGTCAGTGCAGATGAGACTCTGAGCCTGTCTGTGGGTGCCAAGAGTATGGAATATGACCAAGTAGTGCCCAACAGCGCCATAAGGGAGGACAACAGCGGCAAGTTCATACTCATGATAGAAGAAAAGTCCACACCCTTCGGAAGCAGGTATAAGGCCAAAAAGGTACCTGTTACGGTGGTGACCTCGGATGATAAAAATACTGCCATCATAGCGGATATTGAGGACTGGGCCTATGTTATAACCACCTCGGACAAGCCTGTGAGCGCATCAGCCCAGGTAAGGCTCATGGAGAGCGAATAATGAAGCTGAAAATATGGAAGATCCTGGGGGCCGTGTGCTTACTGGCAGCCCTGATATGCATGATCTTCATCAATGTAAAAAAGAAGGGCATGTATGATGAGAATGGGGCAAAGCGCTGGTCAGAGGATGAGGCATTTGCCCAGATCAGGGTCATATATCCCCTTACGGGAATGGAACTTAACGAATACAGCTTTTTGGAGCTGGACCATAATATAAGCAGCAGGCTGGAGAGTACGGCCTATGGTGTCACGGATTTTCCAAGAAGCCTCTCGGCAAACGGCAGCCTTACCCTCAGCAGTGATAAGGGCAGTATTGAGGCTGACTGCGTGGGGGTTGAAGAGGACTATTTTCTGATGCATCCCATGCCCCTGCTTAAGGGTTCCTATCTTACCGGGGATGACATGATGGATGATGGCATCATTATAGATGAGTCCATTGCCTGGAAGCTTTTTGGCAGCAATGATGTGTGCGGATTGACGGTAAATGTGGGCGAGGTGCCTCTTATCATAAGGGGCGTAATGGACAAGCCCGATGATACACTGAGCATGGAAGCCGGACTGACTGAGGATTTCTGTTTTGTCAGTATGAATAGCCTGAGAAGCTATGGCAGGGTGGAGGGCTCCTATGTATATGAAGTCATACTGCCCGATCCCGTATCCGGATTCGCTTATGACCAGGTCACACAGGCCATTGGAGAGGATACACTCAAGCAGGTGGAGGTAATAGACTGCAGTGAGCGTTTCAGTACGGATGCTTTAAATGGAGTATGGATGCAGACCGGCCTGCGGAGCATGCGGGTCAAGGGTATGGTCTACCCCTATTTTGAAAATATAGCCAAAGCCACAGAGGATTATTTGGCAATATTGATGTTATTTACCGTTGTGCTTTTGTGTCCCCCTGTGGTAATATTCATTATCTGCTTTATTGGATTTTTAAAGGGCGATAAATATAAAAAAGTGAAGGAGTATGAGAGGGAATTATGGAAAAATTTAAAAGAGTATGTACGCTTGCACTCGCCACTGTAATGGTTTTGACCACTGCAGCCTGCGGAAATAAAAATAAGGATGAGTCCGGTGACGGAAGCAGCTCTGACAGCAGTGCAGCTGAAAGCACGACTGCTTCAAAGGATTACGTATACAGCGAAGCAGAGGTTGAACTGGAGAAAGCAACAGATGGCTTTGACAATATGAAGCTGGTAAACGGCCATATTGTGGCCTATAAGGAAAACTATGAATATTCGGATGAAGAGGCAGCGGATTACGATGCTGAGGCCGAAATCAATAATTCCATTGATTTCTTTGTATACAGCCTTAAGGGCAAGCTTGAGGGAAGCTTCAATTTCCCTGTGTCAGAGGATTCCTTCTTAAACGGCTTTTACTCTGATGAGATCGGAGATGTGTATTTTGTGGTGGAAACCGCTGCTGCCGCAGACGACGGCAATGACAGCTATGATCTCTATGGCTGTACATCACAGGGTGATATAAAATTTACGACGCCCTTAGGGGAAAATATTGATACAGACGGCAATTATTATAATGCCTATATAAGCACGATAGTAGGAGACAAGGTATATATTTCCACCAATTTCGGTATGGATGTATTTGATTGCAGTGACGGAAGTCTCTATGTGGACAGTCAGGATGAGGACCTGCTCAACTGGTCTACCATCTATACACTTGATAATGGGGAAAATCTGCTGCTTTATTACGACGACGAGGGCAATTCAAAGCTCTATGAGGTGGATCTTGATACCCTGACCAAGGGCAGTCTCGTAGATACACCCTTTGATGCTTCTTCCTTTATCATATATGAGGGAAGCGACTGCGACCTTATGCTTTACAGCAATAACAGCATATATACCTATAATGTGGGTGAGGATCACTATGACAAGATCATGGATCTGCTGGATTCCGATACCATGTCCGATTATCTCTATTCCCTGTATCAGTATGATGCAAGGACCATATACGGAATGTGGTATGACTATGAGGATGAAGGAGATCAGATAAGCTGCTTTACCAAGGTGGACCCTGAAGATGTAAAGCATAAGATACAGATCACCATCGGAGCCACATATCTGTCATCTGATGTGAGAGCCCAGGCGGTTGCCTTTAATAAATCAAATGATACCTACAGAGTGACCTTCAGGGATTATTCAAGTCTGGCCAATGAGCAGGGCAGCAGCAGCTATGAGGAGATACTGGAGCTTGTCAACAACGACATCATCTCCGGAAACATGCCTGATATCATGCTGGTAAATATGGACTTTGAAGTAGATAATTACATAAGCAAGGGTCTGGTTGAGGACCTTTATCCCTACATCGACAATGACAGTGAGATCAACAGGGAGGATCTGCTGGAAAATGTCCTGACAGCAGGCACGGATGGAGAGCATATTTATCAGCTTATCCCCGAATTTTCGGTTATGACTGTTGTGGCCAAGAGTGAAAATATAGGTGGCAAGGACAGCATTACCCTTAAGGACTTAAGCGAGATAATGGCAGGCTTTCCTGAAGACACCGAGGATTTCTCTGCTATTAACAGAACTGATTTTATGTACTATGTACTTACCTATAACATGGATAAATTCGTGAACTGGAACACAGGTGAGGTCAGCTTTGACAGCGATGAATTTGTTGATGCCATAGAATATTCCATGAATTATCCTGAGGAGATCAACTGGGAAGAAATGGAAGATACCTATTGGGAAAATTACGATACGATGTATCTTAATGACAAGGCCATATTCTATCTTACGGGAATCTTTGCCTATTCCGATTATGCAAGGATATCCCAGGGAACCTTTGGCGGTGAGGATATAACCCTGGTAGGCTTCCCCAATGATAAGGGTGATGGCAATGTCATCAACTACAATACCTCCCTTATCATGAGCAGCAAGTCAGCCAATAAGGAAGGAGCCTGGGCATTCTTAAGAGAACTGCTGCTTGAGGACTATCAGGATGGTGTGGACAATTTCCCGGTTAACCGCAACTCCTTAGCCAAGAAGGGCGAAGAGGCCACAAAGCCTCTTACCTACACTGATGAGGATGGAAAGTCGGTTGAATACAAGGAGACTGTCTGGATGGGCAATACAGAGGTTGAGATCAATCCTTTGACTGATGAAGAGGTGGAGGAATTCACCGGATTTATGGAGAGTCTGGACCAGCTTATGTGCGGTGATTCGCAGATCAGGGATATAGTCAATGAGGAACTGCAGAGCTTCTATGAGGGACAGAAGTCAGCTAAAGAGGTGGCAGATATCATTCAGAACCGTGTACAGATATATGTGGACGAAAACAGATAAGCAGCGGTAAAAGGCCTTACGGGCACACAATACCTTGTGTTTTACGACTCTTTGAGTTAATATATATGGTAGATTAGAAGACGACGATTACCGTTTCCGGAGGTATATATGTTAAAGGAAGATTGCTATTATAATGATTATGACCGCAAGGAGAATATGGGCTTCAGTTCCAAGTGCGTACATGGCGCTTTGGGCTGTGATCCCATGACAGGCTCCCTAAGCTTTCCCATTGTACAGAGTGCTACCTTTAAGCATCGTGATTTTGAGACCAGTACAGGATATATGTATTCAAGACTTCAGAGTCCCACCAGACAGGAGCTTGAGAGGACCATGGCCATATTGGAGAACGGCTATGAGGCCTTTGCCTATTCTTCGGGACAGGCTGCCAATATGTCTGTATTCGGTATGCTCAAGTCAGGAGACCATGTTATTCTGACAGATGATATTTACGGCGGTACCTATCGTATAGGTGAGGATATATTTACACCCCTTGGCATAGAATACGAATATGTGGATCTGTCGGATATCAGTGAACTTGAGAAGGCCATGAGACCCAATACCCGTATGGTATTTGTGGAGACACCCACCAATCCCATGATGAAGGTTACGGATATCAGGGAGGCAGCCAGGATATCCCATGAGCATGGTGCAGTATTTGTAGTGGATAATACCTTTCTGACACCCTATTTCCAAAAGCCCCTTGATCTGGGAGCCGATATAGTAGTGCATTCTGCCACAAAATATATTTGCGGACATAATGATGTGCTGGCAGGCGTGGTAGTCATCAAGGATGCCACCTATTCGGATCATTTCCATCTGCAGCATAAGAGCCGCGGCAACTGCTTATCCCCCTTTGACTGCTGGCTGCTCATCAGAGGCTTAAAGACCCTTCCTTTGAGAATGGAAAAGCATGATGCCAATGCCAGGGTAGTGGCTGAGTGGCTGCGCAAGCATCCCAAGGTGACCAAGGTATATTATGCGGGCTTTGAGGATCATATCAATTATGCCATAAGCAAGTCCCAGTCTACGGGCTTTGGAGGCATGATCTCTTTTGAGCTGGACAGCATGGAGACAGTCAGAAATCTTTTCAATAATGTTAAGATGATACTTTTTGCGGAGAGTCTCGGCGGTACGGAGACGCTGGTTACCTATCCCCTGACCCAGACCCATGAATCAATACCCGATGACATCAGACAGAAGCTGGGCATCAATGAAAGATTCATCCGAATCTCCGTCGGCATAGAAAATGTGGAGGATATAATCGCAGACCTTAAGCAGGCTCTGGGATGATTAAGTGAATAATAAAATTATATGTCGTACTCTCAGGGGTACGACATATTTTAAGTTACAGGTGAGAATATGAGAATCCCTTTTACAAAAATGCAGGCCTATGGCAATGACTACGTATATATCAATGCCATGAAGGTGGATATCAAAGACTGGAACAGGCTGGCCATAGCTATTTCCGACAGACATTTCGGAGTGGGAAGCGATGGTATGATACTGATCTGCGATTCCCAGTCGGATGACTTTAGGATGAGGGTCTTCGACCCGGACGGAACCGAATGTGAGATGTGCGGCAATGCCCTGCGCAGCGTATCCAAATATGTCTATTACTACGGACTGACCAGGAAAACCGAGTTTACCATAGAGACCATAGGCGGGCATAAACAGGTGTCCCTTGAGGTTGCAAACAGCGAGGTAGTGAGCATTCATGCCAATATAGGCAGACCTGTATTTGATGCTTCAAAGGTTGTGGTGGACCTGGAGAGACTTAAAAGCTTCAATCCCGAATATGATGCAGAGCAGGGTGAGCTTATGGAGTGTCCCATAGAGGTAGAGGGCAGGACCTTTAAGCTGTCTTCCCTGTCCTGGGGTAATCCCCATACGGTCATGTTCATTGACGATGTGGACAGTCTGGATATTGAAAAATACGGACCGGCCATTGAGAACCACCCCATATTTCCCAATCGTACCAATGTGACCTTTGCACAGATAATTGACAGGAGCCATATTAAGATAAGAGAGTGGGAAAGAGGCTGTGGCGAGACCATCGGCTGCGGCACAGGCTGCTGTACGGCTCTGGTTTTTGCGGCCAGACTGGGTATGTGCGACAGAAAGGCGGAGGTTATGCAGATAGGCGGTCCGCTCAAGGTAGAATGGGATGAGGAGGACCGGGTACATATGATCGGACCATCCACTGTGGTATATGAGGGAGAATACATTTATGAAGCTGAATGAGCTGCTTAAGGATATAGAATATAAGGTATTGCAGGGAAATGCCGAGGTTGAGATCACCGGCATCGCCTACGATTCCAGAAAGGTAAAGCCGGGCAATCTTTTTGTGTGTATGAGCGGCTTTGCCTCAGACGGTCACGGCTTTATCAACAAGGCCTTTGAAATGGGAGCTGTGGCTGCATTGGTTGAAAAGGATATGGAGGGCTGTCATGAGGCCCTGAAGAAAAAGGCCGAGGCAGATGGCTTTACCCCTGAATATATTCCCTATGCCATGAATATTATCAGGATAAAGGATGCCAGGAGGGTGCTGGCACTTATCAGTGCGGCCTATTTTGGCAATCCCGCCTCAAAGATGACCATGATAGGGCTTACGGGCACCAAGGGCAAGACTACGACCTCGCATATGATAAAGAGTATCTTAGAGGCAGCAGGCCATAAGGTGGGCATGATAGGCACCATGGGAGCGGTAATCGACTCAGAACATGTGGAGACCAAAAATACTACACCGGAGTCCTATGAGCTGCATTCCCTCTTTGACAGAATGGTGAAGGCAGGCTGCACCTATTGTGTAATGGAGGTATCCAGCCAGGCCTTTAAGCTGGAGCGCTGTTATGGAATACGCTATGATTACGGAGCCTTCTTAAACATTTCTCCTGACCATATAGGCCCCGGAGAACATGCGGATTTTGAAGAATATTTAAATTACAAGAAGCAGATATTTGCCCAGTCGGACAATGCCATTATCAATATCGATGACGAGCATGCAAGGGCTATTGCCGGGGCAGGCGTCGTAAGTCCCACCATGTACACTGTGGGAATCTGTGATGATGAAGGAGGCATTGCACCCGATCTTGGTGCCTATGAGATAAGGGATATCTGGGAGCCTGATATCCTGGGCTCCTCCATGAAGACAAAGGGGATGCTTGAGGGTGAGTTTGTTATTCCCATGCCTGGACATTTCAATGTGGAAAATGCACTGGTTGCCACTTGCATCTGTCATCTCTGCGGTGTAGACAAGGAGGCCATTTTAAGGGGCCTCAGGGCCACCACGGTAAAGGGACGAACCCAGGTGGTCAGAGAGGCTTCACATATAGCCACCTTTATAATAGATTATGCCCATAATGCCCTGAGTATGGAGAGTCTCTTAAGTATGCTTAAGGGCTATAAGCCCGACAGGCTTATCTGCCTGTTTGGCGGCGGCGGCAATAAGCCAAAGCAGAGACGCTACGACATGGGTGAGGCTGCAGGAAGGTATGCGGATCTTACCATTCTTACCGAAGATAATCCCAGATACGAGGAGATCAGTGATATCAATGCGGACATCATAGTGGGCCTTGACGTCCACCAGGGAAAATATGAGATCATTTTAGACCGTAAGGAGGCCATAGAGCACCTTCTTGACACTGCAGGTAAGAGGGACATTGTAGCATTGATCGGTAAGGGCCATGAGACCTATCAGGATGTAAAGGGTGTTAAGACCTATTTCTGTGAGGAAGAGATCATTAAGGCTTATGTGAAAGCACATAAGTAAAATAAATATCATTGAATTTGAAAAAATATATTGACAGTATGTAACAGAGTGATAGAATGAACATATGAACAGTTATTCATATGTTCATTCTTTTTTGGTCTTTAATCCATTAAAAATATTTAACCCTTAAGGAGACTGGTTATGAGTAAAAAGCTTAAGAAAATGGGAAAGAGGATAATCATCTGTCTGGTGGTATTTCTGCTATTGGAAGCAGCCCAGCACATTTGCGAAAATAAGGGCCTTGAGCTTATGTTTAATGTGGGAAGCTTAAGCGTGGATGCAGTAAATCTTATTTTCTTAATATTGTTTCTGGCTCTTTATATTGCCATTGGCGGCGATGTGGTCAAAAAGGCCGCAAGGAATCTGGTTCACGGCAAGGCCATGGATGAGAACTTCCTCATGACTCTGGCAACCTTTGGAGCCTTTTTCATAAGTGAATATTCGGAAGGCGTGGCTGTTATGCTCTTCTACCAGATAGGAGAATGGTTCCAGTCCTATGCGGTAAACCGCTCAAGGGCTTCCATAAAGGAGCTTATGAATATCAGGCCTGATTTTGCGGTAGTAGTGAGAGATGGTGAAGAAATAACTGTGGATCCCGAGGAGGTTAAGATCGGTGAGACAGTGCTTATAAAGCCCGGTGAAAAGATACCCCTGGACGGCGTTATACTTGAGGGCAATACTTCCCTGGATACCAGGGCCCTGACCGGTGAGAGCGTGCCCAGAGAGGTTATGGAGGGTGAGCGCGTCATCAGCGGCTGTATCAACCTGAATAAGGCAATAAGGGTGGAGGTCGACAAGGAATTCGGTGAATCCACCGTATCCAAGATACTCAATCTGGTGGAAAATGCAACTGAACAGAAAGCAAGTAAGGAGAACTTCATTACAAAATTTGCAAGATATTATACTCCCATAATCGTGGCCCTTGCAGTCATTGTGTCGGTGATACCTCCCATAGTGCTGCATCAGAACTTCTTTGACTGGCTCTACAGAGGTCTTTCCTTCTTGGTAATTTCCTGCCCCTGTGCACTGGTCATCAGTATTCCCCTTGGATTCTTCGGGGGTATCGGAGGCTCCAGCAAGGAGGGAATCCTGGTTAAGGGCAGTTCATATCTGGAATTGCTTGCCAAGGCCGAGATAGTGGTCATGGATAAGACAGGCACCCTTACTAAGGGCGTATTTGAGGTACAGAGCATCTCTCCCGCATCCGGGATCAGTGCTGAGGAGCTGTTGGAGCGCACAGCCATAGCAGAGAGCTATTCTAACCATCCCATATCAAAATCCCTGCAGAAGGCCTATGGCAGAGAAGTGGACAAGAGCAGGTTAGGTGAGGTAGAGGAAATAGCAGGCCACGGTATAGCGGCTACAGTAGATGGCAGCAGGCTCTATGTGGGCAACGACAAGCTTATGAACAGGGTGCTTAAGAACCCGGGGAATATGCCTGCTCCTGAGGCCATAGGTACCATATGCCATGTGGCAGATGATACGGGATATCTGGGTTATATACTCATTGCAGATGAAGAGAAGGCCGACGCGGCTGAATGCATAAAGAGCCTTAAAGCAAACGGTGTAAAGAGGATAGTCATGCTGACAGGCGACAGGGCCGGTGCAGCCGGACATACAGCCGAAAAGCTTGGGATCACGGAATACTATTCAGAGCTTCTTCCGGGTGATAAGGTAGATAAGGTAGAAGAATTATTTGCCGAAAAATCAGCAGACGGACAGCTGGTATTTGTAGGTGACGGCATTAATGATGCGCCTGTACTTGCCAGAGCGGATATAGGCATAGCCATGGGAGGCTTGGGCTCCGATGCAGCCATTGAGGCGGCTGATATAGTCATTATGACAGATGAGCCGGCCAAGATAGCCAAGGCCATGAAGATTTCCCGCAGGACCCTACGTATAGTGAACCAGAATATAGTCTTTGCCATAGGAGTCAAGGTGGCAGTGCTTATCCTGGCAGCCTTGGGTATTACCACCATGTGGGCAGCGGTATTTGCGGATGTGGGTGTGGCCTTCTTAGCCATCCTTAATTCCATGCGTGCCCTGAATGTATCGAGGGTCTGAGGCATTAAAATAAATGTTTATCCGGGATTGTATAATGGCTTAAAAAAAGTGTATAATCGATTTGTTAAGGCGGCCTTAAAAAAGCCGCCTTTAATTTGGAATTTAAAGGAGCTGGAATTTAATGGATATGCAGGAAGTTTTAAATAAAGAGCAAATGGGTATGCGCCATGGGGATGCGTTAGCTGATATACTCAGGGGCCACAGGGTCATCATCCAGACCCACAATATGCCGGACCCGGATGCCATAGCTTCAGCCTTTGGACTACAGTATCTGCTTGGCTGCTACGGTATTGAAAGCATGCCGGTATACGATGGTGAACTGACCAAGTTATCCGGCATCAAGATGCTTGATTATCTGGGCATTAATATAATCAACATAAGGGAACTTCCAAATCCCGATGAAAGTGACTGTGTTGTTTTGGTGGACTGCCAGAAATATAACAAAAACACGACGGATATAGTGGGAAGGGAAGTAGCGGCTATTGACCATCATCCGACTGTTATTGACTGTGAATATGAATACAGGGATGTAAGACTGGTAGGGGCCTGCGCGTCCATTATTGCCTCCTATATAGAAGAAGCAGACCTGGAAATCACTCCTGAGGTAGCCACAGCTCTGCTGTATGGCCTTAAGATGGATACCTCGGATTTTAACAGGGGCGTTACCGAATTTGATATAAGGATGTTTTACTATCTGTATAAATATGCGGACCATGAGGTCTTAAAGCGTCTGTCCGTAAATACCATGGAATTTGGGGATCTGAAGGCCTATGGTGCAGCCATCAATAATATTACCCTGCATGAAAATATGGGCTTTGCCTGTATACCCTTTGACTGTCCGGATGCCCTGGCAGCCATTATTTCAGATTTTATGCTGGCCCTGGATGTGGTGGAGTTTTCACTGGTTTACTGTGTGAGAAGTTCAGGCTACAAATTTTCTGCCAGATGTGAACTGCCCTATGTGGATTGCGGTAAGGTCATGCGTAAGGCCATGGAAGTCCTGGGGGGCAGCGGGGGCGGTCACAGCTTTATGAGCGGTGGCTTTATTCCAAAGGAAGCGGTAAATTTGAACGCGGCGGATTTCAGGACCGCCATAGAAAGGGAATTTATTGCGGCTGTTACAGAGGATATTAAAGCCAATGATAAGCGTAAGTCCTATACCATATAGGCACTTACGCTTTAAAGCAGCCTTTGGGGACATATTTATCTACATTTTCATCATAACTGAGAGACTGAAGATATTATCCTTGATATCTGTTCTTATCTGGCCGTAGTATTTTTCGGCTACGGCTTCTATTGAAGACAGACCATATCCGTGTGTAAGATAATCCCGTTTGCTTGAAAGAAAATTGTAGCCCTCCCTCTGTATGGTTCCGTTAAAGGTATTATCCACTGTCAGGTAGATACGTCTGCCGTTTATGGTGGCTGCAACCTTAATACTCCTTTGGGAAGGGTCTTCTACGGCCCGGCAGGCCTCTATGGCATTTTCTATGGAGTTGCCTAAGACAATGCTCATGTCGGTGTCGGGAATGGTGCTCTCGCCCAGAGCCTGTGCGGAAATCTGCATATCTATGCCGGATTCCTTTGCCATATCCGAATAGTGTCCAAGTAAGGCATTAATGGCAGGATTGGAACACAAAAGATAGGTCGAGTTGACGGGAATGCTGGCATTATAGTCGGCAATATATTTTTTGGCTTCTTCTATCTGGTCATTTTCAAGCAGATTGGACACCAGATTGATATGGTGTCTCATATCATGGCGCAGATGTCTCATTTGCTCGATATTTTCATTGATGGCCTTGTACTGCGACTGCTGCAGGCCAAGGAGCATTTCTTCTCTTTTTTGGTATTCCTCAAGCTTGGTGACTGACTGGATCTGCATCATGGAATAGAAGAAAAGTACACAGACACTGACGCTGGCGATCAGCATGGTCACAAATAGCACCATACCTGTACTTTCGATGCCATTGGAATAATAGTCAGTCCTGAGATTTGAGCATATTCCCACATTCAAAATAAACTGGATCACTGTGACAATGGTCCAGATCCTGGGATTGTCTATATCTATAGAGGGATACAGAAAATTTTTCCAGTATACATATATGGGATAGGCCAGTATAAGAGTAAAGCCCAGTCTGAACAGACTTATGGGCATATATTCGGGGAAACGGGTCGTATCAATATTGCCAATGAACAGTGCGGACATAGACAGTATGATGATCATATAGGGCAGGCAGGAAAAGGCCAGATATATATTCTTGTACTTAAAGCCCTTGAATATTAAAAACTTAAGGGACAGTCCCACAAAGAGTGTCCCCAGGCGCATGCCTATGAGCTGCATACCGCTGAAACGTCCGCTTGCCTGCATGCAGGCTACTACAAGGTCATAGGCCATATCGGCCAGGGTGGCAATCAGTATGCTGAATGTCAGATTGTAGCGCAGTCTGTCTTTGAATACGCAAAATAATATGATTGAAAAGGGCAGGCTGTCCAGAGTCAGGGTCAGCATGTACCAGGGATTGATATTTGACAGCATTTTAACCTCTTGTTATATTCCAAAAATAGTCATTGATCTGTTGATGGATACGGTTGCGTTCACGGGTGGGCATGTACAGGACAGATCTATCACTGAGGGTAATATCGTCATCACCTGTGTCCTCTATGTGATTGAGGTTGATCAGGTGGGAACGGTCCAGGTGGTAGAAATTTTTTTCCGCTTCAAGTTCAGCTATAAAGGCATTCAGCTTTTTCCAGGTGAAAAGATTTTCTTTTACTGTATGCACCATACAGCCCTTGTTTTCCGATTCTATGAAAATTATATCCTTCAGGGGAATGTTGTATTCAATTCGATCGGACACAATGGAAATGGTCCGTCCCAACTTTTCCATTACACCTATGATACGCCAGATAGCGGCCTTGAAGGCTTCATAATCATAGGGCTTGGTAAGATAGCCGTCAGCCTGAAGGCTGTAGCTTTCCAGGGCAAATTCGGTGCTGGTGGTAACAAAGACCACATGTCCGTCATAGCCCTTCTCACGTAGGAGTCTGACTACATCCGTACCCTTAAAGCCGGGCATATATATGTCCACAAATAAAATATCATAGACTTCAAAATCATTGGACAGCATGTATTCAAGCAGGGAAGAAGGGGTTTCATATTCCACCAGATCGAATTCCATTCCCAGCTCCTGTTCCAGTCTGTAGAGAGACTGCTTCAGGTCATCTCTGTCTTCTTTTGTATCATCGCAAATTGCTATACGCATAATCTACTCCTTACCGCAAAATTATAACATAGAAATTACCCCTTGCTCCACATTTGGAAAATAAAAATGCTTTTAGGGAAAAGTTAAAGTTTTGGTCAAAATCCACAATTATAATTTAGAGTGAATGAGGAGAGGGTCATGAGTAACAATACGGCTTACAAAGAGACAAAGTGGAGGAACACCTACGTGGACCATTGCGAGGTATCCTATATGAGATACATGTGCCCCGAGTGCAGGGCGATCCGCAGGGTGGCGCTGTATGAGCTTGAGGATATCTGCGAATGCCAGCATTGCGGATATCAGTGGAGGAGAAACCGTTAGGCAGGCGGGTAGCGATATATATGTAAAAAGCTGTGAACTATGATAAAATAGCTTTATAAGCATATGGAGGTTACCTATGACAGAAAAAATATATTTGAATGATGACTGGGGCTTTACTGCCGAATTTGACGAGAAGCTGCTTGATGAGAGCTTTGATATCGGTGCCCTTACCAAGGTGCGTCTGCCACATGGGCTGGTTGAGACGCCCTTTCATTATTTTGACGAAAGCATCTACCAGATGGTCAGCGGATATGTGAAAGAACTGGACATACCTGCTGAGTATGAGGGCAAGGTGCTTTTACTTACTTTTGAGGGAGCGGCTCATGAAGCCACGGTATACATCAATGGGGTAAAATGCTGTGAGCACAGCTGCGGCTATACGGCCTTTTGTGTGGACATAAGCGAATACGTAGATTATGGAGCAAAAAACAGACTGACAGTCAGGCTGGACAGCCGGGAGAATTTAAACATCCCGCCCTTTGGAAATGTCATAGATTATATGACCTATGGGGGTATCTACAGGGAGGTATACCTGACGGTCAAAGAGCCTGCCTATATAGAGGACGTATTTGTCACAACGAAGCTGTCGGGGCTGAAAAAGTCTGAGGAGGAGGGCATTGCCCTGTGTACCCATTCCGCTGCCCTGAGTCAGATCTGCTATAAGGGAGTAAAGCCCGGCATGACCATAAGACAGATATTCACGGGAGATGGGATTTCCAAAACCGTCGCCACTTATGCCTTTGACGAGCAGGTAAGTAAAGAGGGCAAATTAAAGCTTACAGCCAGGACAGGGCAGGCCAGGCTATGGGATGTGGAATGTCCTAATCTCTATAAGCTGCGCACCGAGCTTTATGAGGGTGACAGGCTTATGGATTCGGTCACGGTGAACATAGGATTCCGCAAGGCTGTCTTTAAGAAGGACGGCTTCTATCTCAATGGACGTAAGCTTAAGATAAGAGGCCTCAACAGGCACCAGAGCTATCCCTATGTGGGCTATGCCATGCCCAGGTCCATGCAGCAGCTGGATGCGGACATACTCAAATACGAGCTGGGCTTAAATGCGGTCAGGACCTCCCATTATCCCCAGTCGCAGTATTTCTATGACAGATGTGATGAGATAGGCCTTATGGTATTTACGGAAATGCCCGGCTGGCAGTATATAGGTGATGAGGACTGGAAGCAGCAGGCCATTGCCAATCTGGAGGAAATGATCATTCAAAACCGCAATCACTGCAGTGTCATAATGTGGGGAGTCAGGATAAATGAGTCCGCCGATGATGATGACTTCTATCTCAGGACCAATGCAGTGGCCCATGGACTGGATGAGAGCAGACCCACCGGTGGAGTCAGGGCAGGTAAAAAGGGACATCTTCTTGAGGATGTATATACCTATAATGATTTTACCCATGATACCCGTAATAAGGGCTGTGATGCCAAGGAAAATGTTACCTCAGACATGGATAAGCCCTATATGGTAACTGAGTATCTGGGGCATATGTTCCCCACCAAGGCCTACGACTGCGAGGAACACAGGGTAAGACACGCTCTTGCCCATGCCAATGTAATAGATGCTATTAGCAGGAAAAGGGATATTGTTGGAAGCTTCGGCTGGTGCATGTTTGATTACAATACCCACAAGGATTTCGGTTCGGGAGACCGGATATGCTATCACGGTGTAATGGATATGTTCCGCAATCCCAAGCTGGCTGCCTATGTATATGCAAGCCAGCAGGAAAAGGAACCCATCCTTATGCTCAGCTCAGGCATGGATGTGGGAGAACATCCGGCTTGTATAAAGGGAGATGAATACATATTTACCAATGCCGATAGTGTAAAGATGTATATCAACGACCGCTTTATCAAGGAGTATACGGTCAAAGACTCAAAGCATAAAGGGCTTAAGCACCCGCCTCTGATCATAGATGATTATATCGGTGACAGGCTGGAAACAGAGGAGGGCCTTCCAAAGAGGCAGGCCGACGATCTGAAGATCCTGCTCAATGCCTTTGCCAGATACGGTATGGGTGGCATAACAAAGGCAGACTACGCCAAGGCTCTTAAGCTTGTGGTGGGATATCATATGAGTATGGAGGATGCGGTAGGACTTTACCAGAAATATATCGGCAACTGGGGAAGTGAATCCACAATCTACAGATTTGAGGCTGAAATTGACGGCAAAACAGTCCTGACTGTGGTCAAGTCTCCCATGAAGAAGGCCATCCTTTCCGTAGGGGCTGACCATGATAAGCTTAAGGAGGAGAGCAGCTACGATGTGGCTGCCCTTAGGATAAAGCTTATGGATGAGAATGGAAACATACTTAATTTTGCCAATGATCCGGTGAACGTGAGCATAAGCGGAGCGGGAGAACTTATAGGCCCGAAGAGCTTTGCACTAAACGGGGGCATGGGCGGAACCTATGTGCGCACCATAGGAGAAAAGGGCAGGATAGAGCTAAGCTTTAAATGCCCCGTATGTGAGGAGGTTTCCCTGACCCTGGAGGTGATATAAAGGTTCAAAAGCCTGCCTGTGCTGACAGGAATACAGCAAATAAAAAAGACTTGCCTTGGACAAGTCTTTTTTATTGCCATGATCTTAAATCATAAGAAGATCACAGATTATCATTATTTTGTTATTCGCAATCCGCTTTGCAGTACTTTTTCAAGTTACTTAGGTACAACCTGGAGTTTGAAAAACTTGGGCTTGTTGAACAGACCTGTGTTCTTGATGATGGTCATGTTCGCGCCGGATTCGTCGGCTACTTCATTGACAACGATATTATTCTTGCCGGTATCAAAATGTTTTCCTCCCCACACTTTTGCAGCACTTAAGGGATCCAGCTCGTCAATCAATTCGATCGTGCCAAAGACGTCCTCGATTTTCTGGGTAGTAACCTTATAGGGTGCCATTCCCATAGTCAACATCTCCTTTCACATATATATTCCACCACGGTGATATATACAAATTCCTTCTATACAGTATTGTATCACGTTATTCCAAAATAGTCAGATAATTTTTGAAAATTTTTGAAACTTTTATTGACAAAAAAGCGAAAAATGCTATTATTTAGTTAGCTACAACTAACTTATGAGGATTTTAAATATCCGTCTGTGATTCAGCATAAGAGAGCCATCAGCTTGTTTTTATGGGAAAGAGAGGCAAAATATGAGAGAAACAGTAAGAAAGAGGGTCGACCTCTTATCCAGACTGATTGATTATTTAAGTCACAGGGCTTAGATGGAATTCCTCCCCGGCGGGTGCGTTTCAGACGTACTGCCGGGGAAATTTTTTGTAAAAAAATAATTTGATTATCAAAATATATTGACAAGGCAGCAGACAAGTGATATTGTTTGAAAGTCAAAAGATTTGAAACTCAAAATATTTTGCATGTATTTTTTTAAGGGTTTAAAGAGTTTCAGACAAAATCAGGTTGTATAATAGGAGAGAGAAAATGTTAGAAAAAATTAAGGAAATACTGGTTGAGAAGCTTGATATTGAGGGCAGTGAGATAACTGCTGAAACTTCCTTCAAGGAGGATCTGCAGATAGATTCCCTTGATCTGTTTGATCTTGTGATGACTTTGGAGGAGGAATTTGGCATAGAGATTCCCTCTGAGGATCTTGAGAAGATAACTACAGTAGGGGAAATGGAGACCTATCTTAATTTAAAGCAGGAGTAAGGCGCAGAGGAATATGAGCAACAGAGTATGTGATTTATTACAGATTGAGTATCCCATCATACAGGGAGGCATGGCCTGGGTAGCCGAGTATCATCTGGCAGCGGCTGTATCCAATGCCGGAGGCTTCGGTATCATAGGGGCGGCTTCAGCTCCTCCTGAGGTAGTCAGAGAGCAGATAAGGGAATGCAGAAAGCTGACTGACAGACCCTTTGGCGTAAATGTAATGCTTATGAATCCCAATGCGGATGAGGTGGCTGACATAGTGATAGAGGAAGGCGTAAAAGCTGTTACCACAGGGGCGGGAAATCCTGCCAAATATATGGCCAAATGGAAGGCAGCAGGGGTCAGGGTCATTCCTGTGGTAGCATCCGTGGCCATGGCTAAGATGATGGAAAGAGCCGGCGCAGATGCTGTAGTGGCAGAGGGCATGGAGTCGGGCGGACATATAGGTTCCACCACCACCATGGCTCTGGTGCCCCAGGTGGTGGATGCGGTGGATATTCCCGTGATAGCAGCGGGTGGTATTGCAGACGGCAGAGGCTTTGCGGCAGCAGTTATGCTGGGAGCCGAGGCCGTGCAGATGGGAACTGCCTTTCTGGTGGCCAGGGAAAATATTGTACATGAAAATTACCGCAACAAGGTCATCGGGGCCAAGGATATAGACTCAGCGGTAACGGGTATGAGCACAGGGCATCCGGTAAGATGCATCCGCAATCACATGACCAGGGAATACCTGCGTATGGAGACCGAGGGGGCTACAGTCATGGAACTGGAGCAGATGACACTGGGTTCCTTAAGAAGAGCGGTGATCGAGGGCGATGTAAAGGACGGCACGGTCATGGCAGGACAGATAGCAGGCCTGATAAAGGAAGTAAAGACCTGTGGAGAGATAATCGAGGATATAAGGCTTGAGGCTGAAGGGCTGCTTGGCAGGAGCCTTTGTGAGGAGTAACCGATATGGAAAAGCTTGCATTTATATTTCCCGGACAGGGATCCCAGTATGTGGGAATGTGTAAGGATTTTTATGAGGACAGCAGTGAGGTCAGACAGATATTTGACATTGCGGACAGGGCAGGCAGGGTCTGTCTTGAGGACATATGCTTTGAGGAAAATGATTTGTTGGGTCAGACTGAATATACCCAGATAGCCATGCTGACCTGCGAACTGGCCATATTAAGCCAGGTGGAGAAGGCAGGCTATAAGGCCGGAATGTGCGCCGGTTTAAGTCTGGGAGAATATGCGGCCCTTAAGGCCTGCAGGGCTCTTGATTATGAGGAACTGTTTACACTTATACGTAAAAGAGGCATCTATATGCAGAATGCCTATCCGGTGGGAGGAGCCATGACTGCAGTGCTGGGCCTGGATGAAAAAGAAGTCGAGCAGTGCTGTGATCAAATATCGGGACAGGTGTCTGTGGCAAATTACAACTGCCCCGGACAGATAGTCATAACAGGTAAGGACACGGCCGTAGAGGCAGCTGCAAAGGCCTGTATGGAAAAGGGTGCAAAGAAATGTATCCCCTTAAGGGTAAGCGGCCCCTTCCATTCCGAGCTTTTAAAGGATGCAGCTGACAGACTCACAGAGGATTTAAAGGAAATTAAATTTGATAAGCCGCTCATTCCCTATATATGCAACTGCGAAGCCAGGGAGGTTACGGATGAAAATGAGATAGCAGGACTTCTGGGCAGACAGTTGACCGCATCGGTCAGATGGCAGCAGAGCATGGAATATATGCTTTCGAAGGGCATACATACATTTATCGAAATGGGACCGGGCAGGACCCTGGCAGGCTTTGCAAGAAGGATAGATCCTGAGGCTAAGGTCATAAGCATACAGAGTCTTAAGGACCTTGAGTGCCTTAAGGAGGAACTGCCGCTGTAGGTCTTAAGAAAGCAGGCAAAGGAAAGGATAATAGGAATTATGGATAAGAGGATCGCTCTGGTAACAGGTGCGAGCAGGGGAATAGGAAGAGCCATTGCCCTTGAGCTGGCAGGCAGGGGCTGCTTTGTGGTGATCAACTACTGCGGCAATGAGGCGGCAGCCGAGGAAACCCGCAGGCTTATAGAGGAAGCCGGGGGCAGCTGTGAAACCTGTAAATGTGATGTGGCAGACGAGAAGGCCTGTGAAAAGATGTGCATTGACCTGATCAGTCGATTGGGCCGCGTGGACATACTTGTCAATAATGCAGGGGTGGTAAGAGACGGGCTTTTAATGAGAATGAGTGAAGAGGATTTCAGGACCGTACTGGATACCAATCTCATGGGCTGCTTCCATACAAGCAGATGCATTATAAGGAATATGCTCAAAAACAAATACGGGCGCATAGTCAATATCTCTTCTGTCAGCGGTGTTGCGGGTAACCCGGGACAGGCCAATTACTCTGCCTCAAAGGCAGCCATAATCGGCTTTACCAAAAGTGTGGCAAAGGAATACGCAGGCAAGGGAATATGCGTCAATGCAGTGGCACCGGGCTTTGTTAAGACAGACATGACCGATGCCTTGACTGATGAAGTCATAAGCGCTTCCCTGCAGCAGATTCCCATGAAAAGGATGGGTAAGCCTGAGGAGATAGCCGCTGCGGTGGGATTTCTGGCAAGTGAGGCTGCCTCGTATATAACAGGCCAGGTATTGTGTGTGGACGGAGGAATGTCATGAAGCGCAGAGTAGTGATAACAGGTATGGGAGCTGTGACCCCCATAGGCAATAATGTTAGGGATTTCTGGGAAGGCATTAAGGCCGACAGGCTGGGTTTCGGTCCCATCACATATTTTGATACGCAGAATTTTAAATGCAAGACAGCTGCCCAGGTAAAGGATTTTGACCCCGGGGAGTATCTGGATAAAAGAGCTGTAAGGAGAATGGAGCTTTTCTCCCAGTATGCAGTGGTAGCAGCAGGTGAGGCCCTTAAGGATGCGGATTTGCCGGGGGATATGGATCCCTATATGATCGGCTGCTCCATTGGCAGCGGCGTGGGAAGCCTGCAGGCCTTTGAGAGAGAGCATGCCCATATGCTGGAAAAGGACAATGACAGGACCAATCCCATATTTATCCCCATGATGATATCCAATATGGCTGCGGGAAATGTAAGCATACGCTTCGGGCTTAAGGGCAAGAACATCAATGTGGTGACTGCCTGTGCCACGGGCACCAATTCCATAGGAGAGGCCATGAGGACCATCCAGTACGGGGACGCTTATGCCATGGTGGCCGGAGGCTGTGAGGCGGCTATCTGCCCTACGGGCATTGGGGGCTTTACTTCCCTGCAGGCTCTGTCCCTGGAGGAAGATCCTGCCAGGGCTTCAAGACCCTTTGACAGGGACAGGAGCGGCTTTGTCATGGGAGAAGGAGCCGGGATAGTGGTACTTGAGGAATATGAGCACGCCCTCAAAAGAGGTGCACATATTTATGCTGAGCTTGTGGGCTACGGCTGCAGTGCAGATGCCTATCATATTACCTCCCCGGATGAGGAGGGCCTGGGAGCTGCAAGGGCTATGCAAAATGCCCTGGCGGATGCCGGTGTTGCACCTGAGGAGGTTGACTATATCAATGCCCATGGTACGGCAACCCATATGAACGATCTGTTTGAGACCAGAGCTATCAAGGCGGCCTTCTCAGACCATGCCCACAGGCTTATGATCAATTCCACCAAGTCCTACATAGGTCATCTTTTGGGAGCTGCAGGAGCTGTGGAGCTTATTGACAGTGTGATGGAGCTTAGGGAGGGCTATGTTCATGCCACCCTGGGCCTTGAAAATACGGAAGAAGAGATGGATCTGGATTACTGCAGGGAAAGCAGAAAGGTTGACATAACATACGCCCTGAGCAATTCCCTGGGCTTTGGAGGCCATAACGCCAGCCTGCTTCTAAAAAAGATCTGAATTTAGAGGAAAGAAAAAATGAGTCTGTTAAATACACAGGAAATAATGGAAATACTTCCCCACAGAAGTCCCTTTCTGCTCATAGATACCATTGAGGAGCTTACGCCCCTTGAAAGGGCAGTGGCAAGAAAATGCGTCACCTTTAATGAACCTTATTTTGCGGGACATTTTCCGGGGAATCCCGTTATGCCGGGAGTACTTATACTGGAGGCAATGGCCCAGACTGGGGCGGTTGCTTTGCTTGTGCATGAGGATTATAAGGGAAAGACCGCTTATTTTGCGGGAATGGATAAGGTGCGCTTCAAAAGAAAGGTGCTTCCGGGAGAGGTACTGACCCTTGAGGTAAAGGTGGTTAAGATAAAGGGAAATATGGGAATAGCTGAAGGAGTGGCCCGGGTGGACGGACAGATTGCGGCCACGGCTACCCTTACCTTTGCCGTAGGAGATTAAAATGTTCAATAAAGAAAATGATAAAACTGATTTCATAGAGTGCCCGTCCTGCAAAAAGAAACTGGACAAGGCAAAGGTAATAAGAAAGAAATATATATGCTACGAGTGCGGCTACTATTTCAGGGTAAGATGTTCAAACCGTATCAGGATGGTAGCTGACTCAAAAAGCTTTAAGCCCTGGTTTGAGGAGGTAAGCCAGGCCAATCCCTTAAATTTTGAGGGCTATGAGGATAAGCTTAGGTCAGTCCGGGAGAAGACCGGACTAAGTGAGGCCGTTACCATAGGTGAATGCACCATTTACGGAGAAAGGGCAGTGCTTGGCATCTGCGATGCAAGATTTTTAATGGGCAGTATGGGAGCTGTGGTAGGTGAGAGGATCGCGGCGGCCTTTGAGAGAGCAACAGAAGAAAAACTGCCTGTATTCATCTTTTGCGCTTCAGGAGGAGCCAGAATGCAGGAAGGTATAATCTCGCTTATGCAGATGGCCAAGACAGCGGCTGCCATCAAAAGGCACAGCGAGGCCGGGCTTTTCTATGCCTCCATACTGACCGATCCCACCACCGGCGGGGTGACTGCAAGCTTTGCCATGTTAGGGGATGTGATCATGGCTGAACCCGGAGCTCTTGTGGGCTTTGCCGGCCCCAGGGTAATAGCGCAGACAATCGGACAGGAACTGCCTGAGGGCTTCCAGAGGGCGGAATTTATAAGGGATCATGGCTTTACAGACGGCATAGTGGAAAGGGCCGACCTGCGTAAGACCATGTATTTTCTGCTGATCACCAATCGCAAGGCCGGGGACAGATTTGACACCTGTTTTCATACAGAGGAGCAGCGTCGTTTCGTATATACGGAGATACTTAAAGAAGCCCAGTGGAAGGCCAGGCCCTTAAGTGCCTGGGAAAAGGTCAAATGTGTGCGGCAGGCCGTAAGGCCTTCGGCCCTTGATTACATGGGCAGCATATTCGATTATTTTGTGGAGGCTCACGGAGACAGGGCATACGGGGATGATCAGGCCATAATGGGCGGCATAGCCCTGCTTGACGGCCAGCCCGTAACGGTCATAGCCGATATGAAGGGCAGGACCCTGGAGGAATGCAAAAGGCGCAATTTCGGAATGCCTCTGCCTGAGGGCTACAGAAAGGCCCTGAGACTGATGAAGGAGGCCGAAAAATTCGGTCGGCCCATTGTGAGCTTTGTAAATACGGCCGGAGCCTACTGCGGCATAGAAGCCGAGGAAAGAGGACAGGGTGAAGCCATTGCCCGCAATCTTTATGAAATGAGTGCCTTAAAGGTTCCCGTTATATGTATTATGATAGGAGAAGGAGGCAGTGGCGGTGCCCTGGCCACAGCAGTGGGCAATCAGGTGTGGATGCTTGAAAATGCCACCTATTCCATACTGTCACCTGAGGGCTTTGCTTCCATTTTGTGGAAGGATGCGGCACTGGCACCAAAGGCCAGCGAGAGCATGAACATCACAGCCCAGGACCTTCTGCGCCTGGGTGTCATAGAGGAGATAATCCCCGAGTTTGGCCAGGCAAATGCAGATAACGCAGCCAAGATCGGCGATTACATGAGAGATAAGATAACAGGGTATCTTAAAGAGGTGCAGGGTAAGCCCTATGCGGATTTTGCCTCTGAAAGATATGACAGATTCAGGAGATATTGATTTGGGACTTAGAATTCTGGGCACAGGAAGTGCCCTGCCAAAAAAGGTAGTGACAAATGATGAACTGGCTACCATGGTGGATACCTCGGATGAGTGGATAAGGGAGCGTACCGGCATAGGGGCCAGGCATATAGCGGAAAATGAAAGTGTGGCAGAGCTTGGAGCAAAGGCGGCAAAGGCAGCTCTTGAGATGGCTTCGCTTAAGGCCTCGGATATAGATCTCATACTTATGGCCACCTGCTCTTCAAAAGTGAATATCCCCTGTGTGGCCTGTCAGGTACAGGCACTTTTGGAGGATTGTCATGCGGCGGCCTTTGACATCGGAGCAGCCTGCAGCGGCTTCCTTACAGCCCTGTCGGTGGCGGAAGCCTATCTTTGCAAGGGCATTTTCAGGAAAATTCTGGTAATAGGAAGCGAGGTGCTCTCATCTCTTGTGGACTGGCAGGATCGTTCCAGCTGCATACTTTTCGGAGACGGCGCAGGAGCCGTAGTGGTGGATTATTCCAGCAGGCCCTTTTATGTGGCCATGGGAGCTGACGGCAGCAGAGGCGGGGCTCTGCGATGTGACAGAGGCGGCTTTATCACCATGGATGGACAGGCCGTGTACAGATTTGCGGTAAGAACGGTTCCGAAAGTGATAGATGAGGTGCTGGCAAAGGCGGGAATGCAGGCTTCTGATATTGATGAATATTTCCTGCACCAGGCCAATAAGCGCATTATAGAGGCCATAGCAAAGGGACTTAAACAGCCTCTGGAAAAATTTCCCATGAACCTGGAAAACGTGGGTAATACTTCTTCAGCCTCCATCCCCATACTGCTGGATGAATACAACAGAAACACAGGCATTGATAATAATGAAAAGCTGCTTCTTGCAGGCTTTGGGGCAGGCTTGACTTTTGGAGCCTGTGTGCTATGGTGGTAAAAAGATTAAGACGGATACCTATGGTAAGAAGGAGTGCAGTACTGTTGGATAAGATGGGACGCACCTTAAATGAACTTCTGGTAAATCTGTTTAACTCGGTGCTTCAGACCGAGGCCAAGGCGGTTATCACAGAGGAATTTAAGGATATAAGTGAAAATGATATGCATATAATGGAGGCTGTGGGCATAGAGGAAAAGCGCAAAATGTCCGATATTGCCGCCAGACTTTCCGTGACCGTGGGTACTCTGACCGTAAATATGAACAGCCTGGAGAAGAAGGGCTATATAGTCAGGGAGAGAAGTACGCAGGATAAGAGAGTGGTCCTTGTCACGCTTACCGAAAAGGGACGCAAGGCCTTCTTCCATCACAGGGACTTCCACAAGGCCATGATCAAGGCTGCAGTTGCCAACCTTTCCGAGGATGAACGTAAGGCCTTAGTCAGCTGCCTTACCAAGTTGGACGACTTCTTCTCAACCTACGAAAAATAAATCCAAGTGCTGCCGCCAAGGCAGTCGTAAAAAGGGCCCGTGGCTTTGAAAGCCGCGGGCCCTTTTTACGGCGAGTCCAGACATCCAAATCTGAGCAGAAGCAGTAATTTGCTGATATGGGTTATTTTTATTGCTTTTTTAGCACCGTCTACGGATAAAAAAGTGAAAACCAGAATTTTATACGTAGTTTCTCGGGCGGCGTTACGTATAAAAAAGTCAAAACTTGAATTTTATACGTAGTTTCGTGGGCAGGTTTACGTATAAAAAAGTCAAAATCTGAAATTTATTCGTAGTATCTTGGGCAGGTTTACGTATAAAAAAGTCAAAACTTGAATTTTATACGTAGTTTCTCGGGCGGCGTTACGTATAAAAAAGCCAAAATCTGAAATTTATTCGTAGTTTTTGGGAAAGGCTTACGGATAAAAAATAAGAAATTCAATTTTTATACGTAAGGAGCCGGCAAATTTAAGCAGGACAGGTATAAATCACGACAAGGCCTGAAGTCGTAAGACTGCCGGATGTCTATGTACACCTCCGGAGACTGTTTTACGGGGAAATCTACCTAATTTCCCTCACCGCAGCAAGAGCCGTCCTTAAGGCCATTGTCACGGCGACCATGATCTTTCAGACATTTTGTGTATATGCAGGGGAAATCGGACAGGGATGTCCGATTTAGGTCCATCTAAGCCAGGATGGCGAATATGGACCGACCCGGAAGCAGAGATATCCCGGCAAAATGTCGAAAGATCAGGGAGCCGCGACATCAGACCTTAAGGACGGCTCTTGCTGCGGTGAGGGAAAGAAAGGAGAACTCCCGCAGCGAAAGCGCTGCGGTGAGGGAAAGAAAGGAGAACTCCCGCAGCGAAAGCGCTGCGGGGAGGAAAATGAGGAGAACTCCCGCAGCGAAAGCGCTGCGGTGAGGGAAAGAAAGGAGAACTCCCG
>R03__coassemble_294_pt1 | contig 30208 bp, 22 predicted proteins | sample R03__metabat2_low_PE_031 | metagenome-assembled genome bin R03
CCATATAGGAGGAGCCGCTTCCCAGAACGAAATCCATAAGATCACGCTCTATGGCTCTCTCTATATAGCAGAAGGGGCACTCATCGTCTGCATTTACAGCATCATTTATGGGTATGTTGTACAATTTCTCTTTCATGGCATTGCTCCTTTGGTTTGATGATATGATTTTAACATAATTCATTTCTTAAGCAAAGTTAAGGTTTGAAATGTAGAACATGCCTGTCTGTTTATGGTATAATGGCACTCTGAGGAGTGAAGGAATGAGTGAGTTTTGGCGTTTAACTGAGCTTGTCAAACGCGTATACCGATACGAGAGCAATATGGAAGCAGATTATTCCACTTTGGGACATATCTGCATTTTTTTTGGTGCAGTCATTTATGCTGTTAATTTTCTCAATTCCGAAACCTTCTTTATGCAGCTTCTGGCCTATGTCATAGGCACCTCGCTTGTACTGCTTCCCTTTATTTTGAAAAGAACAGATAGCAAGACCGAATTATCGTACATCTATATGGTTATACTTAATATAGTGCTGACCATATACATGATCTACGGAGTAAATGAGGGCTGCTCAAATTACTGGGTACTTCTGACCACCTTTACGGTGCTGTTGGTATTCGGCATGCCGATTGGACTGGTGGAATGTGCTTATTTTATGACCATCTGCATCATATTCTTCTGGAGCCCCGTAAGATACGACCTTCCCTATCCGTATTCCGATAAATACTGCCTGACTTTCCCTTTCCTTTATTTTATGGCCTTTTTGGGCTCCTTTGCGGGGAATCTTTTTATAAAGGAGTACAGGCTGGAGCAGGAAATCCAGGATGCAACACTGAAGGTGGAACTGAGAGAAGCTATAGATGAGATTGACCGGGCCATGATCGATTCGGTTGCCATCATTTCAAATCTTATAGATGAAAAGGATGTTTATACCAAGGAGCACTCCAGGAGAGTGGCAAGATATTCAAGGCTTTTGGCCAAGCGTTACGGGGAAAGCCGTAAGGAAGAGGATCTTGACAGGATATATAATGCAGCGCTGCTGCATGACATAGGCAAGATCGGAGTTCCGGACAGTATACTCAAAAAGGGAGAGGCACTGACGGATGAAGAGTATGAGATCATGAAAAAGCATACTTTGTGGGGTGCGGAGATACTGAAAGGGCTTGAATTTGTACCTGAGGCCGACATCGGTGCCCGTTATCATCATGAGAGAATAGATGGCAGAGGCTATCCCAACGGAGTAAAAGGAAATGACATACCTCTTACGGGACGAATAATCAGCGTGGCGGATACCTTTGATGCCATGAATTCGGAGAGGGTGTACCGTAAGCCCTGCAGCAGAGAGAAGATACTCAAGGTACTGAAGGAAGGCAGGGGCAGTCAGTTTGACGCCGACCTGGCGGATATAATGATAGATCTGATAGAAGAAGGAGAGATAAGGATACTTGCAGACAGAGGAGAATGAAAAAGGCCTGGAAAAAGCTATGGCTGTCATAATGGTGAGACCCAGGGATGTTCAGATGTCCTTCTGGCTTAAGAGAGTGATGTGGCTTGCAAGTGTAGCTATGGTACTCTATGCTTTTTTCTGCAAGGATAGAGCAAGCATTATAGCGAGCGCAGTCATAGCAGTCGTATGGATCGTTGATGCGGGCCTGAGCGATAAGAAGATATATTTTTTCTTTGACGTATTTTGTATGACAGTTGTGTCAGCGGCACTGTCAGTCATATTTTTATCCGGTGCAATGGGTTCCTTTGGGGTCTTTGCAATGCTTATAACGTCTGTTATGGGCTTCTTTATGCTGGGGGTATTCTGGGGAGGCATCTTCGGCGTATTTCATAGTCTCCTATTATCGGTGATCATGTATATGCCTTCTTTAGAGTGGATACAGTCTGCTTATGGTGCGACCTTCTGCCGCAGATTTCCTTATATGTTCATATGCTTTGTACTGGTTGGCGGTTTCCTGGAGTACAGGGTACAGGAATACTGGAAGAATAAATATGACTATCAGACCAAGCTCAATGAGCTTATTGATAATGGAAGGAAAGAACGTTCAGAGGTATCGATCAAGGTACTTCTTGCCATGCATACGGCTATGTCGGCCAAGGTCCCCCTTATGAAACAGCACTCGGATGCAGTGGGAGAGTGGACCAGGAATATTGCAGGCATAATGGGCTATCGAAATGAAGAGCTGCAGACCATGTATTATGCGGGACTATTGCATGACGTGGGCAAGATAGGCATACCTGACAGCATCCTCCAGAAGGAGGGAGAGCTTACGGATGACGAATACAGGATATATATGCAGCATGTGGATATAGGCTATGAGATCCTACATAATCTTAAGCAGCCGGAAATAGCTGATGCAGCCAGGTACCACCATGAGAAAATGGATGGTTCCGGATTTAAGGTAGTCAGGGGCACAAGCATACCTCCTGTGGCCCGTATGGTGGCTGTGGCCAATTATGTGGTTCGCAGAGAAGAGTTAAAGGTCAAGGACGAACAGATTATAAAGGAGCTTTTGGAACTTAAGGAAGAAAAATTCGAGGAGGCCTCAGTGGATGCCGCCGTCATGCTTTTGCTTGACCGTATCCGCAGGGCCCATGAGGAACAGATCTTCGGCTAGACGGGCTCACTATCTTTATTTTTCCTATTTTTAAAACATTATGTGGTCCTTTCACAGGGCCTGTTTGCTGAACATAAAAATACGCACAAAACACTGAGAGGATGGAAAATGGCTCTGCACATGGTGATCGGTGGCTCGGGCACCGGAAAAAGTTCATATGTTTACAGCGTGGTGAAGGAGGCAGCCGGCCTTGACCTGCGGCAAAAATGCTTTGTGGTGGTACCGGATCAGTTTACCCTGCAGACTCAGATAGATATGGTCAGGGAGTCGGGCTGCGGGGGCATCATGAACATTGATGTATTAAGCTTTTCCCGCCTTGCCCACAGAGTCTTTGAGGAGACCAACACCGGTAATCAGGCCTTTCTGGATGATACGGGTAAGAGCCTGATACTGCGTAAGATAGCAGGGAATATAAGTGATAAGACACCGTATCTTAAAGGAAATCTGGAAAAGTACGGCTTTATCCATGAGGTCAAGTCTGCCCTGAGTGAGTTTATGCAGTATGGAATAGATGAAAATAAGCTTGAAGAGATAATCGGTTTCAGCGCAAAGAAGGGGCTTCTTAAAAACAAACTTACCGATCTTCTCATGCTTTACAGAGCCTTTAAGGACTACCTGGGGGATAATTATATCACCAAGGAAGAGACCATGGACATTCTGGCACGGTCTCTTAATAAAAGCGAACTGATGAGGAACAGCGTATGTGTATTTGACGGTTTTACCGGCTTCACCCCGGTGCAGATGCGGGTACTTGGAGTGCTGCTTGGGCAATGCCGGGAGGTATATATCACTCTTACGCTGGTGGGAGATCCATTTAAGGTGGGAGAACATGACGTATTCGGCTTTACTGCAGCTTCCTATAAGAAGATCACGGAGCTTGCTCATAAGCTGGGCGTAGAACAGGCTGATACGATCGTGCTTGATAAGAACTTAAGATATGAAGACAGACCGGATCTTAAGGCTCTGGATGCAGGTCTTTTTAATTATGCAAATAACGCAAGCGGGATCGTGCCGGAAAATATCCATATATTTTCGGCTGCTGACAGAGAGTCGGAGGTAAGACAGCTTGGCGCCGATATTCGCAGGCTTGTAAGTGAGGGCAGGGCCCGCTATAGGGATATAGCGGTCATAACCGGCAGCTTTGCAGATTATGAATACAAGCTGGCAAGGTGCTTTGCAAATTATGAGATTCCCGCCTTTTGGGATAAGACCAGTGCCATAGTGCTCAATCCCTTTGTGGAAAGCAACAGGGCGGCTTTGGATATCCTAATTAAAAATTACAGTCCTGACAGTGTTGTCAGGTTTTTGAAGACCGGAATGAGTGACCTTGAAAACTATAAGGCGGATATCTTTGATAATTATATCCACGCAAGGGGAATAAGGGGTGAAAAGGCCTATAAATCCATGTTTGTGGACAAGGATGAACAAGTGACCGAGATAGTCAACGAGGTCAGGGAGTATTTAAACATTTGCCTGGCACCCTTTACAGACGCCGGTATTGGAGCAGGTGGGACCAAGGCGGCCTCCGTCTATGTCAGGGCACTCTATGACTTCTATAAATGCGGTCATTATTACGATAAATTACAGGCGTTTTCTTTGAAATTCAGAGAGGCAGGAGATTTTAGCCTGTCTGCGGAATATGAACAGATCTATGATAAGAGCCTTAAGCTGTTGGAACAGATCTATGACCTTTTGGGAGATGAGCTGTTAGATATAAAGGAGTTTGAGCAGATACTGGAGGCCGGCTTTGGGGAACTGCGTATAGGAACCATTCCCCAGAGTGTGGACAGGGTCCTGGTGGGTGACCTGCAGAGGACCAGACTGAAGAGCATAAAATATCTCTTTTTTATTGGTGTGGATGATGCTTCCATACCTGCAAAGGGTTCCAAGGCCGGTATCATTTCGGATGCCGACAGAGAGTTTTTGAGCAGAATGGAAGGCCTTTCTCTCGCTCCCACTCCCAGGGAGAAGATGTATATAGAACGTTTTTATCTGTATACGGTCCTGACAAAGGCCACTGAGGGCCTGTATCTTTCCTACAGTGCCTTGGACGGTGAGGGTAAAAGCCTGCGGCCTGCATATATCATCGGAAGGATCAGGAAAATATTCCCTGACCTTATAACTGAAATTGATTCAGAGACGGATGGAATTGAGAGGGTCAATACCCCCGGAGAGCTTAAGGCGCTGATCGGCAGAAACATCAGGCTTATCAGCGAAGGGGGCGAGAGCGCCCATATAGAGAGGCTTAAGGAGGAGCTGTTTACGGCTGTATCCGTTCTGATAAAGCTGGATGAGGCAGGAGCGCGGGCCCTGCTTGAGTGCTGTCTTGAGAACAGCTTTTACACCTATGAGGATGAAAAGCTGGACGCACAGGTGGCGGCATTGCTGTATGGCAGCACCATGCTGGCCAGCGTCAGCAGGATGGAGCAGTTTAGCCAGTGCGCCTATTCCTATTTCTTAAAGTACGGTATGAGCCTTGCACCCAGAGACGACCACAGCTTCGATTCCACCAACATGGGTACCGTCTTTCATGGGGTACTGGAGGAAATGGGGCAGATATTTAAGGAAATGGGTACTGCCTGGTATGATATGGATGGTGAAACTGTAAAAAAGCTTGTGGATGAGGCAATGGAGAGAGCGGCCAGGAGGGATGACTGCAGGCTTTTTGAGAATGACAGTAACCGGTACATATACAGACGTATGACCCATACCATGTACAAGGCCATGGATATGCTGACCTATCATATGAAACAGGGTAGATATGACATTTCTGACCTTGAGGTGGGCATAGAAAGGGTAGAAGAGCTGGATGCAGTGAATGTTGCCCTGAATAAGAAGGAAAAAATGAAGCTGACGGGCAAGATCGACAGGATGGACACCTATGAGACAGAGGATAAGGTGTATGTAAAGGTGATAGATTATAAGACCTCGGGCAAGAGCTTCAGCCTCTTAAATTTCTACAGGGGCCTGCAGCTTCAGCTGGTTGTCTACATGGATGAAGCCCTGAAAATCGCCGGAAAGAGAAGCGGTAAAGAAGCCAGCCCGGCAGCCCTGCTTTACTATAAGCTTAATGAGGATGCTGTGGATGGAAAGAAGGCGACAGATGAGGAAAGCCTTAATAAGCTGATACGAGATTCTCTCAAGGCCAGGGGACTTATCAGCTCTGATATGGAAAGGATCGAGTCCATGACAGATCTCTCAGAGGGCAGATCCGATATTCTTCCCATAAGCCTGAATAAGGACGGGAGCCTGCGCAGCGCAAGCAGTCTTGTTACGGATGAACAAATGACATTACTGTCAGAATATGCCGGTTATAAACTGCGCAGCATAGGAAAGGATATCATTGAGGGAAGGGTGAGTAAGGATCCCAAAGTGATCGATTCGGGCGTTTCCTCCTGTACCTATTGTGATTTTAAGGATGTATGCGCCTTTGATGAACGGATTTCGGGATATGAGAAGGAAGAAAAGCCGGAAATCAGTGAGGACGAGATTTACGAACAGATAGCAGCCTGTCTGAAAGGGGGCACATCTGATGGGGAAGATTGAATTTTCAACAGAACAGCTGGACGCTATTTACACTACAAAATGCAATCTGCTTGTTTCGGCAGCAGCGGGCAGTGGTAAGACCGCGGTTTTGGTCAACCGTGTTATTGAGAGGGTATGCGACCCAGAGGCCGATACGGATATTGATGAAATACTTGTTCTGACCTTTACAAATGCGGCTGCAGCCCAGATGAAGGAAAAAATAGGAAATGAGATCGCCTTAAGACTGGCGGCTGACCCGATTAATGAAAATCTGAAGAAGCAGGAGGCCCTGGTCCATAATGCCCAGATCACTACGATCCACAGCTTCTGTCTCTATCTTATAAGAAACAATTTCACCCAGCTTGATATAGATCCTGCCTTCAGAGTGGGGGATCCGGGAGAAATAAAGCTCATTTGCGGCGAGGTCATGGATGAGCTTATCAATGAGGCCTTTGGGGGAAATTTAATTGAGAATTTTGAACTTCTTGCTGACAGATTTGCCGCACATGGCAGGATAGAAGGACTTAAGAACATTTTGCTGGAGGCCTATGAGCACGTCTGCAATCAGCCCTTTACGGAGGATTACCTCAGGGAAATAAGAGATGACTACCTCTGTGAGGACGAAGAGGCTTTTATGAGCAGCAAATGCGGAAGCGGTTTTGTTGCACAGGTAAAGGAAAAGCTGAGTAAGGCCTGCGAATATACAAGACTCAACCTTGAACTGATCATGGAACCCGGCGGCTGCTTTGTTTATGAGCAGAACCTTAAGGACGACCTGGAAATGCTTGAGGCTGCGGCAGACTGTGACAGCTACTCAGAATTATATGACCGGCTCCATGGGGGACTTGAATTTTCAAGGCTTAAAACTCCTAAAAAAACGGATGATATTCTTCCGGAGAGCAAGGAAATGGCCAAAAAAATGCGTGATGAGGCAAAGGCTCTGGCAACTGACGCAAAGGCCCTGATGGCGGCTCCCATGTCCCAAATTTTGTCTCAAATGCATGACAATGATCTGGTCTACAGAGCTCTTTTGGATACCTTAAGCCTGTACGCAGCCAGACTCTGGGAGAGAAAAAAGGCAGAAAAGGTAATAGATTTCTCGGATATGGAGCATCTGGCCTTAAGACTGCTCTATATCGATCAGGATACGCCCTCGGCTACAGCCCTGGAGTACAGGGATGTCTACAAGGAAATACTGGTTGATGAATATCAGGATTCCAATGAAATACAGGAAAAGATACTGTCTGCCATTGCCGGAAAGGGTAACAGATTCATGGTGGGGGATGTAAAGCAGAGCATTTACAGCTTCAGAAACGCCTGCCCTGATATTTTCATGGAAAAATATAATTCTTACCTTTATGGCAATTGCGAGGAAAAGAAGATAGATCTGTCGGCCAATTACAGAAGCAGGGCTGAAGTAGTAGACGCCGTAAATTATATCTTTGAGCGCATCATGGCCTCTGATGTGGGAAATATTGAGTATGATGAGCATGCCAGACTTAACGGAAAAGCCATATACCCGCCAAATACCGGTAATAAAACCGAACTGATGCTTGCACTGGCCGGCAGGCAGAAGGCAGATGAACGTATAGTTACTGAGGCACGTATGGTGGCAGACAGGATAAAAAGCCTCATGCGTGAGAATGCCCTGGTAAAGGATGAGGAGACCGGGCAGCTCAGGCCCTGCAGATACGGGGATATGGTTATTCTGCTCAGAGTGCTTTCAAAGTGGGATGAAGCCTTTAAGAAAATACTTGAGCAGGAGGGCATACCCGCTTATATTGCCTCAAAGACGGGATATTTTGATACCAGGGAGATCGCGACCCTGCTCAATGTCATGCGCCTGTTGGATAATCCGCTTGATGACATTGCGTTATACGGTGTGGCAACCTCTCTGTTTGGAGGCTTTGATGACAATGAGATGGCTTCCATAAGAACCATCCATAAGGGGTATCTCTATGACGCATTAAAGCTCGCAGCCGGTGGCAATGGTGATCTCGGAGAGGGAGAACTGTCTGTGAAGGCAACGGATTTCCTTGATTTTATTGACAGGTATCGGGAACTTGTCCCTTATACCCCTATACATGAGCTTTTGGGTAAGCTCATAGACGAGTTTGACTATCTGCTGTATGTGGACAGCCTGCCCTATGGTGCCCAGAGAAGGGCAAATGTGGAGATGCTTCTGGAAAAGGCTTCAAAATACGAGGAGGGCAGCTTTAAGGGCCTTTACCACTTCACGCAATTCATAGAAACTCTTAAAAGCTATAAGGTTGAGTACGGTGAGGCCGCAATCCTGGATGAAAAGGCAGACGTTGTGCGCATTATGAGTATACACAAGTCAAAGGGACTTGAATTCCCCATATGCTTTTTGAGCGGTATGGCCAAAAAATTCGGCGATCAGGATACCAAGGCGGGTCTTACCTATACTAAGGAGCTGGGCTTTGGATTTGACTATATAGATACGGACAGGATGGTAAAGTACCCTGATATACGCAGACGCTATATTGCCGAGTATATAAGGGGCCAGGTCAGGGACGAGGAGATGCGGATACTCTATGTTGCAATGACCAGAGCAAAGGAAAAGCTCATTATGACAGCCTGCGTGGACAATACGGACGAGCTGATGGTCAAAAAGAAACTACAGGACCTCCTTGGTGGCCAAAAGGAGGGAAAGGTCCTTCCCGCTGTTGTAAGAAGAGATTTAAAAAGCTATCTGGAATGTGTTTTGAGCTGCCTTGATATTGATAAGAGCAATCCGTATTTTGATATTCTTACGGTGAGCCCGCAGGAGCTGGAGGGAGAGGCTTTATTTGAAAGGACAGATAAGACAACTCAAAAGCTCAAACTAAGGGACGATGTGACCAGGCATGCGGGCCAAAACTGTGAAAATGAGGCCTCGGTATTAAAAAGAGTGGCTTACAGATACGATGACAGACTAAAGGATATGTACAGTAAGGTGTCTGTATCGGAGCTTAAGCACAAAGCCATGGATGAGTTCTTTGAAGAGGAAGAGGGCAGTAAACCTAAGACAATCTTTGAAACGGATATAAAGGATGAGTATATCCCCACCTTCGCGGGACGAAAGGAGAAGGAAGCAGGCGGAGCCCACAGAGGAAGTGCTTATCACCGGGTTATGGAGCTGTGGCACTTTGAAGATGCCGACTGGATGAGTCAACAAACTGATGTAAAATTAAATCTAAACCAGCTAGTAAGTGAAGGACGCATAGATGGGGAAGATGCAGAACTGGTGCGGCCTGAAGCACTTTTGACTTTCCTGTCAGATGAGCTTGCAAGTCGGATGCATGAGGCAGCAAGAAAAGGAGCGCTTTTCAGAGAACAGCCCTTTGTTCTGGGCATTGAGGCCGACAGAGTAAATGCAGGATTTCCTGCAAATGAGGCAATTCTGATACAGGGAATCATAGATGCCTTCTTTATTGAAGACGGAAAGGCAATCCTGCTGGATTATAAGACGGACAGGGTGGCGAAGCCTGAAGACCTGGCAAAACGATATAAGGTTCAGCTGGATTATTATGAAGAAGCTATTGAGAGGATAACCGGACTTAAGGTAGCTCAAAAGCTGATATACAGCGTACGTTTTGGGAAAACCATAAGTATAGACTAAAGACAGGTGACAGGGCATCAGTCCATACGGGACTCGATCACCAATAACAGCCCTTTTTCCATAGTGATCACGGCTCTGTCAGCCTTCCACTCGTTGCTTATGCCCAGGGGGAAGGTATTGGAGAGGCTTATGTTTGTGACCTCGTATTCGGTGCCCTGTACTGACAATCCATCACAGGTGTTACTGAAAGCGAATAAGGACAGAGAAAAGCCCTCCAGACGGGGCAGTATAAGCTTACCGCCCGTGAAGGTAAGGATGCGCTCCCTGTCAGAATACAGCCTTCCTGCACCGCCGTTTGCCGCTATGAAGGCCAGACTTTGCAGATTTGCATAGGTATGATCCAGACGTCCTCCCAGGGCACAGGTGAGAGTGATATCCTTATATCCAAGCTCAAGTGCTTTTTTGATGGCAAGCATGGTGTCAGTATCATCTTTATGGGGGATGAATCGTTCAATGGGAATTGAACTGTAAGCGGACGGGATCTGCCCCTTAAAGGAATCAAAATCACCCATGATAAGATGGGGAATGATCCCCATCTTACAGGCGTATTCAATGCCTTTATCACAGGCTATTATATAATCATAATTTAATTCTTCGAAGGCTTCGCAGTACTCGCCTCCTGATATTATCAGACATTTCATATTTTTATTCACGCGCCATTGTGACAACCTTGGATATTGCCTTCCTGACGGCAGGAATCAGAAGGATGATAATGGTAATGGCAGCTTCTGCATAGATATAGACTGCATTGTAGGCCAGGGAATAAGGAAGTGCTGACCAGCCATCCCAGGCATATTCGCCGAAGAAGATCCATCCTGATATTACGGCGAATACAAATCTTGCGGTAACTGCGGCCAGATAGCCTTTGATCAGGCCGTTCTTTGATTTGGAAAAGAATCCCGATACACCCATGGAACCGAAGGCCAGTATGTAATCAACTACAAGCTGCATGGGATAAAGTACGTAAGGGTCGATGACCAGCTGAAGAACACCGTAGGCAGTGCAGGTAAGAAAACCGGCTGCCGGACCATAGAGAAAGCCCGGAAGACATATTACCAGCATTGACAGCAGGGTGATGGAACCGCCAGTGGGCATTTCAAGAAGCTTGATGTTGGATAATATTGTGCCCAGGGCCAGAGCCATTGCACAGAATGCCAGCTGCTTAGCGGTCAGCTTGCCCATGGAAGACTTTTTATCTGCATCTGAAGGAGCATCGGCTGATTCGCCGTCACTCTCATTTTTGGCGGCCTTAAGCCTGGATGTGAAGGAACGTGCCATGACGGTTGCCAGTGCCAAAAGCATGGCGATGACCACGATGAGAAGTACGCTTCCTAAGGTTGTGGGGACATATGTGGTCTCTCCCCAGTCGTTTACAACTACTGAATAAAACATAAAAAAACCTCCTAGACGACTAAGAGGGGATTTAATATAATTGCTTTAGTGCAATCATATGCGCTTCCTTACGCCGGTATTACCCGGTTCAAGTAATGAGGGTTAGAATCATAGATTCAGTCTCAGCTGCAGCTCCCCTAGCTCAGTATTTATTTTACAAGTGTTCAGTATAGATAGATAAAAGTTTTTAGTCAAGTACTAATATGAAAAAACCTAATTTGGAGCCTCTGGCTCCCAGAACAAAAGAAGCATCCGGTATGCCGAAAACTTTCTTTGCAAAGGCGGTTTCCGTCCTAAGTCCCCAGATCGTATATTACGTGCTGGGAGTCTTCGTCACCCAGTGTGGGGCAATTGCCCTGACTAATCAGGATACAGGTGATAACTCGGCCTGGAATACTTTTGTAACCCGGAATTCAACTACACTGGCTTTTGTGATACGTCTTCTGGCGGTAGTGGTAGCCGTATTGCCGCTTTTGGAGCCCCTTAAGGACGAAGCGCTTGTATATTTTGCACCAAAAGAAAAAAAGCCCGGGGTTCTTTCCTATGTATATACTGTGCTTGCGGCAGTGGGCATGGCAGTGTTTTTTAATGTGCTTTTCAAATATGTGGGGATCACTCAGGCAAGTGAAAGCTATGACAGGGTATCCCAGAGCCAGTATTCTCTCCCCCTGTGGGCGGGGCTTTTCCTCTACGGACTGGTAACACCCCTGGCTGAGGAGATAGTGCACAGGGGCCTGATATACAACAGGCTGAGAAGATACTTTAACCTGCCGGCTGCAATGCTTTTCTCACCCCTTATATTTGCCATAAGCCATCGCAATCTGCCCCAGTTTTTGTATGCCTTCCTGATGGGGCTTGTCATATGCGTGATATATGAGAAATACGGAGCCTTTATATTTCCCGTACTCTTTCACATGGCGGCCAATATCTTTGTATATACGGTAAGCAGATACGAGGCTGTCAACGCTTTCTTAGCTTCCCAGGCGGTTATGAGCATAATGGGAATAATGTCATTAGTCATGCTGTTTCTCATACTTTGCGATGGAAACCCAAAGGCGGAGTCTGAAGCTTAAATATATTGACACTGGTTTGTGCGGGTGGTAATCTAATTAAGTATTTTTCTGTGGTAGGAAAAGTGTAAAATAAGTGGAAAAGTTAAATTATAATATAAGAAAGGTAGGAAGAAATGGATAACTTTTATATTCCTGAGGGTTACAAGTCTGATTTGAACCTGTATGATACCCAGGTGGGCATCAAGACAGTCAAGGACTTCTTCCAGACTAAGCTTTCGCAGAGGCTTGATCTGCTTAGAGTTACAGCCCCTCTGTTTGTGGATCCAAAGAGCGGACTGAATGACAATCTTAACGGAGTTGAGAGACCGGTTAATTTCGGTATCAAGGAACAGAACGACGAAGAGGCTGAGGTAGTTCACAGCCTTGCAAAATGGAAGAGATACGCTCTTAAAAAGTACGGCTTTACACCCGGTAAGGGACTTTATACCGATATGTCTGCCATAAGGCGTGATGAGGTTACGGACAATATCCACTCAATCTATGTGGATCAGTGGGATTGGGAAAAAATCATTACCAAGCCTGAGAGGACCGTTGAGACCTTCAAGGATGTGGTAAGGGATATATACAGTGTCTTACGCAAGACAGAGAAGTATATGGCCATAACCTATGATTATATAGAAGAAATACTTCCTGCGGATATTTTCTTTATCACTACCCAGGAGCTTCTTGATATGTATCCTGACAAGACCGCCAAGGAGAGGGAATACCTGATAGCCAAAGAAAAGGGCGCTGTATGTCTTATGAAGATAGGTGACCTGCTCAGCAATGGTGAAAAGCATGATGGCCGTGCACCTGACTATGATGACTGGGAGTTGAACGGTGATATCATAGTTTACTATCCTGTTACGGATATAAGCCTGGAGCTTTCCAGCATGGGTATCAGAGTAGACGAGGATTCTCTGGCCAGCCAGCTTAAGAAGGCAGGCTGTGAGGAAAGAGCTGACCTTCCCTTCCAGAAGGCCATACTTAATAAGGAACTTCCTTATACAATAGGCGGTGGCATCGGACAGTCCAGACTGTGCATGTTCTTCTTACGTAAGGCTCACATTGGAGAGGTACAGTGTTCGTTGTGGCCTGAGGAGGTTGTAAAAGAGGCTGAAAGACTCGGAGTACAGCTGCTGTAATTAGTGCACCTGCGAAAAGCAGGCTTATGATTTGAAATAAAAAAACGGTCGAAAGACCGTTTTTTTTATGCTTAAAAGCAGTAATGCTTCGGGTATTAAACTAAGAAGGGCTATTGAAGCAGGCTGAGCACATCGGAATTGCTCTGATTGGCCTGGGACATCATGGTTACACCGGCCTGGGCCAATATGTTCTTGAGACTGTAGGATACCATCTCAGTGGCCATGTCCGTATCCCTGATCTGGGATTCTGCAGCCTGGGTATTTTCCGCTACATTGGTATTGGTGTTGTAGGTATGCTCCAGGCGGTTCTGCTGCGCGCCGATGGTACTTCTGAGCTCTGCTATATAGCTCATGCCGTACTTTACCTTGTCAATGGCACTATCAGCTGCATCCTGGGTGCTTACATCCAGGGGATCTACGGTCAGGACCTCAGCGTTCATCATTCTGGTGGTGATATATTCCTTATCCTCCACATTGGAACTGCACTGTATGGGAATGGTATATACAGGCTCGGGAGTGTATATCTGGGTCAGACTGCTGCAATATACGGCCCCTCTTGTGCCTGTCAGATTTCCGATGGTCTGCAGGACATTGGCAGCAGAGCTGGCGTAGTTGTTGGACAGTACTATCAGCTTATTGCCGTCCTTTACAAGGGCACTGGCGTGGCTGACACCCACACCTCCTGTCCGTGCAGTCAGACCCTGTGCTGTAGCGGAACTTTTGGGGCTATCAGGCAGGTTATTTGCAATATAATCATACACTGCATTGACCACATCGGCTCCGCTTTTGGCGTCTTTGATATTGATAAGATAGTTGTGTGTGTTGGGGTCACTGAGAGAAGTAAGAGACTGACTGGGCTCATCCCCGGTAGTGAATTTTATATCAAATACTTCTCCGCAGCCATAGGGACAGGTGAAGGAAAATTCGCCTCCGTCAAGCAGACCCACGTTCTTTGAGTTTACTGCGGAAAAATCCATTGATGCTGAAAGATAATAATTTCCATCTAAAGCCTTGTAGGCTTCGGAAAGCTTCTCAGTTGCCGCAGAAGGAGATGAGACAAGCTGTGTTATGGGGCCTGTCTGTTTTTCAATCTCTTCCTTGTCAAATATATGCTTGTCATTGAAGGTGGTGGTGGAACCAATACGGTTGATCTCTGTGGTGAGCTGGTCTATCTCTATCTGTATGTATGATCGGTCCTCGTCGGTAAGTGTACCGTTGGAGGCCTGTACTGACAACTCGTTCATCCTGTGGAGCATGGTATCCACTGAGTCTAAGGCACCGTCTGCCACCTGGCACAGGCTTATGCCGTCCTGTATGTTAAGGGCACCCTGGTTGAGGCCCCTTATCTGTCTGCGCATTTTTTCGGAAATAGCAAGACCTGCGGCATCGTCTGCAGCACGGTTGATGCGGTAACCACTGGATAATTTCTCGGTGGTCTTTGCCATTGATCTGTCATTTATATTAAATTGCCTCTGGGCATTCATTGCCTGGATGTTATGAGCTACTGCCAGCATATATTCACCTCGCAAGTTGGACTAAACTGATCCAAAGCGGAAAAAATAAAAAAGATGAATCCTTTCATCTGCTCAAATGCATCCTTGCAAAAGATTTATCGGCTACTTTTGCAAAAAACTTAATACCTCCTTCATAGCTTCATCCAAAGCTCTGTAATAATCTTCAAGAACTCCGTTATTGACAATGATCCTGTCGCTGTAAGCTCTGAAATCCTCATCCTTAAGCTGGGCTGACATAATGCTCTCACTCTTTGCAGGAGAGTAGCCCCGGCTGTCATGCAAACGTTGACTCCTTAGGTCAACGGGCGCATAAATATACCAGAGTTCATCGAGCAGGGGCTTGTAGCCGCATTCAATAAGCAGGGCGGCCTCAATAATAAGACAGGGACAGTCGGGATTACTTTTACAGGTCTTAATTGCAGCTTCGATATGTTGTCTGACTGCGGGATGTATGATGTTATTGATCTTGTCAAGGAGGGCAGGATCCCTGTAAATAGCGGCTGCCATGGCGGGTTTATCTATTTCACCGCTTTCATTAAGGATACCTTCTCCCAACAGATCCACAATGGGCTGATAACAGGCGTTACCCTTCAGTTTTAATTCATTGGCCAGGTCGTCGGCGACTATGACATGGGCGTCATAATTGCTTTTAAGGTAATCTATGGCTACGCTTTTACCGGCACCGACGCCGCCGGTGATTCCTATTACGGGACAGTTCATCTTTATGCCTTTCTTTATAAAAATACTACCTAAATTTTCAAAACTACTATATAATATTATAAGTCATTTTGAAAGGCAGGTAAAATATATGAAGAAACTTAAAAAATCCGATGAAAACAGAATGATCTGCGGCGTATGTGCCGGAATAGCCGAGTATTTTGAGATAGATGTAAATGTGGTACGCCTGATATGGGTCATAGCAAGCCTTGTGTCAGGTCTGTTTGTGGGAGTGGCCGCGTATCTTATAAGTGCAGTCCTTATTCCCATGGATTGAGGAAAGACAGCTTTGCTAAATCGCCCGGGACATTGACAAAAAGGGCAGATTTAGTATATTTATATGTTGAATCAGGTGCAGAAGCACCTAAAGAAAGGAAAAGAACCATGAGCAAGGAACTGGCTAAAAATTACGATCCCAAGCAGATGGAGGATCGTATTTATCAGAAATGGCTGGATAAAAAATATTTTCACGCAGAGGTTGATCATTCAAAGACACCCTTTACCATAGTTATTCCGCCTCCGAATATCACTGGACAGCTGCATATGGGACATGCACTGGATAATACCATGCAGGACATACTTATCAGATATAAGCGTATGCAGGGCTATAATGCGCTGTGGCAGCCCGGCACGGACCATGCGTCCATTGCCACTGAGGTCAAGATAATAGAGACCTTAAAGAAGCAGGGTATAGACAAGGAAGATCTTGGACGTGAGGGCTTTCTTGAGAGAGCCTGGGAATGGAAGAAGGAATACGGCGGAAGGATCATTTCACAGTTAAAGAAGCTTGGAAGCTCCTGTGACTGGGACAGAGAGCGCTTTACCATGGATGAGGGCTGTAATAAGGCAGTCACCGAAGTATTCTGCAAGATGCATGAAAAGGGTTATATCTACAAGGGAAGCCGTATTATCAACTGGTGCCCTGTATGTAATACCTCCATTTCCGATGCAGAGGTGGAATATGAGGAGCAGGATGGCCATTTCTGGCATATTAAGTATCCTTTTATAGAAGATGACGGAAGTGTCAGCACTACCCGTTTCATAGAATTTGCCACCACCAGACCTGAAACAATGCTGGGAGATACTGCTGTGGCAGTCAATCCCAAGGATGACAGATACAAGGATCTTGTAGGCAAGAAGCTTCTTTTGCCCATAGTCAACAGAGAGCTGCCAGTGGTAGCAGATGACTATGTTGATATGGAATTCGGAACAGGCGTTGTTAAAATAACACCCGCCCATGACCCTAATGACTTTGAGGTCGGAAAGAGACATAACCTGCCTGAAATAAATATAATGAATGATGATGCCACCATCAACAAAAACGGCGGCAAATTCGAGGGCATGGACAGATATGAGGCCAGAGCTGCAATCGTCAAAGAACTGGACGAGATGGGTCTGTTAGTTAAGATAGAGGATTATAAGCACAACGTGGGAACCCACGACAGATGCAAGACCACCATTGAGCCACTCATCAAGCAGCAGTGGTTTGTCAAGATGGATGAGCTGATCAAGCCTGCTGTCAAGGCAGTCAAGGACGGAGAGATCAAGCTGATTCCCGAGAGAATGGACAAGACCTACTATAACTGGACTGATAACATCCGTGACTGGTGTATTTCCAGACAGCTTTGGTGGGGACACAGGATTCCTGCCTACTATTGTGATGAGTGCGGCGAGATAACCGTGGCCAAGGCTATGCCTGAAAAATGCCCCAAGTGCGGCTGCACCCATTTAACCCAGGATCCGGATACCCTGGATACATGGTTTTCTTCCGCATTGTGGCCCTTCTCAACCTTAGGATGGCCCGACCAGACTGAAGACCTTAAATATTTCTTCCCCACAGATGTGCTGGTAACGGGATATGACATTATCTTCTTCTGGGTACTCAGAATGATCTTCTCAAGCTATGAGCAGATGGGAGAAAAGCCTTTCCATACAGTACTTTTCCATGGCCTGGTAAGAGACAGCCAGGGACGCAAGATGAGCAAATCCCTGGGCAATGGTATAGATCCCCTGGAGATCATTGACAAATACGGAGCAGATGCCTTAAGGCTTACTCTGATAACGGGCAATGCTCCCGGAAATGACATGCGTTTCTACAACGAGCGTGTGGAGGCTTCAAGAAACTTTGCCAACAAGGTATGGAATGCCTCAAGATTCATTATGATGAATATGGACGGCAAGACCGTTGAAAAGCCGGCTGAGGCAGATCTTGAGCCGGTAGATAAGTGGATCATCAGCAGACTGAATGATGTGGTCAGAGATGTTACGGAGAATATGGATAAGTATGAGCTGGGCATAGCTGTCCAGAAGGTATACGATTTCATATGGGATGAGTTCTGTGACTGGTACATAGAGATGGTTAAGCCCAGGCTTTATAATACGGATGATGCCAAGAGCCAGAATGCAGCCCTTTATACCTTAAAGAGCGTGCTCATAGATGCCCTTAAGCTCCTTCATCCCTATATGCCTTTTATTACCGAAGAAATCTTCTGTACACTGCAGGATGAGGAGGAGTCCATAATGATATCCGACTGGCCGCTGTACAGTGAAGAAAAGAGCTACAAGAAGGAAGAAAAGGATATAGAGACCATCAAGGAAGCAGTCCGCGGTATCAGAAATGTAAGAACTTCCATGAATGTTGTACCCAGCCGCAAGGCCAGCGTATATGTGGTAAGCGAAAATGCGGATATCAGGGCCAGCTTCGAAGAGGGCCGACTGTTCTTTGCTTCTCTGGCTTATGCATCTGAAGTGACAGTACAGCAGGATATGACCGGCATAGCCGATGACGCCGTAAGCGTTGTTATACACGGTGCCAATATTTATATGCCCTTCAGCGATCTGGTGGACCTCAATAAGGAGAGGGAGAGACTGGGCAAGGAAAAGGAAAGATTAGGCGGCGAGATAAAACGCTGCGAGGGAATGCTTTCCAATGAGAAGTTTATTTCCAAGGCGCCCCAAGTAAAGGTGAACGAGGAAAAGGAAAAGCTTGCCAAGTACAGACAGATGCTTGAGGAAGTCGAAAAACAGATTGACAAGCTTAAATAAGCAAAAATAAATGTAAAAACAGTGAAAGAGTCACGAAAGTGACTCTTTTATTGTGCTGAAAATGCCGATATTTTATGTGTAAGTGTTATAACTTGATATATTTTTTAGACATGCTATAATAATATTGCTGAGTTATGTAAATCAATATGAGGGGCCTGTTATGGATGAACAAAATAAATTGAATCCGCAGGAACTGAATGAATTGAGACAGAAGATCAAGGCCGAAAATCCCGATACAAAAGGGGAGCAGGAAGGTCTTGATTTGAATGCGCCCGAAAATATAATTACGGGCAAAGAGATCAGTATAGAGATAGCTGAAGATAACATGAGCGCAAGCCTCTGGCTGGCAGACCCTGGGGATGAAAAATACAGCGTACCTGAGGTCATTGGAGCATTGCGCCAGCATAAGGTGGTCGCCGGTATAAAGACCCAGCTGATCATGGATATGGTCAATAATGCCAGATTTGAGCAGTCAGTGGTCGTGGCTGAGGGAGTGGAGCTTATTGAGACCCAGGAAGGCTATTACGAGTTTAAGTTCGAAACAGAGGAACGCAGGGAACCGGCCATAAGGGAAGACGGTACGGTAGACTACGGTTCCATGGGCAGGCTGCAGAATGTCAAGGCAGGCGATGTGATCGCCATATATCATCAGGCTATACCCGGCAAGAAGGGCTATAATGTCCTGGGCCAGGAGAAAAATCCCAAGCCTGTAAGAGAACTGGCACCCTTACGCGGCAAGAGCATTGAGCGTAACGATGAAACAGGGGAATACAAGGCCACTCTTTCCGGAAAGATCAGCTATAATGGCGGCAACATAGAAATACTTAATGTTCATGAGATAAATGATGACGTTACCCTTATAATGGGCAAGGTTGAATTCTACGGAGACCTGATAATCAATGGCAATGTAGAGGCCGGTGTGACCATAAGAGCCGGACGTAACGTGACTATTTCGGGAACCGTAAGCGCGGCCTTTATCTATGCGGGAGGAGATATCATCCTGCAGAAGGGTATCCAGGGAGGCGGAAAAGGAATTGTGTCCGCCAGGGGCAATGTGTTCTCGGATTTCATAGAGTATGCTACGGTAAAGGCTAGGGAAGACATATATGCCAACTCCATAATCAATTCGGAGATATCCACGGAAGGCAGTGTTATAGTCAGTGGTAAATACGGCAGCATCATAGGCGGACATACCCATGGCTTACGCGGTATAACCAGCAACGCAGCCGGCAATTATTCGGAGATCAAGACCTATCTGCATGCAGGTGCAAAGGAAGAGGATTATTATAAATACTCAAATATCGTGAAAGAAGAGAAGGCCACCCAGGATGAACTTAACAAGCTGGGCGAGGAAATAGGCGAGATGCTTAAGCAGAGGGGAAAGGCTCTGAATTTTGCAAAACCCACCAAGGCCAAGATAGCTGAGGTGGAGGCAAAGAAAAATGAACTTTGCGCCAAGTTAGACGCCTTCAAGAGAGACAAAGAGGAACTTAATAAGAGAATGGCAAGGGGCAGAGGAGCTACCATAACCATACACGGTTCAGTATACAGAAATGTTGTTATAACAATAGACGCGGCGCCGATCATGATCCTGCAGGAAGAGAGCTTTATGCGCTACAGTTCAAAGGATGGCGTGGTACAGAGAAGATTAGTGGTGGAACATTAAAATGAAACATTACGAGTACGAGGAGGCGGTATCTTATATTCTTAAGATACCGCGTTTTTTGAGCAAAAATAAGATGGAGGATACAAAGGCTTTTCTGCAGTGGGTAAAGCCTATAGACCGTGGCGAGAAGGTCTTCCATATTGCGGGGACCAATGGCAAGGGAAGCGTCTGTTCATTTATTGGCAGCCTTAGTCGTAATCTGGGGGCCAGCTGCGGTATGTTTACCTCTCCCCACCTTGTGGATATAAGAGAGAGGATCAAGATAGACGGTAAGAGCATATCAAAGGAGGAGTTTCTTGCAGCCTTTGAATATATAATGCATCTGCTTGCGGGATTCAATGAAGAGGTGGAAAGAGACTATCACCCTTCATTTTTTGAATTTCTGTTTTTCATGGCAGTGTATATTTTTGACCGGAACAAAGTGGATACGGCCATATATGAGGTCGGACTGGGAGGAATGCTGGATGCGACCAATTCACTTTACAGAACTGACATCAGTGTCATAACTGCTATAGGCATGGATCATATGGAATATCTGGGCAGTGATCTGGAGAGCATAGCGGGCCAGAAAGCAGGAATTATAAGGGAAAATACGCCTGTGGTCTATCTTGGCAACCAGAGCTATTCTCATGTGATAGAGAATGAGGCAGACAGAAAAAATTCGACAAAGCTGGCAGTGGTGTCACCTAAATTGCAGGATGTCAAATTAAAAGATAAAATGATTGATTTTTGCTATGAATCTAGTTATTATAGTAGTGTTACTTTACAGTGCCTCACTAGGGCAAGATATCAGGGAATAAATGCTTCCCTTGCTTTGAGAGCAATGGAGACTGTCTATGGAAGCAGGCTGACTCCTGATATTATGAGGCGCGGTATAGCTGAAATGAACTGGCCGGGACGCATGCAGGAGATGGAAGAGGGCATCGTCGTAGACGGCGGACATAATGTTGAGGGAATAGAAGCTTTTCTTGACAGCGTATCCTATGATGGCTGTCCGGGGCAAAGATACCTGATCTATTCAGGTGTATCCGATAAGCAGATTGATAAGATCGGCTGCCTTATAGAGAAAAGCGGATTGTTTGATAGAATAGCAGTGTGCGGTATTTCAAGTGCCAGAGGCCTTTCACCCAAGGTGCTTGCAGGATACTTTGAGGATGCAGCTGCTTATGGGAATGTGCGGGAAGCAATGGCAGATATAAAAGCAGCCATGCAGCCCACAGACAGACTGTATATTTGCGGGTCACTGTATCTGGTGGGGGAGGTTGAAGCCATATACGGATTTGACTCATGACGGAGTAGTTATGCTGAATTTTGAAGAAGAACTTAAGAAATTTCATCCATCTTTGGAGATAGAAGAGGCAGAGGATGCCATTTACAATCAGGACATGACGGATATGGCAGATCTGTTAGTTGACCTTGTGAGGGAAGACAAGCAGCAGGCAGCGGATGGAATCATAGGACAATAGGTATAGAAAATGTTTTGTTATAACTGTGGAGCTAATCTGACAGAGCACGACTTCTGTACCAATTGTGGAGCCGATGTAGCCAGATATAAGAAAATAATGTGCTCGGCCAATATGTATTACAATGATGCTTTGGAAAGAGCCGGGGTAAGAGACCTGTCCGGAGCTATCGTTTCCTTAAGACAGTGTCTTAAGCTTAACAAGAACCATGTGGATGCCCGTAATCTGCTTGGCCTTGTTTATTTTGAGATGGGAGAATATGTTGATGCCCTGAGCGAGTGGGTCATCAGCAAGAACCTGCGGCCCAGCAAAAATATTGCCGATGATTACTTAAGCATGATGCAAAGTAAGGCTGACAGGCAGGAGATCAGGGTACTGGATATTATTTCCCAGACCATCAAAAAATACAATCAGGCCCTAAGCTACTGTTACCAGGGCTCCCAGGACCTGGCCATAATACAGCTGAAGAAGGTTATTTCACTTAACCCCAAGCACGTGCAGGCCCACCAGCTGCTTGCTCTGCTCTATATCAATCAGGAGCAGTGGGAAGAAGCTCAAAATGAGCTGGACAAGTGCAGACGAATAGATGTTAATAACATCACTACCCTGAGGTATATGAGGGAAGTGAGAAATGCCATAGATCTTGATGAGAGCATAACTCCCACACCTGCCAAGAAAAAGACGGTTACAGCTACGGATACTGTTACCTACAAGAGAGGCAATGAGACCATTATCCAGCCCCTTAATACAAAGGAAAGCAAGATATCGGCCACTGTCATCAATATAATAATAGGTATTATCATCGGCGCGGCAGCTGCCTGCCTTCTGGTATTGCCGGCACGTATCACCGCAGCCAATGAAGAATCCGAGGAGCGCATCAAGGCGGTCAGCGAAGAGGTGGACGAAAAGAATGCCACTATCAACAGCCTGGAGCAGGAGAAGAATTCTCTTGAGAGCCAGGTTGACAAGCTTGAGACCGAGCTTGCCACCTACACGGGTGAGGGCGGTACCATGTCTTCCATGGACAATCTGCTTACCGCAGCCAAGCTCTATTTGGAAAATCCGGATAATCTGACAGAGGTGGCATCTTATCTGGACCTTATCGATCCCGATTTTGCATACCAGTCCACAGAGACCTTTGGGGAGGTATATAATATGCTCCTTGGCAAGGTGGGAAGTACTGTGGGGCAGGATTATTATGAAAGCGGAATGCGGTATTACCAGAATGAGGATTATGAATCCGCCATCAGCGAACTGAGCAAGGCTTATTCCTATGACAGCAGCAATGCAGATGCTCTCTTTAATCTGGCCAATGCCTACCGCAAATCCGGTGATAATGTCAATGCTCTCAGCAATTACCAGATGCTGGTGGATCTGTTCCCGGATACGGAACTTGCCACGAAAGCACAGTCAAATATAAATGAATTACAGGTTGATTAACATAACAGAGGTGATGGTTTTCACCTCTGTTTTTTTGGATAAAAATCCTCATTATTTTTAAAGAATTTTCTTGTGATTTTGGGGAAGTAATATATAATAATAAGAAGTAAAAAAGTGTAAGGAGAACAGACATGCCAAAGAGAACAGACATTAACAAAGTACTTATTATCGGTTCGGGTCCGATCATCATCGGTCAGGCCTGCGAGTTCGATTATTCCGGAACACAGGCCTGCAAGGCCCTGCGTAAGTTGGGATATGAGATCGTACTCGTCAATTCCAATCCCGCAACTATTATGACAGATCCCGAGACGGCAGATGTGACTTATATTGAGCCACTTAACGTTGACCGTCTTGAGCAGATCATCGCAAAGGAACGTCCCGACGCATTGCTTCCCAACCTGGGTGGCCAGTCAGGACTTAATTTATGCTCTGAATTATACAAAGCAGGTGTCCTGGATAAATACAATGTAAAGGTCATCGGTGTTCAGGTAGATGCCATTGAGCGTGGTGAGGACAGGATTGAGTTCAAGAATACCATGAATGAACTGGGCATTGGAATGGCCAGGAGTGATGTATCCTACTCAGTGGATCAGGCTCTTGAGATCGCTGACAAGCTGGGATATCCTGTAGTACTGCGTCCTGCCTATACCATGGGCGGCGCCGGAGGCGGTCTTGTATATAATAAGGAAGAACTGAAGACAGTCTGCGCCCGCGGACTTCAGGCATCTTTGGTCGGACAGGTACTGGTTGAGGAATCGGTGCTTGGCTGGGAAGAACTGGAACTTGAGGTTGTCAGGGACTGTGAAGGCAATATGATCACTGTCTGCTTCATTGAAAATATCGATCCCATCGGTGTCCATACCGGTGATTCATTCTGCTCGGCTCCCATGCTTACCATTCCCGAGGATGTTCAGGCTGAGCTGCAGAGACAGGCTTATAAGATTGTAGATAAGGTACAGGTTATAGGTGGTACAAATGTACAGTTCGCCCGTAATCCCAAGGATGGTCGTATCATAGTCATAGAGATCAATCCCCGTACCAGCCGTTCGTCGGCTCTTGCATCAAAGGCTACAGGTTTCCCCATTGCCCTGGTATCCGCCATGCTGGCATGCGGCCTTACCCTTCATGATATTGAATGCGGTAAATACGGCACTCTGGATAAATATGTTCCCGATGGTGACTATGTTGTTATTAAGTTCGCCAGATGGGCCTTTGAGAAATTCAAGGGTGTAGAGGACAAGCTGGGTACCCAGATGCGTGCAGTGGGCGAGGTCATGAGTATCGGTAAGAATTATAAGGAAGCTTTCCAGAAGGCTATCAGATCCTTAGAGACAGGCAGATATGGTCTGGGACATGCCAAGAATTTTGATACCCTGTCCAAGGAAGAACTGCTTAACAGACTGATCAATGCTTCCAGCGAAAGACATTTCCTCATGTATGAGGCCTTGAGAAAGGGCGCTACAGTAGACGAGATATATGAGATTACCAAGGTAAAGCATTATTTCATCGAGCAGATGAAGGAACTGGTGGAGGAAGAGGAAGCAATCCTTAAGCTTAAGGGAAGCATGCCTTCTGATGATGTGCTGACACAGGCCAAGAAGGACGGCTTCTCAGATAAATATTTAAGCCAGCTGTTAGAGCTACCCGAAGCTGATATCAGAAGCAGACGTATTGAGATTGGTGTAGAGGAAGCCTGGGAAGGTGTCCATGTATCCGGAACCAAGGACAGTGCTTACTATTTCTCAACCTACAATTCTGAGGATAAGGATCCCGTATCTGACAGAAAGAAGGTCATGATCTTAGGCGGCGGTCCCAACAGAATAGGCCAGGGTATTGAGTTTGACTACTGCTGTGTACATGCTGCACAGGCTCTTAAGAAGCTTGGCTTCGAGACTATTATAGTCAACTGTAATCCCGAGACTGTTTCAACGGATTATGATACTTCCGATAAGCTTTATTTTGAGCCCCTTACAGCTGAGGATGTTCTCAGTATCTACAAGAAGGAAAAGCCTCTGGGCGTGATCGCTCAGTTCGGAGGCCAGACTCCTCTTAATCTTGCTGCAGAGCTGGAAAGAAACGGCGTAAATATCCTGGGTACTTCTCCTGCTGTAATAGATCTGGCTGAGGACAGAGACCAGTTCCGTGCCATGATGGACAAGCTGGGCATCCCCATGCCTGAGTCAGGTATGGCTGTCAATGCCGATGAAGCCAAGAAGATTGCAAATGAAATAGGATATCCTGTAATGGTACGTCCTTCCTACGTATTGGGCGGACGTGGCATGGAGGTTGTATATGATGACAGCTCCATGGAGGAGTATATGGCAGCAGCCGTAGGCGTAACTCCCGACAGACCTATCCTTATAGACAGATTCTTAAATCATGCACTTGAGTGTGAGGCAGATGCCATTGCAGACGGCAAGCATGCTTATGTTCCCGCTGTAATGGAGCATATAGAGCTGGCAGGCGTACATTCCGGAGATTCCGCATGTATCCTTCCTTCAGTGCATATTTCAGAGAAGAATGTTAATACGATCAAGGAGTATACACGTAAGATTGCAGAGGAAATGGGCGTAAAGGGACTGATGAACATGCAGTATGCCATTGAAAATGACAAGGTATATGTGCTGGAAGCAAATCCCCGTGCATCAAGAACCGTTCCCCTTGTATCAAAGGTATGCAATATCAGAATGGTACCTCTGGCAACACAGATTGTTACAGCCTCACTTACGGGTAATGATTTCAGCGTTTCTTCACTTGAAGATAAGAAGATACCTTACTATGGAGTAAAAGAGGCAGCCTTCCCTTTCAATATGTTCCCTGAGGTAGATCCCATACTGGGACCTGAAATGAGATCAACAGGTGAGGTCTTAGGCCTGTCTCATTCCTATGGCGAAGCCTTCTACAAGGCTCAGGAGGGCGTACAGAGCAAGCTTCCTCTTGAGGGAACTGTACTGATCTCCGTTAATAAGAAGGACAAGGATGAAGTCATTGAGGTTGCCAGGATATTTGAACAGGATGGCTTTAAGATACTTGCTACAAGCGGCACCTATAATGTACTTACAGAGGCAGGCATTAAGGCTGAGTGCGTAAAGAAGCTCTATGAGGGCAGACCTAATATCAATGACATGATCACCAATGGTGATATTGATCTGGTGGTTAACTCGCCTGTAGGTAAGGACAGCGTTAATGATGACAGCTATCTGCGTAAGGCAGCTATCAAGGCAAAGATACCTTACATGACCACAGTGGCAGCAGCCAAGGCTACTGCAGAGGGTATCCATTACGTGAAGTCTCATGCAGGCAGTACACCTGAGTCCTTACAGGCTTTCCATGCTGAAATAAAGTAATACTTGTTTAGCATTTGGAAAATGGATATAATACTATTAAATAAGACTTTGCGGAGGTTTGGATAATGGAAATAGAGAAGGTTATTGGTGCATCCGGAGAAATACTTTTTGCATTAACAGGCAGAATGGATACAACTACTGCACCTAAGCTTGAGGCAGAGGCCTTAACCGGTTGCATAGATGGGGCCAAAAAAGTTATTGTGGATATGACCAATCTTGAGTACATTTCATCCGCAGGGTTGAGGGTGCTTCTGGCGATGCACAAGAAGGTATCGGCTTCAGGCATTATGGTCATAACAAATGCCAATGAGATGATCACAGAGGTGTTTGATGTAACAGGCTTTGCGGACATCCTGAATATCGAGTAATTAAAAAATAAAAGGGTTCTGAGTTAATCTCAGAACCCTTTTTTAATGTCGTGGGGTTATACGGTCCGTACAGTATGCCTGTTTTAGGAAAACATACCATTAATAGAGACTTGCGATGACTTCCACTTCGCACAGAACGTTCTTGGGAAGGGTCTTTACGGCTACGCAGCTTCTGGCGGGTTTGCCGGGGAAATACTGCTCGTATACCTTGTTGAAGGCAGCGAAATCATTCATATCGGCAAGAAAACAGGTGGTCTTGATCACGTTTTCGTAGCCGCAGCCGGCTTCTATGAGAATAGCACCTAAGTTCTTGCATACAACAGCTGTCTGTTCCTCTATGGTAGTGGCTTCAACATTACCTGTGGCGGGATTGATGGCAATCTGGCCGGAAGTGAAGAGCAGTTTATCCGCAATAACTGCCTGTGAATAAGGGCCAATGGCGGCAGGAGCCTTGTCAGTTGAGACTTTTTTGATCATTTTTATGTCCTCCTTAATTAATATCAGAGAAATTATATATTTTTTGGCCTTTATTTTCAATATAAAGAAGAAAAGTGTTTACAGAAAATGAAGACAGTGCTATGATATGTAGTATAGAAAACTACTTGTAAGGTTTTGGATTACTTTTAGATGTGGAAAGAACATTTGGAGGTGGCTTATGGCAGAATATAAGATTTTGGTGGACAGCAGCTGCGAATTACCTGCAGAATACAAGGCAGATGACAGATTTGTTCAGGTCCCTTTCAGATTTATAATCGATGGAGTTCCCTTAAGTGCAAAGAACCTGGATCCCCTGGTCCTGATGGATAGAATAAGCGGCAGGGAAGCATGCTCAAGGAGCGCCTGTCCTTCACCGGATACTTTCCTGCGTAATATAAAGGGCGAAGCTAAAAGAGTATATATTGTTACCCAGGCAACAGTCTTAAGCGGCTGTTATCGTTCGGCTATGCTTGCAAAGGAAATGTATGAAAAGGAGATGTCGGACAAGGAAATAATGGTAATAGATGCAACTTCGGCTTCCGGAGCCGAAAGCCGCCTGGTAATGGCTATTGTGGAGATGGAAGAGAAGGGTCTGGATTTTGAGAGCATTAAAGAGGCTCTTGAGCAGATGAAGGCAAGCGAAAGAGATTTCTATTTCCTTAAGGGAAATGTAACGGAAAATATGGCCAAGATAAAGAGCACAACCTTTACTGCCTTTGACCAGTTATGCGAGGCTGTGTCAGGATATATCAGGGAGAGTGCTCCTGAAAGAATAATAATAACCCACTGCGGAGACAGTGACTGTGCGGAAATGCTAAGGGATGCGCTCTGCAAACTGTCCCAGTCTACTAACGTGATCATAATGAAGGCTTCCAGCTTGAGCAGCTTTTATGCACATAACGGTGGAATAGTTCTTTCAGTAGCCTGTTAAAGAATGACGATGTTAAAGGGACCTGTGAGAATCAGAAGCAGCAGGATCACCTGAAGCAAAAGTATGGCAGGCATTCCATACAGAAAATACCATTTTCGGGTCTTGTGATGAAAAATGTGCATACCCAATATGGAACCTATAGAACCGCCTATGAGGGCAACAGTGAAAAGCGTGGCTTCCGGAATACGGAAGGCACGCTTTACTGCTTTTCGCTTGTCTGAATACATTAGGAAAAAACCTGCGAGATTTATTGCGATAGCATATGTTATTAAAATGATTATTACCGGATTCATCTTATTCTATAAGGGCATGTATTGCCGCTGCATCATAGTTTACTTTGGTGACATGTTCTACTTCTATTCTGTAAAGGGCGTTGGCGGCTATATGCTCTGCCACCTGCTCCACATCTCTGATGCCGGAAGTGGTGCTGCACAGATCCACGATGGCTTCCAGACCGTCGTCAGTGATAGTTACCTCATCCTTTGACATGCTCATGCGCTTAAGGATCTTGGGCATGGCAAAGTCAGAGAAGATGATCTTCTTTTCTTCCCTGGTGTAATCGGGGATCTCTATTACCGCAAAACGTGACATTATGGGAGCACTTATGCGGCTCTTATCATTGGCAGTTGCTATTGGGTAGACACCATCAGTGGGGATCATGCATTCAATGTAATTGTCAGTGAATCCCAGATTGTCAAGCAATGTCAGAAGTACATCGGCAGGATTGCCATTTCCCTTGCCTTCATTCGCCTTATCCAGTTCGTTGATGATAAATACCAGCTTGGATTCACCGGCCTGGGCAAAGGCTTCCATTATCACACCGGGTTTGGCATTGGCATATACTCTGGAGGAACCTGTAAGCTGCTCCGGATCATTGATGGAGCTCATGTCAAGAGTGGTCCAGGAAAGCTTAAGTATCCTGGCAACGGCATAAGCTACCTGGGATTTGCCGGTTCCGGCGGGTCCGACTATGAGCAGGCCATAGGCCGGAAGAGTGTGGGTACGGTTGATCTGGATAATGGTCTCGATGATACGCTGCTTGACCTTATCCATACCATATAATTCCTCATCCAGTATCCTTCTGGCTTCCACGGGATCTATTGCGGCAAAATAGTTGTTCTTCCAATTGATGCCCATCATCATGGACAGGGCTCTCTGGGCATGCCTTCTTTCCTCCACGGATACCTCCATGGATTTGGCCACCACCAGATTGCGTCTGGCCCACTGCTGGATATTTTCGGGCAGGGTGTTGCCTGCACAGGTGATGAAATCGGTGATGCTCTGTATGCTGGTAAGCTTCATGCCATCACCGGTGATCTCCTTATCTTCATCTATGGGCTCCTCGCTTGGGGGATCGCTGGCCAGCAGCCGGTCTATCATATACTGAAGGAAGCCGTCTTCGCCTGAAAGCTTGTGGCCTTCTCCAAAGGTCTGCTCCCTTATTTTATATACGGCATAGCCCCCCTCTGTGGGATATACGGACAATTTGACTTTAATATGGTTCTCACCAAGCCATTTGAGCAGGCTGGTAAATCTGGAATCGATCTTAAGTATGTCAAAGGATATTTTTTCATTATCCTTATGATATTCAAAGGAGGTTCTCTTGATGGGATTTACAAACATTCCGTTGGAATGGTGTTTAAGCTGACCGGCTGCCTCAAGGACCATTATGGGATGTTCCCTGTCGGGCTCGGTCACGGTGGAACTGAAGGTTGTATAGGTGCAGACAGCGGCCTCATTATCAAGGGGCTTATCTTTAAAATCAAATACGGGCATAGTAATTTCCTCTTATTTATAATCTGTTTCAGGTGATATTTTAACATAAAGTAGCACTGATTTGGGCATTTTGGGAAAATTACTTGAAAAGAAGGGCATCAGGTTT
>R03__coassemble_305_pt1 | contig 29901 bp, 25 predicted proteins | sample R03__metabat2_low_PE_031 | metagenome-assembled genome bin R03
GAAAGGAGCTGAAATGAAGAAGACAGTTCAACACAGCATAATAATCCTTGTATTGTTGTTTTTATATCTGCCCATAGTGATACTTACCTTTTACAGCTTCACAAGTTCTACCATGATAGGCTCCGTGAGAGGCTTTTCACTTGATAATTATGTGACTCTTTTTACGGAGGAGGAACTTTTGTCCATGATGGGGGGCACGCTCATACTGGCTATGGGTGTAGCACTGTTGTCAACGCTTTTGGGAACCCTGGGAGCTCTGGGTGCTCATTATTCACACAAAAACTTAAGAAATGCCTTGGAGCTGGCCAATGAGATACCTGTGGTAAATGCAGATGTGGTAACCGGATTTTCCATATGTATTTTTACCATAGTGCTGCTTCATATGGACAAGGAAAGCTATGTCCCTCTGGTCATAGCCCAGACAGCTTTATGTACACCCTTCGTATATCTGTCTGTACTACCCAGGATAAAACAGATGGATCAGTCACTTTATGAAGCGGCCATGGATCTGGGCTGCTCAGGTTCACAGGCCATAAGAAAGGCTGTTCTGCCTCAGATCAAGCCCGGAATAGTATCGGGCTTTATGACTGCAGTGACTCTTTCTCTGGATGATTATTTCATTGCATCCTACACCAAGCCGGCTACCTTTGATACCATTTCCACCTATGTGGTCAATGCAACGAGAGGTTCCCAGACCTATATAAAAACAGCGCTTTGGGCCTTGTCTGCGGTCATATTCGTGATCGTATGCCTGGTAGCGGTGATCGGAAACCTGTTGACAGGCAGGGAGGAGGCATAATGAAAAAGATAATACCTGTTTTATTTTCTTTTTGTTTACTTTCGTTATTCCTGACTGCGTGTAATGAGGAACAGGAGGATGCCATCGTATTAAGGGTATGCAACTGGGAGGAATACGTGGACCAGGGCGAATGGGATGAGGATGAGGCCATAGAGCTTGATAACGGAAAGATCATATTCGGTGAAAATAATCTGAATGATGATTTTGAAGACTGGTTCTATGTTAATTACGGAAAAAAGGTCAGGGTAGAGTATTCCACCTTCGGAACCTGTGAAGAGCTTTATAATCATATTACCATAGGCGATGTATACGATCTGGCCTGCCCTTCGGAATATATGATCATGAAAATGATGAGAGAGGATCTGCTCTATCCCTATTCTGAGGACTTCAAGGATGAGAACGGACAGAATAATTATTATATTCGTAATGTGTCTCCCTACATCAAGGCAAGGTTGGATGAACTCAACATAAACGGAATGACTCTCAGCGATTATGCCGCAGGCTACATGTGGGGCACACTGGGAATCGTATATAATCCCGATGAGGTGAGTGATGAGGAGGCTGCCCACTGGGACCTTTTGCTGAATGATAAATTCTATAAGAGAGTTACTGTAAAGGACAGTGTGAGAGATGCATATTTCGGTGCCATAACCTACGCTTATTTTGACGAGATAACCACTCAGGATTTTTTGAATGATCCTGATTATCACAATAAGCTTTCTGAGATACTTAACAGAACGGATGCGGATACTGTTAACAGAGTTGAGGAAGTTATGACTAAAACCAAGGAAAATGTATATGCTTTTGAAACCGACAGCGGAAAAGCAGACATGGTTACGGGAAAAGTTGTTGCCAATGAGCAGTGGAGCGGTGACGCGGTATATACAATGGATCAGGCGGATGAGGATGGAGTGACCCTCTGCTACAGTGCTCCCGAGGAGGGGACGAATCTTTGGTTTGACGGCTGGATAATGCTTAAAAGCGGAGTTGAGGGGGATGAGGAAAAACAGCTTGCTGCCGAGGCCTATGTCAACTACATGTCTACCTGTGAAAGTGCCATCAGAAATATGTACTATATAGGATATACCTCTGTGGTTTCCGGCGGAGAAGACGATGACATTTATGAATATATGCAGTGGAATTACGGGGCCGAAGAGGATGATGAGGACGCTGTTGAGTACAGTGTGGGTTACTTCTTTACCGGCGATAATGAATCGGATGATCCTGATTATATTTTTACCACCACCCCGGATCAGACGAAACGTCAGCTTTATGCCCAGTATCCCCCTAAAGAGGTGGTCAACCGAAGCGTTGTCATGGAGTGCTTTGAGGATGAGGATAATGAAAGGATCAACAGAATGTGGACCAACGTCCGCTGCTTTGATCTGAAAAGTCTTTTTGATTAAGATAAAAGCCTGCTTTGAATAATCAAAGCAGGCTTTATTTTGTAATTCCTCTAATCCGGCATATCGTCGTAGGCTTCATTGTCCAGATACTCGTCAAAAGCATCAACAACCGATTCATATTCATTGTCATCTTCAATATAGATAAGTTCAGGTTCTTCGTTGGGATCTTTGGGATTTTCTTTATAGCCGTAAAACCAGACGTCCTTCTCGCCGTTTTCGTCTTCGGGGGACAGAAGTGCGATATAATCCTTGCCGTTTACCTCTAATATGGTGAGAACATCACATACTACGATGCCGTCCTCTCCGAGGTCGAGTTCTACTGTCATGCTTTCACTGGGTTCGTTCATTTTGTTTACCTCCCTTTTTATTTTATAGTACAGAAAAATATTCACGTTTTCAATAGAACAGACAGCACTTTTGTGGTATTATGTAAATAATTATGTATACAAAAATTGGGTTAGTGCGCAATTTTGTAACAAATGAGGTGTTTATGGAGAAGGATTTCAAAATAAGCTACGGTCAGCCTTATCCCCTGGGCGCGACACTGGTAAAAGAGAATACAGTAAACTTTGCAGTGGTAATGAATACCGACAAGCCCTGCGGAGTCATCCTTTATGATAAAAAAACAAAAAAGAGCAAAAAGATATTCTTTTGCTGTTCCAATAAAGTAGGTAATATCCGCTGTATGCAGGTTGAGCCTCTGGATACAGTACGCTACGAGTATAATTTTTTTGATGGAGATGAGATCATATGCGATCCCTACAGCAGGCGCATTGTGGGCAATGACAGCTGGGGAAAATTTGCGGATAATATCCGCTCCCGGATAGTTGCCTCCGATTATAACTGGCAGTCTGACAGACATCCCCTGCTTACTTTTGATGAATCCATCATATACATGCTTCATGTAAGAGGCTTTACCAGGCATAAAAGCTCTCAGGTAGCCCATCCCGGAACCTTCGAGGGAGTGGTGGAGAAAATCGATTATCTCAAATCCTTAGGCGTGACCACAGTCGAGCTGATGCCGGTATATAATTTTGTGGAGTTTGAAAAGAAAAAAGAAGCTAATCCTGGAGTTTACATGGATCCCTTTGAAAACAGCCAGCCTAAGCTTAATTACTGGGGCTACAAGGACAGCTATTATTTTGCGCCCAAGACAAGCTATGCGGCCAGGGGAGTGGATCCCTGCGATTCCTTCAAGAATCTGGTCAAGGCTTTTCACAGCAATGGCATGGAGGTCATACTGCAGTTCTTCTTTCCGGATTCCATTAAGCAGGGCTATATCTTTGAAGTCTTAAAGTACTGGATGCAGGTATACAGGGTTGACGGTTTCAGACTTATGGGGAATAAGCTTCCCCTGGCAATGCTCTGCACGGATCCCATGCTGAGCAATACCAAGATGATCACTTATGATTTTCCCATAGATGACATCTACGAATATAATTACAAGCCAATATTTAAGAACCTTGCAGTATCCGGTGACGGCTATATGTATGACGTCAGAAGATTCTTAAAGAGTGACGAGGGACTCATTGGCAATATCACTTCATATTTCAGGGAACAGCCCACCAAAAGTGCTGCGGTTCATTACATTACCCACAGCAATGGTTTTACGCTGATGGACCTGGTGAGCTACGACCACAAGCACAACGAGGAAAATGGAGAAAATAACAGGGACGGAGCTACATATAATGGCTCCTGGAACTGTGGCTTTGAAGGCCCGACCAGAAAGAGAACAATCTGTTCTCTTAGACTGAAGCAGATAAAGAATGCCCAGGTTATCAATATGATCACTCAGAGCACTCCGCTTATAGTGGCGGGAGATGAATTCGGTAACAGCCAGAAGGGAAACAATAATCCCTACTGCCTGGACAATACGACTACCTGGCTTAACTGGAATGACCTTGAGAAGAACAGGGAAATATTTGAATTTACCAGGGATATGATCCGCTTCAGAAGGTCGAACGCCATCCTGCACATGAAGGATTCCTTCAGGATGACGGATTATCTGGGACTGGGTTATCCGGATATGTCCTTCCACTGTGAAGAGGCCTACAGACTGGATTATGACCCCTTATGCAGGCAGGTGGGAATCCTCTATAATAAAGCTTATGCCTGCAGGGAAGAGGACCCGGAAAAGGAAGACGGCTTTATTTATGTGGCTGTAAATATGCATTGGACCAATCATGAATATGCCATACCCAAGCTCCCTAAAGGAAAGAAATGGGAAATCGCCTTTAACACAGATAAAAGCGGCTTTAACTGCTTTAAAGACATAGAAAAAAATATTATAACCGTTAAGGAAAGAAGCATAGTTATACTGGTGAGTGATTAAATGAAAATATATCAGCATTTCTGCACAATAACCCGTCACAGACGCCTGGTCAGGGAGTACTGCTTTAAGGTAGGACTTTATTATCAGGGCCTGACCCATGACCTTAGCAAATATTCTCCAAGCGAGTTTCTGCCGGGGGCTAAGTATTATCAGGGGAACAGAAGCCCCAACAATGCCCAGAGAGAGGCTGAGGGCTACTCCGGTGCCTGGCTCCACCACAAGGGGCGCAACAGGCATCATTATGAATACTGGATTGATTATTCCCTGCACTCTGTAGATGCTCCCTTTGGCATGTGTCCCTGTCCCATGCCCACAAAATATATTGTGGAAATGCTCATGGACAGGATTGCAGCCTGTAAGGTATACAACGGTGAGACTTATACGGACTCGGCAGCTTTGGAATATTACAATAAGGGCAAGGAACCGGCACCGCTCCATGCCAAGACCAAGGCTATGCTTGAACTGTTGCTTAATATGCTTGCTATAAAGGGAGAGGAATACACCTTCAGATTTATCAAAACAAAGCTGCTCCCAAGAGCCGCAAGATTTGACAAAAAAGAAAATTTAGGCAGCTGTCTGGAATTTTGCAGGGCCGCCATGGAACATATTAACAAATAAAAAAGAGGATCAGATATGGCAGACAAATATGTAGCTTATGTATCCAGCTATACACAGGGTGATGAACACGGTATCCACATATATGATGTGGATCTTGAAAACGGAAGGCTTACGGAGAAGGACAAGATCAAAATATCCAACTCCTCTTATGTGACCATATCACATAATTCGAAATATCTTTATTCTATCACAGACTTCGGAGTTGAAGCCTACAGCATTGATCCACAGGGTGGCTTAAGCATGTTAGGAGCTGCTTCCATTAACGGAATGAGAGGCTGTTACCTTTCCACTGATTATGAGGACCGCTTCCTGTTTGTGGCCGGGTATCATGATGGAAAGATTACTGTGCTTAAGCTGAATGAGGACGGTTCCATCGGGGATATTTGCGATGAGATATTCCATAAGGGCTGGGGAAATATTGCTGAAAGAAATTTCAGACCCCATGTTAACTGCGTGAAAATGACAAGGGATAATAAATACCTGTGCGCAGCTGATGTGGGCATGGATTATATCGACGTATATTCCGTGGACAAAAAGACAGGCAAGCTTAAGCTTATCGATATACTGCACAGCGACCAGGAGTCTGCCCCCAGACATATTAAATTTACCAAAGACGGAAGATTCATGTATGTAGTCCATGAACTCATGAATACCATTGATGTCTACAGCTATAATGCGGGAAAAAATGCCCCTGAATTTGAAAAGATACAGACTGTATATACTCTTAATGATTATCATGCAAAGGGCTCTGCTGCTTCGGCGCTTTCCATATCAAAGGACGGTTCTTACATCACCAGCTCCAATGCTGGAGACAACAGCGTGGTGATATTCAGGATCAACAAGGAGTCCGGAGAGCTTGAAAAGGTGCTCTGCCTTCCTATAAGCGGTGACTATCCCAAGGATGCCTGCCTTTTCCCGGATAACAGACATCTGGTCAGCTTAAACCACGAGTCAGGCACAATGACCTTCTTTTCCACAGACCTTGAAAGGGGGCTGATAGTCATGAACCAGAAGGAAGTAAAGGTAGATAAGCCCAATTGTATTATTTTCCATAAGATTGGTTGAAAATGAGAGAAAAATGCAGAAAAAAGATAACTGCATATTGTAAGAAGCTTGCCGCAAAGAACAAGCTGTGCCTGAATCTGGCTGCGGCTCTGCTATGCGTATATATCGTTCTTGATAAGATAATATACAGCAACAGATACCTGCTTGCCAGGATAATCTGCGCAGGCTTTGTGCTTATCACCTTTGTAAGTGAAGCCAGCTTTGCTCCCATGAGCTTTGACGACGGCAGCTATGATATTGACAATTATGAGGAGCTTGTGCTGATCGATTCGACAGTTGCCGAGGATGAGGCCTATATCATTACGGAGGTAAGCAATGAAGAGGACATAGCGAATCTTGAGGACCTTAAGGACAATCTGACGGATGAGACTCTGACAGACGAAGTGGAAAGCAATGCGGAATTTGACAAGAATGACTGGAAACTTCTTTTAGTGAACAAGACGCACACCATCCCCGAGGACTATACTTTTACTCTGGGTACCATCAAGGGGAGCATGAAATGCGATGAAAGAGTGCTTAAGCCCCTGTATGATATGTTTGAGGGAGCCCAAAAGGACGGTTACAATCTTACTGTCGTATCGCCCTACAGGGATATTTCCAGGCAGGAATATCTGTTTGAGCGGAAGATGAAGAATTATATCAACAAGGGTTATTCCTATATTGAAGCCTACAAGCTGTCTTCCCAGGCTGTAACCCTGCCGGGGACCAGTGAGCATCAGATTGGTCTCTCCATGGATATCCTGTGCGATAATTACTTCAATCTTGATTCGGGCTTCGGTAAAACCGAGGAAGGAAAGTGGCTGGCTGAGAATTCCTATAAATATGGCTTCATATTGAGATATCCTGAAGGAAAAGAGGACATAACGGGGATCATGTATGAACCCTGGCATTTCAGGTATGTAGGAGTTGATGCCGCTACTGTAATATATGAAAATAATCTTACTTTGGAAGAATTTGTGGAAAATTTGTAATGGCTGAATACAAGATTTTAAAAACAGAGGGGAATGCCAAAAGAGCTCGGTTTGAAACGGTGCATGGAACGGTGCAGACCCCGGTATTTATGAATGTGGGCACTGTTGCTGCCATAAAAGGAGCTGTGTCTACAAAGGACCTGGAGGATATAGGCTGCCAGATACAGCTGAGCAATACCTATCATCTTCATGTGAGACCTTCGGACGAATTGATAAAGTCAATGGGCGGACTCCATAAATTTATGAGCTGGGATCGCCCCATACTTACAGATTCCGGCGGTTTTCAGGTTTTTTCCCTGGCGGGCTTAAGAAAGATCAAAGAAGAGGGTGTGACCTTCAATTCACATATTGACGGCAGGAAGATATTCATGGGACCGGAGGAAAGTATCCGTATCCAGTCCAATCTCGGATCTACCATAGCCATGGCTTTTGACGAATGCGCCCCTGCACTTGCTGAAAAAAGCTATGTTGTACCCAGCGTAGAGCGCACTACAAGATGGCTTATGCGCTGTAAGAGTGAAATGCAGAGACTGAACGGGATGGAGGATACCATTAACAAAAACCAGCTGTTGTTTGCCATAAATCAGGGAGCTGTATATAGCGATGTCCGTATAGAGCATGCAAAGAGAATATCCGAAATGGAACTGGATGGCTATGCAATTGGCGGACTGGCCGTGGGCGAAAGCCATGAACAGATGTACAACATCATAGAGGAAACCGTTCCCTATCTGCCCAAGGATAAGCCCACATACCTTATGGGAGTGGGCACACCTGCCAATATTTTGGAGGCAGTGGACAGGGGAATAGACTTCTTTGACTGCGTTTATCCTTCCAGAAACGGAAGACATGGCCACGTATATACCAATCACGGTAAACTGAATCTTTTCAACCAGCGTTATGAGACGGATATGAGACCCATAGAGGAGGGCTGCGGCTGCCCTGCATGCCAAAGATATTCCAGAGCCTATATCCGACATCTGCTCAAGGCCAAGGAAATGCTGGGCATGAGGCTGTGCGTACTCCACAATCTGTATTTCTACAATACCATGATGCAGGAGATCAGGGATTCCCTGGATGAGGGCAGATTTGCAGGGTATAAAAAAGATAAACTTTCATCCATGCAAGGTGAAAATGATTAAATTTGTCTAAAATATGCGTTTTCTTTGTTGTTTGAGAACGCACTTTAATATATTATTTTAGAAGTTATTTATTATTTTGGAGGAATTAAAATGGAAACATTGAACATGCTTTTAACAGCGTCAGAGGAAACATCGGGTGCATATTCCGGCCTTATATTAGTGGCTTACCTGTTACTTATTTTCGGATTTATGTATCTGGTAGTGATCAGACCTCAGAAGAAGGAACAGAAGAAAATGGCAGCTATGCTTTCGGATATCGAGATAGGCGACAGCGTACTTACAAGTGCCGGCTTTTACGGTGTGATCATAGATATAGATGAGGACACGGTTATTGTTGAGTTCGGTAATAACAAGAACTGTCGTATTCCCATGCAGAAAACTGCAATTTCACAGGTTGAGAAGGCTAATCAGGAATAATCGATCATGAGCTATCAGGATTCCCTGCTGATATTGGAAGTGTATAAGGAGCATAGGGAGGATTTCTCCACCCTTGAAGCGATTGCCACGGATATTGTGACCGGGGTTATTTATGATGCTGGTATTACCGTAATGGATATCAAACACAGGGTAAAAAGTGTCACTTCGCTTTTGAACAAGGTCAACCGCAAGCCTGACAGTTATAAGCATTTATGCGACATAACAGACATATTGGGTGTCCGCATTATATGCTATTTTACTGATGAGATAGATATTATAGGTAATCTGATAATAAACAATTTTGTTATCGATGAAGAGAAGTCTGTAGACAAAAGAAGACTTATAAAGGCAGATTCCTTCGGATATCTGTCACTGCATTTCATATGCTATCTGAAAAATGACGGAAGATATGATAAGAATTTATGCAGCCTGCCCTTTGAAATACAGATAAGGACAGTGCTTCAGCATCAATGGGCAACCATAGAGCATACCTTTGGATATAAGACCCAGTATGGAGTGCCAAGGTATGTGAGAAGGGAATTTTCGCGGCTTGCGGGACTGCTTGAACTGGCTGATGATGAATTTGTCAGGGTCAGGAATCATGTTGAACAGTATACCCAGGATATCCATGACAGGATCATAGACAATGATGCGGATGATGTCAGCATAGACAGTGTATCTCTTGAAGAATTTTTGAATTACAACAAGCAGATGCAGGATTTTGTTATGAAGATAGCTTCCATTGAGGATTCCGAGGTGGAGTATACCAGTTCCGAGGCTTATATAGAGCAGCTTGCCTGGCTTGAAAAATATACCCTTGGTGATCTTAATAAGATGCTTAAGGAAAATAGGAAGCTGGCCTATAAGTTAGCCTTTAATACCCTTTCGGGCACGGAACTTGAAATGATTGCAAGCAATGTGGCCCTGAGATTTTTGTGCAGGGCAGAACTTGTGGCAAAGGGATATTCCCTGGAAGAAATAGTAGGTTTTCTTTCGATCAGCGTAAAGGATCATGACAGGGCTGTCAGACAGGCCGAAAGACTTCTTGCGCAATATGAGGCCATAAAGGCATCAGAGGATTTAGAAGAACAATAATATCAAAGGAGATGATATTTTATGAATATGAATATTGCTGTGATCAGAGGGGATGGCATTGGCCCTGAGATCGTAAATGAAGCCATCAAGGTGATTGACAGGGTATGTGAAAAATACGGACATACCATCAATTACACGGATGTACTCATGGGCGGAGCTTCCATTGATGTGCATGGAACAAGCCTCACTGACGAAGCGATTGAAACCTGCAAGGCCGCAGACGCCGTACTTATGGGTTCCATAGGAGGAGACCCCAATACCTCCCCCTGGTATAAGATCGATCCCAAGGATCGTCCGGAAGCGGGACTTCTTAAGATCAGAAAGAGTCTTAATCTCTTTGCCAATCTAAGACCTGCGCTTCTTTTCCCTCAGCTTTCAGATGCCTGTCCGCTTAAAAAGGAAATGGCAGATAAGGGCTTTGACATGCTCATTATGAGAGAGCTTACGGGAGGCTTATATTTCGGAGAAAGAAAGACTGTTGTTGAAAATGGTGAAAAGAAGGCCATAGATTCCCTTACCTATACGGAGTCTGAGATAAGAAGGATTGCGATCAAGGGCTTTGAGGTCGCAAGGGCCAGAAGAAAAAAAGTTACCAGTGTTGACAAGGCTAATGTACTGGATTCCTCAAGACTCTGGAGAAGCGTTGTAAATGAGGTTGCAAAGGATTATCCCGATGTGACGCTGGAACATATGCTGGTGGATAACTGTGCAATGCAGCTGGTAAAGGATCCTACCCAGTTTGATGTTATCCTGACTGAGAACATGTTCGGTGACATATTATCAGACGAAGCAAGTATGGTGACCGGTTCCATAGGCATGCTGGCCAGTGCTTCCATGAATGATACCAAGTTTGGATTATATGAGCCCAGCCATGGTTCTGCACCGGATATTGCCGGAATGAATATCGCCAATCCAATTGCCACGATCTTAAGTGCAGCCATGATGCTCCGCTTCAGTTTCGGACTGGGCAAAGAGGCAGATGCCATTGAAAAGGCCATTAACAAAGCCCTTGACGAGGGATACAGGACAGGCGATATATATACAGATGGATTAAAGAAAGTCAGCTGCAGCGAAATGGGCGATCTTATTGCAGCCGGAATATAGGAGGAAGCAGTTATGCGTAGTGATGAAGCAAAATCAGGAAAACAGCAGGCACCCAGCCGTTCATTATTTAATGCGCTGGGATATACAAAGGAAGAAATGGAAAGACCGCTTATAGGCGTTGTCTGTTCTTACAATGAGATAGTTCCCGGTCATATGAACCTGGACAAGATAGCAGAGGCTGTAAAGCTGGGCGTTGCAATGGCCGGAGGTACACCTGTAATGTTCCCTGCCATAGCAGTGTGCGATGGAATTGCCATGGGACATGTGGGTATGAAATATTCCCTTGTTACCAGGGACCTTATAGCCGATTCCACAGAATGTATGGCCATGGCCCACAGATTTGATGGTCTTGTGTGCATACCCAACTGTGACAAGAATGTTCCCGGTCTTCTGATGGCTGCTGCCAGACTTAACATTCCCACAGTATTTGTATCCGGAGGCCCTATGCTTGCCGGACACATGCACGGACAGAAGACTTCACTTTCAAGTATGTTTGAGGCAGTTGGAGCCGAAGCTGCCGGAAAAATAACAGAAGAAGAACTGACTGAATATGAGAATAAGGTTTGTCCTACCTGCGGTTCCTGCTCAGGTATGTATACTGCCAATTCCATGAACTGCCTTACAGAGGCCATCGGTATGGGCTTGCCCGGTAACGGAACCATACCTGCTGTATATTCAGAGAGGATCAGGCTTGCAAAGCATGCAGGCATGCAGGTTATGGAACTGGTAAAGAAGGATATCAAGCCCAGGGATATCATGACAAAGGAAGCCTTCACAAATGCCCTTATCATTGATATGGCTCTTGGATGCTCTACCAATTCCATGCTCCATCTGCCTGCCATTGCCAACGAATGCGGCATAGAACTTGATTTAAGATATGCTAATGAGCTCAGCTCAAAGACACCCAACCTTTGCCATCTTGCACCTGCCGGTCATACTTACATGGAAGATCTTAATGAAGCGGGCGGTGTATATGCCGTTATGAACGAGATCAGCAAGAAGGGACTGCTTAACCTTGACTGTATGACTGTAACAGGCAAAACTGTAGGTGAAAATATAAGCAAGTCCGTAATAAAGGATACAAATATCATCAGAACGATCGACAATCCTTATTCAGAGGTTGGCGGAATCGCAGTACTGGAAGGAAACATTGCTCCTGATACATGTGTTGTAAAGAGATCGGCAGTGGTTCCGGAAATGCTGGTTCATTCAGGACCGGCCAGAGTCTTTGACTGTGAAGAGGATGCTATTGATGCCATTAAGGGCGGCAAGATCGTAGAAGGTGATGTGGTTGTTATCAGATATGAGGGACCTAAGGGCGGCCCCGGCATGAGAGAGATGCTCAATCCCACAAGTGCTATTGCAGGCATGGGTCTGGGCAGTAGCGTTGCTCTTATCACTGACGGTCGATTCTCAGGAGCCAGCAGAGGCGCTTCCATAGGTCATGTTTCACCTGAAGCAGCTGTAGGCGGACCGATCGCCTTTATTGAAGAGGGCGATATTATTGATATCGACATTCCCGCAAATACCATCAATGTAAGAGTTTCCGATGAGGAGATGGCCGAAAGGGCAAAGAAGTGGCAGCCCAGAGATCCCAAGATCACTACCGGTTATCTTAAGAGATATACTCAGATGGTAACAAGCGGCAACAGAGGTGCTATCTTACAGACACCCCAGAATAATTAATTAAGGAAGATAAGAAAATGCAGTTAAATGGTTCTGAAATCGTAATTGAATGTTTAAAGGAACAGGGAGTAGATACAGTATTTGGTTATCCCGGTGGCGCAATCTTAAATGTGTATGATGCGCTTTACAAACACAGTGAGATCAGGCATATACTTACCAGTCATGAACAGGGCGCCAGCCACGCTGCGGATGGTTATGCCAGGAGTACAGGTAAGGTGGGTGTATGTATGGCCACCAGCGGCCCCGGTGCCACCAACCTTGTTACGGGAATTGCCACCGCATATATGGACAGTGTCCCTGTTATAGCAATTACGGCAAATGTGGGATTGCCGCTTTTAGGCAAGGATTCCTTCCAGGAGGTTGATATAGCCGGCATAGTTATGCCCATAACCAAGCACAGCTTTATTGTCAAGGACGTTAAGGAACTGGCAAAAACCATACGCCGGGCCTTTGAAATAGCCACAACAGGCCGTCCGGGTCCTGTCCTTGTGGATATAACCAAGGACGTTACCGGAGCTATGTGCGAGTATAAGCCCGTTAAGCCTGGTAAGCCCGAACCTGTAAAGAAATACAGTGCAGCCGATATTGACAAGGCCGTTGAACTTATCAAAAAGTCTAAAAAGCCTTATATCCTTGTGGGCGGAGGTGCAGTCATAAGCAACAGCTCTGAGGAGATTGCAAAGCTGGCAGAAATAATAGATGCTCCTGTCTGCGATACACTCATGGGTAAGGGGGCCTTTGACGGTTCTTCTTATCGTTATACAGGCATGATAGGAATGCATGGAACCAAGGCAAGTAACTATGGAGTTACGGAGTGTGATCTGCTTATAACACTGGGAGCCAGATTTTCCGATCGTGTAACAGGCAATGCAAAGAAGTTTGCCAAATCCGCAAAGGTACTTCATTTTGATGTGGATGCCGCTGAGATCAACAAAAATGTCAGAGCAAGCGCGGCTGTAGTAGGTGATCTTAAGGTCAGCTTAAATGATGTGCTTGAAAGGCTTTCAAAGGTCGAACATCCTGAATGGATGGCCTTTATCAAAGATTTGAAAGAAAAATATCCTCTTATGTACCATGAGGATGTACTTACCTGTCCCTATATAATAGAACAGATAGATAAGGTGACTGGTGGGGATGCCATTATTTCCACGGATGTAGGACAGCATCAGATGTGGGCTGCCCAGTTCTATAAATATACAAAGCCCAGAACCTTCTTAAGTTCAGGCGGACTGGGTACAATGGGCTATGGCCTGGGAGCCTGTATAGGTGCCAAGGTGGCCAATCCCGATAAGATATGTATTAATATCGCGGGTGACGGATGCTTTAGAATGAATATGAATGAGCTTGCTACGGCAAGCCGTTATGATATTCCGGTTATCCAGGTGGTCATCAACAACCATGTTCTGGGAATGGTTCGCCAGTGGCAGACCCTGTTCTATGGACAGAGATATTCCAATACTGTACTTGAGGACAAGGTGGATTTCTGCAAGGTGGCCCAGGCACTGGGCTGTGAGGCTATCAGGGTAACAAAGAGAGAAGAGGTGGCTGATGCCATAAAGAAGGCTATTGATATGAAGAAGCCTGTTCTCATAGACTGCATTATTGAGAAGGATGAGAGCGTATTTCCCATGGTTCCCGCAGGAGCGCCCATAAGCGACGCCTTTGACGAAGCTGATCTTGAAAAGAAAGAAAACAGTAATGCATAGGTCAGTCAGGGCAGTACTTATTTTAATTACTACAATAATATTGATGCTAGGTCTATTTTATATAGGCCTAGCTTATTATTATTCGCATAGTTTTCCTATGGCTGATTCGGATAATGCTTCCGTTAAAGCAGGTGAACGCTGCTATACCTACGGAACCTACATAAACGGAATCTATGCGACGGGGATGACGCCCGATCAGGTTGAAGAGGAAATTGAAAAAAATTACGAGCTCGTTGATACGGCTGTTATTATGATCGACGGTCAAAGCTACAGGCTTTCCCTGAGGGATATGGATTATGATTTTGATTTCCATGAGCCTCTATATGAAGCTTTGAGAAAACAGAATCCCCTGCTTTGGGGAAAGGCTCTGTTTGGCAGTGGCTATAGTATAAGCGTTTCAGCTGCCTGCAGCTTTGATGAAGAGGCCTTTAATGAAGCCTTTGACTTACTTTCACTTGATGAGGTCCTTAAAGATAGCGGGGAGATCTATATTTTCTTTGATGAGGAAGAGGGATATGAGCTGTTTGACGGAAAGAAGAATTCCTATGATATTGAAGCAATCAGGCAGAAGGTCAGGGATTCGCTAAGCGTGGGCACAAGCTATATTGAAATAGGTGACGAATGCAGGAAGGATTATGAATATACCGATAAGGAACTTAGGCTTATTGAGTATTACGAACTTTTAAAAGAAAAGACAGACCATGATCTGAGTTATGCCTTTGGACGGGAGAGACTGAGCATGAAGGGCGCAGGCTTTGCGGCTCTTTATTCGGACAATGAAATAAAGGATAAGATCACCGCCTCCATGGTAAACAGTGACCTCAGTGTAAATGGGATAGATTTTGAGGTTGATGAGGAAAGGGCCAGGGACTTCCTTACAGAATATCTTGATGAATATAATACTTACCATAATAAATACTTCAAGTGCCATGATGGAAGCTATGTATATGTGACTGCGGGAAATTACGGCAACGAGATCGATCTGGATACTGAAGCTAAGTGGCTTACGGATTACTTAAAGGGTGAGCATGAGGAAAGAGTCAGGACCCCTGAATATCTTCATGAGGCAAATACCAGGGAAAAGGACGATTTCGGTGATACCTACATTGAAATAGACCTTGACGAGCAGCATATGTGGTACTACGTAGACGGTGCGACCTATGTGGATACCAATATAGTCAGCGGCTCAAGATATAACGGCTCCCACACCAGCCCCAGAGTGGTCTATGTATATTCCATTATACCGGACAAGTGGCTTAACGGACCTACCTGGCACTGCTTTGTTCATTACTGGGTAGCCATTCAGGGTTCCATAGGCATACATGATGCTTCCTGGAGAACGGCCTGGGATGACAGTCAGTATCTTAAAAACAATGGTTCACACGGCTGTATCAATACTCCCACTGAGGATATGCAAAAGCTTTTTGAAAGGGTGGAGGTTGGAACTCCCGTGATCGTATATTCCCATGAGGAAAACGGTGTTAAAAGAGAGGAATAAAAATGGACTGGATGACAAAAATGCTGATCATTATAGTGCTTATACTGTTAGTGGCAATGATTGCAGCTTCCATAAGATTAAAAAAACTCATTGACCTGGCCAGACAGGACCTTATCACAGATGATGACCCGGATATTATGGAACAGTGTGATGAGGAAAATTCAAAGCAGACAGAAACATTTGTTGACGAATCATTATAATAAATGTAAAATATTTTGCGATACGGTGCTTTGCACAAATAAGATATTAAACTCATAGGAGGAATGAAAAGTGGCAAGAGTATACAACTTTTCCGCAGGTCCCGCAGTACTGCCTGAAGAAGTTTTGAAAGAGGCTGCAGAAGAAATGATGGATTATAAGGGATCCGGTCAGTCGGTTATGGAGATGAGTCATCGCTCCAAGGTATACGACACTATCATTAAGGAAGCTGAGGCAGATCTCAGGGAACTTATGAACATTCCCGATAATTATAAGGTACTGTTCCTGCAGGGCGGCGCAAGCCAGTTCTTTGCCGAGGTACCCATGAACATGATGAAGAACAAGAAGGCAGGCTATATCCTTACCGGACAGTGGGCCAAGAAGGCTTTTCAGGAGGCTAAGATCTATGGAGAGGCTGTAGAGCTTGCTTCCAGTGCAGACAAGACCTTCTCATATATCCCAGACTGCTCTGATCTGCCTATTACAGATGATATGGATTATGTATACATCTGTGAGAATAATACAATTTACGGAACCAAGTATAAGACATTACCCAATACCAAGGGTAAGGACCTGGTAAGCGATGTTTCATCGTGCTTCCTTTCAGAGCCTATTGACGTAAGCAAGTATGCAGTTGTATATGGTGGTGTCCAGAAAAATGTAGGACCTGCAGGCTGTGTTATAGCCATAATCCGTGAGGACCTTATAACAGATGACTGCCTTCCCGGTACTCCCACCATGCTCAAGTGGAAGACTCAGGCTGACAATGATTCTTTGTACAATACTCCTCCCTGCTATACGATCTACATCTGCGGCAAGGTATTCAAGTGGCTCAAGAAGATGGGCGGACTTGAGAAGATGAAGGAGCTTAATGAGGCCAAGGCCAAGGTGCTCTACGATTATCTTGATGAAAGCAAGCTTTTCAAGGGAACTGTTGTTAAGGAAGACAGATCACTGATGAATGTTCCTTTTGTAACAGGTAATGAAGAACTGGATGCCAAGTTCGTCAAGGAGGCTACAGAGGCAGGCTTTGTTAACTTAAAGGGCCACAGAACTGTAGGCGGTATGAGAGCTTCCATATATAATGCAATGCCTATGGAGGGCGTTAAGGCATTAGTTGAGTTCATGAAGAAGTTTGAAGCTGAAAATTCCTAAGAAAGAAGGTTTTATAAATGTTTAAATATAATTGCCTCAATCCAATCGCAAAGGTTGGACTTGATAATTTTGATAACAGATATATGCAGACAGAGGATATAAATGAGGCTCAGGGTGTCCTGGTGCGTTCTGCTGCCATGCATGACATGGAGCTTCCTGAAAAATTACTCTGTGTAGCCAGAGCGGGTGCCGGTGTTAATAATATTCCTTTGGACAAATGTGCCCAAAAGGGTATCGTTGTATTTAATACTCCCGGTGCCAATGCAAATGGTGTTAAGGAACTGGTATTTGCAGGTATGCTTCTTGCAAGCCGTGACATCACAGGCGGTATAGACTGGGTAAAGGCCAATGCAGATAATGAAAATGTAGCAAAGGATACCGAAAAGGCCAAGAAGGCTTTTGCAGGTACGGAGCTTGCAGGCAAAAAGCTTGGAATAATCGGTCTGGGAGCCATAGGCATCAGAGTTGCCAATGCCGCAAAGCATATGGGCATGGAGGTTTATGGTTACGATCCTTATATTTCCGTAGATGCTGCATGGAAGCTTTCACGTGATATCAAGCATATCAACAATCTTGATGATATCTATGCTGAATGTGATTTTATCACAATACATGTTCCTCTTATGGACAGCACTAAGAATACCATTAATGCGGAAGCAATCGATAAGATGAAGCAGGGCGTGATCATACTTAATTTCGCAAGGGATCTGCTTTGCGATGAGAAGGCTATCCTTGAGGGCATCAAGGCAGGTAAGGTAAGAAAATACGTTTCAGATTTCCCCAATGCCACCACAGCAGGTCAGGAGGGATGTATTGTAATACCTCATCTCGGCGCCTCAACAGAGGAATCAGAGGATAACTGTGCTATTATGGCAGTTAAAGAGATGAAGGATTACCTGGAGAATGGCAATATTACCAATTCGGTTAATTTCCCTGCCATAAATATGGGTGTCTGCAGCCAGGCAGGCAGAGTTGAGGTATTCCATAAAAACGTTGCCAATATGATTGCAAGCTTTACAAAGGTATTCGGTGATAATAAGATCAATATTTCCGACATGACCAACAAGTCAAAAGGTGATGTGGCTGTTACCATGCTTGATATTGAGAGCCCTGCATCTGCTGCCATTGTGGAGCAGCTTGGCGCAATAGAAGGCGTACTTAAGGTAAGAGTAGTAAAATAAGGAGCATACCATGGATGCCGGTGACAGAGAATTCTTAAACAGGATCAACGATTTTGCTTCAAAGAATGTGCCTGATATAGATCCCAAAAGTCTGCAGCCTTCGGATAAGCTTAATAAGCTGAGACCTGTACTTCAGATGCTTGCCATGGAAAATGGCATGTCAGTGGAAGACGTGTTTATAAAGTATATGGATCTTTCCACACAAAATGCGGCAAAGTATGCCGATAAGATGAATACCGATTCCCTGATCTGATGGATCTGGATATATAAGGAGCCAATTTTAAAATTGGCTCCTTAATTTGCGAAATAATATTATGAGGAGAATAACATGAAAAAAAGTTTGACGACATTAGCCTTGGCGGTTGCTCTGATGGGACTGCTTTCGGGCTGCTGTATAAAGCACGAATACAGTGAAGCAACCTGCACAGAGCCTCAGACCTGTGTAAAATGCGGGGAGACCTTGGGGGAAGCCTTAGGACATGATTACAGTGAAGCTACCTGTACTGAGGACAGCGTATGTTCAAGGTGCGGCGATGTGGCCCAAAAAGCCCTTGGCCATACTCCTGATATAGAAAAGGCCAACTACCAGCAGGCAAGCACCTGCACGGTTTGCGGAGAGGTGCTTGAAGAAAAACTTACACCCGGATTTGAAGAAAAGGGTATAAAAATTGATACTGATAAGTTGAATACAGAGGTCGCCTACAGGACAACCTGTTATGATGATTCGACCTTATATACGGTTGGAACTTTCTGCGTTTCCGATTTTGAAGTACTTGATGGGGATGATATTTTGACAAAAGAGGATGGCTATAAGTGGGTCAGATATCATATGCATATTGAAGTTGACGATGAAAATGCTCAAAATTACGGAATATCATGGAATTATAATACTGAGAACTATTATGATCCTAAGGGCTTTGACGATTCTGCAACTGACGTTGCAGAGGATGACCCTTTTTCAGAATATGGAGGACGTTACTATACAGTAAATTATAACGGAATCGACTATGATAAATGTTTATCCCTACTTGATCCTTCGGTTGAAAATGCATATACCTATGGCTGGAATTCGGATAATGTATTTATGGCTGATATTTATTATGCAATCAGGCTGCCTGAGGGCTTTGATGGCCTGGTTGTAGGAGCCAGAAACCATGAATATGCTTATGAAGACGGCACATATATTTATGATTTTGATTTTGAAGAGGATGAGGATTTTGCCTGCGTAAGGCTTCCCGCTGCAAAATAATGTGACTGTAATACCGGCTGTGAAACACCGTCGGTATTTTTATGGAAAAAAACCTATATTTAGTGTAAAATCATTATATTGATTGCAGGGAGGTAATTATGGCAGATATCAAACCATTTAAGGCTTACAGGCCGACGCCTGAGCTTGCCGATAAAATAGCGGCCCTTCCCTATGATGTTTATAACAGGGAAGAGGCAAAGAAGGTTGTGGCCGGCAATCCTCTTAGTTTTTTAAGGATTGACAGGGCAGAGACCAATTTTGACGACAGCGTGGATATCTATTCCGAACAGGTCTATAAAAAGGCTGATGAACTTATAAAGGAATACATAGCTGATGGGAAATTCATTCAGGACAAGGAGGAAATGTATTATCTTTATCAGGAGAGCTGGCGGGGAAGGACCCAGACAGGCATTGTCGGGTGCGCGTCCATTGATGATTATGAGAATAATATCATCAAAAAGCATGAAAACACCCTTGCCGCAAAGGAGGCAGACAGGATAAGGCATATAGAGACTACCGGAATGCAGACAGGTCCCATATTTTTATCCTTCTGTTCAAATGAGGAAATAGATGACTTCCTTAAGAGAAAGACCATGGAAGTACCTGTTTACGATTTTACAAGTGATGATGAGGTTACCCACCGTGTCTGGCTCATAGAGGACAGGGATGATATCAGATTTGTAAGAGCGGCCTTTAAGCGCATGGATTCAATCTACATTGCGGATGGTCATCACAGATGTGCTTCTGCAGTCAAGGTGGGAGTCAAAAAAAGAGCCATGGGAGAAGATGACAACGAGGAATCGGATTATTTTCTTTCTGTTCTGTTCCCGGACAATCAGCTTAAGATAATGGACTATAACAGGGTGCTTAAGGACACGGCAGGCATGACGGAGGAAGAACTTTTAAAGGAAATCGGCATGTTTTGCAGTATTGAAGAGTCCGATCAACCCTACAGCCCCCAGATGAAGGGGGAAGTGGGAATGTATATGTCCGGCCACTGGTATAAGCTTACCTTTAATGATGATGTTAAAAGCAGCGATGCAGTGGATGGTCTGGATGTTGCAATCCTCCAGGACTATATACTTGATAAAATCTGGGGCATCTCAGACCCTAAGACCGACAAAAGGATTGATTTTGTAGGTGGGATAAGGGGCCTTGAAGAGCTGGAGAGAAGATGCAGTCTGGACTGTAAGGTAGCTTTTGCCATGTATCCCACAAGCATTGTGGAATTATTTGCTGTTGCGGATGAAGGCAGGCTTATGCCACCTAAATCAACCTGGTTTGAACCAAAGCTCAGAAGCGGGCTGTTTTTGCATGATATACATTAGTGGGAAAGGAAATTACTTAACATGAAAGATAAGCTTTATAAAATGATGAACTGGCCTGAGATTGAGGCAATAGTCTATGGAGATCTGGGTGCACCCCAGACCATATTGGGAAGACACAATGTATCCAATTACACTCTTTATCAGACTTTCAGGCCTGAAGCAAAGGAAGTTACGCTGGTAATTGAGGGCGATAAAAAGAAATATCCCATGGAGATGGTTGATGAGGCCGGATTTTTTGCAGTGGCCTTACTGGGTAAGAACAATACAAAGGCTTACAGTTACCTGATCACTGATAAGGATGATAAGAAATATACTGCCTATGATCCATATATCTATGATACATCCATGAATAAGGAGGATCTGGCAAAGTGGAACAAGGGCATTGCCTATCATTCCTATGAATTTATGGGCAGCCACCTGACTGAGATAGATGGGGTTAAGGGCTGTATGTTCAGAGTCTGGGCTCCATCAGCTGTCAGAGTGTCTGTTGTAGGGGATTTTAACGGCTATAATGGCAAGACCCATCCTATGATCTTTGATGAAAAGAGCTCTACCTTCGGACTTTTTATCCCCGGCATTGCTGAGAATGATACCTACAAATATGAGATCAATGCCAAGGGCGGAAGAGTTTTTACAAAGCTAGATCCCTATGCTCTTAAGAACACCGATTCCGATTCGCCTGTATCCGTAGTATGCGCTCCTCAGGAATACAAGTGGGAAAATGATGCTAAGGTAAAGGCTGTCAGCAGTATAGATATCAAGAATGGAAATATATCTATTTTCGAAACGGATAATGATTATTTCCGTAACAGGCCCGAAGGCCTTAAGGATAAGGATATATCGGATCTTTGCGAATATGTTTCTGATATGGGCTATACCCATGTGCTTGTAAATATACAGCATGAGGATTATTTCTATGAAGCTGATGATACGGTTGATGCAAGCGCCTTTAAAAAGCTTGTAGACAGCATGCATAAAAATGGAATAGGAGTATTGTGCAAGTGGAGCCCTGCATTTTTTAATCCCGGTCCCCTTGGACTTGACGGTTTCGATGGCAGCTGCCTATATGAATATGAGGATGAGAGAAGAAGGTTCAATTCTTTCTTTGGCTATAATTTTGATTACTCAAAGCCGGCAGTTATGAACTATCTGCTTTCAAATGCCTTTTTCCTTTGCGAGGAGTACCATATTGATGGTCTGCATTTTGATGAGATATCAACCATTCTCTATCTTGATTACGGAAGAAATGAAGGAGAGTGGTATCCCAATATGTATGGCGGACGGGAGAATCTTGAGGCTGTTGAATTCGTTAAGCATTTAAACAGCATTATACATAAATATTATCCCGGTTTTCTTATGTCCACAAAGGAGACCAGCATGTTCCCTCTTGTTACGGGAGATCTTAAAAACGAAGGCCTGGGCTTTGATCTTATCTGGGATAATGGTCTTACAGAGGACTATCTTGCCTTTGTCCGCAGACAGGGCGCATCCCTTAACCTTCTTACGGATAATATGGCCTATGCCTACAGTGAGAATTACGTCAATACCATAAGTAAGGAGGATGTTCTGGCTGCCAATGACTTTGAGATGGACAGACTGCTTGATGGTGCCGGTTTCTATGATTATGTTGCCTTTGAAGATAAGGATAAGCCTAAGGTAAAGCGCGCTACCAACGCGTTTTATATGGCAAGACCGGGAAAGAAGCTCTTCTTCATGGGCCAGGATGATATGAAGCTTATGCCCGAGCTTAACAGGATTTATAAGAAGTATCCCGCTTTCCATGAACTGGATAGAAACAGCGATGGCTTTAAATGGATAAGGTCAATTGACAAAAATGACGGAATCCTTGCCTTCTTAAGAAGAAACGGTGAATTTGACAAGGATGTTCTGGTGGTATGTAATTTCTCACTTACAGGTTATGAGGAATTTAAATTCGGAATGCCCTATGAAGGCAAATACAAGGCCTTTATGAATTCTGAGGAAGCAAGATTCGGCGGTGAATACAAGCTGCCTGCGAAGGCCGTGGACACAGAAGATGTGGAATATGATGGCTTTGACTGCACCTTAAGTCTTCCCCTGCCTCCTATGTCAGTCACCTATTACAGCTACAGTCCTTATTCTGAAGAGGAAATGCTGAAGCGTGCCCAGGTTAAGGCTGATAAGATCAAGGCTGAGCTTAAGGCCGAAGCTGAGAAGATAGTCAGGGAAATGGAGGCCGAAGGGCTGAAGAGAGAGAAGGAACTTTTGGAAAGAGCCAGACTCAAGGCAAAGGAACTGAAAAAAGTTTCTAAGAAAAAGTGATCTTAAGGGGAGCGGGCTGCTCCCCTTTTTTTGAGATTTTAAGTGGACTTAAAATGATAATAATGTTATAATACGCAAGATGCTGGAATAGCGCAGTTGGTAGCGCAACTGATTCGTAATCAGTAGGTCGTGGGTTCGAGTCCCATTTCCAGCTTAAAGTATTGGGGCGTCTTGTAAAAAATTATTGGTTTTTTGCAGGGCGCTTTAAATTTTAATAGAACCTTGCCTAGGGTGGGGCTTTGTGATATTATCAAATTTAGACTTAATAAATGGAGGTAAGACCATGGCTCAGTTGTGGGGCGGTCGTTTTACAAAAAGCACTGAGGAAGGAGTTTTTGATTTTAATGAATCTCTTTCCTTTGACAAGAGGCTTTTTGCTTATGACATTGAAGGAAGCATTGCACATGTTGTTATGCTGGAAAAACAAAAGATAATCACACTTGAGGAAAAGGATTCTTTGGTTAAAGGGCTGACTGCCATAAAGGAAGATGTTGAAGCAGGAAAGCTTGAATTCACACATGAATATGAAGATGTTCACAGCTTCATCGAGGCTAACCTTATTGACAGGATCGGTGACACCGGCAAGAAAATGCATACCGGCAGAAGCCGTAATGATCAGGTAGCACTTGACATGAGACTTTATGTCAGAAATGAAGTTGTCTGCACAGATCAGCTGCTCAATGACCTTCTTAAAGTTATATACGGGATAATGGAAGCAAACGTTGAGACCTATATGCCGGGATTCACCCATTTGCAAAAGGCTCAGCCGGTCACCCTTGCCCATCATTTCGGTGCTTATTTTGAAATGTTCCGTCGTGACAGAGGCAGGATGAGGGATATATACGAACGCATGAACTTTTGCCCCCTGGGGGCCGGAGCCTTAGCCGGCACAACCTATCCTTTGGACAGAGATTACGTTGCCAGCATGCTGGGCTTTGAGTGCGCTACCTTCAACAGTATGGATTCTGTTTCGGACAGGGATTATGTTATAGAATTTCTGAGCGCCTTAAGTACGGTGATGATGCATCTTAGCAGATTTAGTGAGGAGATCATTATCTGGAACAGCAACGAGTACAGATTTGTGGAACTGGACGATGCCTATTCCACTGGCTCGAGCATTATGCCCCAGAAGAAGAACCCTGACATAGCGGAACTGGTTCGGGGCAAGACCGGCAGGGTGTACGGAGCTCTTATGAGCATCCTTACCACCATGAAGGGCATACCTCTTGCCTATAATAAGGATATGCAGGAAGACAAAGAGGTTACCTTTGATGCCATTGATACCGTAAAGGACTGTCTCACCCAGTTTACCGGAATGCTTGAAACCATGAAGTTCAGACCTGAGGTCATGGCCAAGAGTGCCATGAAGGGCTTTACCAATGCCACAGATGCTGCAGATTACCTTGTAAAAAAGGGGGTTCCTTTCAGAGATGCCCATGGCATTATAGGAAGACTGGTTCTTATGTGCATTGACAGAGACTGCTCAATTGAGGATCTGACCGTGGATGAACTCAAAGAAGTAAGCGAAGTATTCGAGGCTGACGTATACGAGGCCATAACCTTGAAGACCTGCGTAGAGAAGCGCCTTACAAAGGGGGCTCCCGGTCCCAAACAGATGCAGGAATATCTGGCACATTGCCGTAAGTTTTTGGATTCAGATGATAATAAGACCTTTGGGTCAAAATATATTTAAGGAGATTTATTATGGAAGAAAAATTAAAAGTAGGCATTTTAGGCGGAACAGGTATGGTAGGACAGAGATTTATCTCTCTTCTGGAGGATCACCCCTGGTTTGAAGTCACAACTATTGCAGCAAGTCCCAGAAGTGCCGGCAAGACCTATGAGGATGCGGTTGGTGACAGATGGAAGATGACAACTCCCATGCCCGAGAGCGTTAAGAAGATCATTGTTAAGAATGTAAATGAGGTTGAAGCTGTTGCAGCTGATGTTGATTTTGTATTTTCCGCTGTTGATATGACAAAGGATGAGATCAAAAAGATCGAGGAGGAATATGCAAAGACAGAGACTCCTGTTGTAAGTAATAACTCAGCTCACAGATGGACTCCCGATGTTCCAATGGTGGTTCCGGAGATCAATCCCGAACATATGAAGGTTATAGATTTCCAGAAGAAGAGACTGGGAACCACAAGAGGCTTTATCGCAGTTAAGCCCAACTGTTCCATCCAGTCTTATGCACCTGTACTTACTGCCTGGAAGGAATTCGAGCCCTATGAGGTAGTTGCAACCACCTATCAGGCCATCAGCGGCGCCGGAAAAACCTTTAAGGACTGGCCGGAAATGGAAGGAAATATCATTCCTTATATCGGCGGCGAGGAAGAAAAGAGCGAGATGGAGCCCTTAAGGATCTGGGGTAAGATCGAGGATGGCGTTATCAAGCCTGCTACCAGTCCTGTTATTACCTGCCAGTGTATAAGAGTTCCCGTACTTAACGGACATACTGCTGCTGTATTTGTTAAGTTTAAAAAGCAGCCTACCAAGGAAGAGCTTATTAAGAAGCTTGTGGAATTCAAGGGACTGCCTCAGGAACTTAATCTTCCTTCAGCACCCAAGCAGTTCATCCAGTACCTTGAGGATGACAACAGACCTCAGGTCAGCATGGATGTTGACTTCGAGCACGGTATGGGCATAAGTGTCGGCAGGATCCGTGAGGACAAGGTCTATGACTGGAAGTTCGTAGGACTTTCCCATAACACTGTAAGAGGCGCTGCAGGCGGTGCCGTACTCTGCGCAGAGCTTTTAAAGGCACAGGGCTATATTACTAAGAAATAATAATTTTCGGGGTTACTTTTATGGCTATAAGAGATGATAGCTATCAGTTAGGGCTTTTAAATGCCTTAAATTCAAAACTTGAAAAAGAAGCCGGCATGCTGCGGAATATTTTAAATATTTCGCAGAATGCCTACTTGTATTTTGATTATAATGACAAAAAGACCTATGCATTGGGCAATTGGGAACATTTCTTTGACGTAGACAGGGAAGCTGTGAATTCCTTTGCCTCGATCAACAGCGAAATAGAGGATGAAGATCTGGACAAGGTCTTTGAGTGCACAAATCCCGAAAAGGATGATAAAAATTCCTCGGAAGCCGTTATCAGGCTTAAAAATTCCATCATATGCAAAATGGAATCCTGTATTTCCTTTAAGGATAAAAAATATCCCGTCTTTAAGCTTCTTAAATTTACGGATATCACCAGGCTTATAAGTCAGAATGAAGACCTAAAATACATGGCCTATTATGATACTCTGACAGGCCTTTACAATCGTAATTATTTTGTACTGACCTTGAATGAGATGCTAAGTAAGGCCAAAAAGAACACCTCTGTTGTAAGCCTGCTTTTCATGGACATAGACGATTTCAGAAAGATCAATGACGGAATGGGCCTTCTAGAAGGTGATGAGGTCGTTTTGAATCTGGGTTCTATACTTAAGGACGAAATGAGCGAGAACGTAATAGTGAGCCATTTCAATTCCGATATATTCTGCATTGCAATTTATGACCCATGCGGTCAATATAGTGTGGAAAGCGTTACCACCAGGATAAGGAACAGACTCAAAGAACCCATAAAGCTTACAGGCGGCAAGGAGGTAAGCCTTACTGTCAGTATAGGCGTGGCGGAATATCCCGAAAGCAGTGATGATGCTCTTAAACTCATAAATCTTGCTGAGATTGTCATGCTTAAGGCAAAGCATCGGGGAAAGAACCGCATACAGTATTATGATGCTCCCATCATAGATGAATTCATAGGCAATCTGGAGATTGAAAAGGAACTGGAAAGTGCTCTGAAACAAAATCAGTTCGTAATGTATTTCCAACCCCAGTACGATGTGTCAAGCCGCAAATTAAGAGGCGCTGAGGCCCTTATACGCATGAAGGACGAAGATGGCAACATTATAAGTCCCGAGACCTTTATCCCCATTGCCGAACACAATGGTTCCATCCTTTTGATAGGTGACTGGATCATAGAGGAATGCATAAGCGATTTTGCGAAATGGTCGAAGAAGCATAATATGCGGGATTTTCTGCTGTCCATAAATGTTTCTTCGCTGCAGTTTAAGAATAAGAATTTTGTTAAATATCTTATAGGTGTTATTAACAAATACAATGTGGCTCCCGAAAACATAGAACTTGAAATTACCGAATCCGTATTTATTGACAATATGGAAGTCATAATCAAGAAAATGAAGGAGCTGAGGGAATTCGGCATTAGATTTTCCATGGACGATTTCGGAACGGGATTTTCTTCCCTTTCTTACCTTAGGGAATTGCCCATAGATACTCTTAAGATAGACAAATCCTTTATTGATGACATTGTTACTGATGTGTCTACGAGAACCATTGCGGAATCCATTATAGAATTAAGCAAAAAACTGGGCTTTGATACCATAGCTGAAGGCGTGGAGGAAGAAGTTCAGTACAGTCTTCTTAAGAATATGGGATGTGAAAACATACAGGGCTTTTATTTCGGAAGGCCCATGGTATTTGAAGATATGGATAGATTACTTGGAGAGAATTAAATGTTTGTTGGAAGAGAATCTGAAATAAATTTACTGAAAAGCTACGAAAAAAGAGCCGATGACCAGGTCATGATCATGTATGGCCTCAGTGGCGTTGGAAAGACAAGCCTGGTAAGGGAATTTACAAAGGATAATTCAGAGGCACTTTATTTTGAATGTAAGGCTCTGTTTGACAGGGAACAGCTTTATCATTTCTCGAATTATGATCATAAGGAACTTGGACTTTCCGAATATCCAAATTATACTGAGCTTTTTTCGAAGATTGATGATTATTTTACAGACTACGACAATAAAAATCTTCTTGTTTTTGATGAGTTCCAGTATCTGCTCAAATATTCCACTGATTTTACCCAGGCCCTTTTCAATATGATCAGGGAAAGTGAAAAGCCTTATTTCATTATACTCATAAGCTCATCGATTGACTGGGTTGAGAACAGCATGGTCAAAAAGATAGGGCTTGATGCTAGAAATATTACGGGTTTCTTCAAGGTAAAGGAATTGTCCTTTGCGGCTTTCAGGGAATATTTTGCCAAATTGAGATTTGATGAATGCGTCAGCGGCTATGCAATACTTGGCGGCATTCCCAGGCTCTGGTCATATTTTGACAGAAATAAAAATCTTAAGGACAACATTTTAAACAATATACTGGACAGGAAAGCGCCTCTTTATACACTCGGTGAGGAATATGTATCCGGTGAACTGCGTGAGACCGGAGTCTATAACAGCATACTATGTGCTCTTGCATCAGGCAAAAATAAGCTAAACGACCTTTACAATCATACTCTTTTCTCAAGAGCCAAGATCAGTGTATACATAAAGAACCTTATGGAACTGGGGTTTGTTACCAAGGAGTTCTCTGTGGATACGGAAGGCCGAAGCAATACCCAGAAGGGAATATATGATATCTGCATAAATTATGTGGATTTTACCTATAAATATCTGTTTCCTTTTAAGTCTGAGCTTAAGGACGACAACAAAAATGCTTATTACGAAGAGCATATCAAGCCAAACCTTAAAAGCTACAGTGCCAAATTTTTCCCTATCATCTGCAGGGAATACCTGGAAACCCAGAATTCCTTCGGTAATCTGCCTATCAGATTTAACAGAGTAGGAAAGTGGATTGGAAAATTAGGCACCATCGATTTTGTATGTACTGACGAAAATAACAATACATTGCTTGTTTTGTGTAATTATGAGAAGCCCATGATGCGTTTTGATGATTATGAATGGCTCCTTTTCTGTGCAAAGCAGGCTAAGATCAGGGCAGATTACTGCATGCTCATCAGCGCCGGAGGCTTTGATGAAAAACTGAAATTTGCCGCAAACAGCAGGAAAAACATTACTTTAGTGACATTGGATAATATGTAAAATGGGAAAAAGCTTAATAATCACAGAAAAGCCTTCCGTTGCAAGCCAGTTCGCTCAAGCCTTAAAGGAAAATATGCGCAAATACGATGGTTACATGGAGTCCCAAAGCTATATCATAACCTGGTGTGTGGGACACCTTGTGACCATGTGCTATCCTGATGCATATGACCCGATTCTTAAAAAATGGGATCTCAAAACCATTCCATTTATCCCGGACGAATACAAATATCAGATCATTCCAAACGTAAGAAAACAATTTGAAATTATCAAAGGGCTATTTAACAGACCTGATATTGATGTTATTTACAATGCCGGAGACTCGGGAAGGGAAGGCGAGTACATCCAGCGGCTTGTTATGCAGGAGGCAGGATATAACAAAACTGCAAAACTTAAGAGAGTATGGATTGATTCACAGACTGAAGAAGAAATCTTAAGGGGCATCCGGGAAGCCAGGGATATGTCGGAATATGACAATCTGTCTGATGCTGCATATCTGAGGGCCAAGGAAGATTACCTTATGGGAATCAATTTTTCCAGGGCACTTACGCTGAAATACGGTTACCAGATAAGTTCCAATATGGGGAGAGATAAGAGCACTGTAGTAGCGGTGGGCAGAGTGATGACCTGTGTCCAGGGTATGGTCGTAAACAGGGAAAGACAGATACGTTCCTTTGTGAAAACCCCCTTTTATAAGGTTAACTGTTCTTTTGCAGGAACTGATGAGTCAGGTCAGACAGTAAGCTATATAGG